>Ga0334884_1000670_pt1 | contig 59940 bp, 50 predicted proteins | sample GraSluR1_MG_7_FD_207215 | JGI IMG/M metagenome (GOLD analysis project Ga0334884, IMG submission 207215) | Sludge microbial communities from methane-producing bioreactor in Wageningen University, Netherlands - Granular Sludge_12_05 R1 | ecosystem: Engineered > Bioreactor > Anaerobic >... | reverse complement strand
TTTTTAGCCAGCTTTTCAACCAGGTGAAAATACTCGTTCGGCTGCAGGTAGCGAAAAGCCAGGTCTTCTAGTTCCCACTTGATCATATAAATTCCAAGGCGGTGAGCCAGCGGAGCGTAAATCTCCAGGGTCTCCCGGGCAATCTCCTTCTGCTTATGAGTATTCAAATAGCGCAGGGTACGAAGGTTATGAGTTCGGTCGGCCAGTTTTATCAACACCACACGAATATCCTGGGCCATGGCGATAAACATCTTGCGTAAAGTTTCAGCCTGCTGTTCTTCCTTGGACGTAAAATCAAGACGGCTGAGTTTGGTTACACCATCCACCAGGGAAGCAACCTCGTCTCCAAACTCGCTTTTAATCTGATCAAGGGTTATTTCAGTGTCTTCAACAACATCATGAAGCAACCCGGCAATAATCGTCACCAGGTCAAGTTCAAGCTCGGCCAGGATCAGGACAACACCTAGCGGATGAATAATATATGATTCACCAGATTCACGCAGCTGGCCGGAATGGGCCTTCAGCGAGAACTGGTAGGCCTTCTCCACCAGGGTCCAATCCTCAAGGTTGGGATAATATTTTTTGATCCTGTTCTTGAGATCGATCAATTTTTTTTCTTTGACGACCATTTTTCACTGCCCCGATTTTCTTCTGATAGGATTTGTACGTCGGCCAGGTTCGAAAGACAAACTGCTGAAATAATTAAATACGCCTGGATTATATAATACTAAATAACAGAAGTAAATTCTATAGCAGCATTGATTAAAGGCTTCCGGAGACAAAGCAGGAAAACTCTCCCCCGGTTTAAAGCAGTTATCTGTTTGTCAAACCAGGCTTCGGAAATACTTCGAGAGCTCGGCAGGTGAAGATTCAAGCAACATCTTTTGGAATTCATTGCAGGCAGAGCGGCGTTTTTCCATATCGGAAAAGGTAGCTGATTTTGCAAGAATTGAAGACCAGTTTTGAAAAAGCTGATCGGAATCGACATCTTTTTTAATAGAAGCTAGTATACCGGTTTCAGTAATTACAGCCTCCACCCGCCTCCAGAATGTTAAAGCCGGTTTAAAACCAATTGCTTCCTCCATCTTCAGGTAATCTTCCCCGGAAAATGTCATTTTCTCTGCTTCGAGAAACAATTCCACCACTTTCCTAAGAATGTCGCTGGTAGGCAGCGTATAATCAAGTATATTGCGGTTAACCAGAATATCCCGCTTGTTAAAGAGAAGGTAAATTGTAGCCTTCCCTGCATTTCCGGCAGCTTTAATTAATGGTTTAATTAATTCTTCCGTCAGGGGCAGCTCATAGAGGATAACTCTTGAAACAGCCTCCGGAATTTTTTGCTTACCATTTAGACTGCCGCTGGTGATCAAATGGCATTCCTTACCGGGGCGGCACTTTTCCTCAATACGGCGCCGGCTTGACAGGGTGGAAAGGAATACTGCTGTGCTGTTACCAGGTTTGTTAACAAGCTCCCGCAGGCAACCAATACGATCGGTGGTTCCGCGTTTATCAACCACGCTTAAACCACCATATTCATCTCCATCGCTGAACTGGATATCTTTTGTTTCAACATTAAGTGTTTTGTTTTCACGAAAAAAACCGGATTTTAATCTGAAAGCAAGGTTGATCGAACGCCCGGGCTCCAGCTTCGGTTCAAGAGCAGCAGCTGAAAAGAAAATGGGCGCTATGGTCCTTCTTCCTTTTTTTAAATTAAGCTTGAGGTGTTTTTCATCGGAACCTACCAGTTTCCATGAAGAAAGTTCCCAGTCACGGCTGGCAAAAAGGGGTGAAGGATTTGCCTGTCCGAAAGGTTCAAGCTGCTTTACAAAATCAGCCAGTTCGAAGCTAATTTCCTCATCTTCCAGCTCAACTTCAATGTTAAGAGCCGGGAGCAACTTTTCTTTTTTGAAGCTTGCAAGGGCAAAACGATTCAGGCTATCCCGGAGTAAACCACAATTAGCTTTAGGAATGGTGAAGCCGGCAGCCTGCTCATGTCCCCCAAACCTGGTCAATAAATCAGAAGATGACGACAGGGCGGCGGTAATGTCAAAGCCCGGAATGCTACGAGCCGAACCACGCCCCACATCACCATCGAGGGCAATGAGAGCAACGGGGCGATAAAACTTTTCAACCAGCCGGGAAGCGACAATGCCAATAACCCCGTGATGCCAGCTTTCAGCAGCCAGGGTAATTATGCCCTGTTCGGGCTTTGCCAACTGCTCAAGAGCTGCTTTTTCTGCTTCTTCCAGGATTTTGCGCTCGGTAGCCCGTCGCTCCTGATTAACCTGGAAAAGTTTTTCTGCCAGGAGAGCCGCCTTGTCCGGATCGTTCTCCAGTAGCATTTCTGCCGCGGGCAGCGCTTCTCCCATTCGGCCGGCAGCATTAATAGCAGGTGCAAAAATAAAAGAGAGGGAATGAGATGAAATTCGATCTGCACTGAGACCGGATAAATCAGCCAAGGCTTTTAAGCCAGGCCTTCTCAGTTTTCGTAAAACTTCCAGGCCGGAAGAGATTATAAGCCTGTTTTCATCAAGAACTGAAACCACGTCGGCAGCCGTTCCCAGGGCAGCCAGATCCAGCAGCTCTTCAGGGAAAGCATATCCCAGCTTCAGGTATATTGCAGTAGCCAGCTTAAAGGCAATACCGGCTCCGGATAATTCTTTATATGGATAAGAGCAACCACCCTGTAGAGGGTTTAAGAGAATTTGCCCTTCAGGCATTGCCGATAGCGGCAAATGGTGATCGGTAATAAGCAGGTCGAGACCCAGTTCCCTGGCATAAAGCGCTTCTTCAACTGCATTTGTCCCACAGTCGACTGTTATTACCAGGTCTGTTCCGTTTTCTTTAAGTTGTTTCAGAGGTTCACAGTGTAAACCATACCCCTCATCGAAACGACTGGGCAGATAATAATCTATATGCCCACCGCACCTGCGCAGTGACTCGATCATTATAACAGATGCCGTAATTCCGTCGGCATCGTAATCACCATAAACCGTGATTTTCTCTCCTGCCTCAAGTGCTATCAGCAGGCGCTCTACCACCCGATCCATGTTTAACATCAACCACGGATCATACAGATTATTGATATCAGGTGACAAAAAAGCCCGGGCTTGTTCAGGATCACTTATCCCACGGTTTAGCAGGAGCCGGGCCAGGGCCGGTGGCACATCAAGTTCACCAGCCAGTTCCAGGGTCAGGCCCTTTTTATCATCCGGCCAGACCCACTCTTTTCCACATAAACTCATGAATTGTTATCTTCCACCTCTTCTTTAATCCTGTCTACCTGGTCAGCTGTATTGTCAGGTTCCGGCTCTGTTACCTGCTGGTCGGTGTGATTAAAAACACTTTCCTTTTCGTCTGATTCCAGGTCTTCCGGCACGGAAGAGCATTTATTAAGTTCAGCTTCAAGAAATAACTTCTCCTCTTCCACACTTTTTAACTTTTTACGGAGATCATCATGCTGATGACGCATTTCTCTGAATGTTAATGCCGTACGAATGGTACGGAAAAGGCTGAAAAGCCCCATTACCAGGGCGCCTGCAAAAGCCGAACCCAGTATGAGCAAGATCAGCGACACCTCACGGCGGCCAAATAGATAACTTACCGTAACGGTGTCATTATTCGCCAGGGCCACAATAGCAATCAGCAAACTAAAAATCAATGCCAGAATAAGGTAAAAAGAACTCACTTGACCTCTCCCCTTCTCAGCATAACCGTTTTTACCGCTTTAGTTTTACCTCCTGCAGGTTAAGCCAAAGCGGGCTGGCAATAAAAATTGATGAATAGGTTCCGATTAAAACACCCATAATTAAGGCAACGATAAACACAATCAGATCGACAGAGCCAATATAGTAATGGAAACCAAAGAGCAGGGCAACCATTACAAATAAAGTAGTCAGGGATGTATTAATGGAACGAATCAGGTTCTGGTTAATGCTTTCGTTGACCACTGCGGCATAATCACTTTTTCTCTTGTGTCTGATGTTTTCACGAATGCGGTCAAAAATTACAATTGTATCGTTAACCGAATAGCCGAAAACCGTCAGAATAGCAGCAACAAAAGGTACGTTAATTTCCATCTGCAGTATTGAAAATATTCCTATAACTATAACAACATTGTGTAGCAGCGCAGCAATAGTCGCCACTGCAAATTTAAATTCAAACCTGAAGGTTATATAAAGAACCATCAGGATAATGGCCACACCAAGCGATAACAAGGCCTGCCCGGCCAATTCACTGCCGACCACTGCGCCCACACTTTCGATTCTCAGGTCATCTGAATCAAGATTGGGCCACTTGTCCCGGAAAGCATCCATTAACTGGTCACGCCTGGTTTCTTCTATGTAGGGAGCTTTAATCACCAGGCCTTCATCAGACATTTCTCCACTGAGATCCCGGCCCTGAACAACCTGGATCGAAGCACCGCTCAACTCTTCAAATGGCACTAATACAGTTTCAATTTCTTCCATTGAGAATTCATCGCCAAGATTCAGGTGTAAAACAGTTCCTCCTGTAAAGTCAATCCCCAGGTTCAGGCCGAAAATAGAGAGTGACACCAGACCTGCAATAACAAGGACGGCCGAAAGAACATATGCTTTGCGGCGGTTACCGATAAAGTTAATCATTATATTTTCACCCCCACATAAGCTCCGCTGCGAATCAGGCCAGCCTGGAAAGCAAGCCGCATCAACAGGCGGGTCAATACAATTGCTGTGAACATGCTGCAGATAATTCCGATGAACAGGGTTACAGCAAAACCTCTAACCGGACCACTGGCCAGGGAAAAGAGAACTACGGTAACGATCAGCGTTGTTACATTGGCATCCAATATAGCCCTGAATGCACGTTGAAAGCCCCCTTCCATAGCGCTGCGAGGCGTTCTTCCGGAACGCAGTTCATCCTTTATTCTTTCAAATATAATTACATTGGCATCAACAGCCATACCGATCGACAGGATCAAACCGGCAATACCGGGAAGGGTCAGGGTGGTAGGCAGGTATGTTAAGGCCCACAATACCAGGGACAGGTAGAACACCAGGGCAACCCCGGCGATTACTCCTGCTAACCGGTAAAAAATAATCATGTAGAGTAGAACAAGAATTAAACCAGCAGCCGCAGCATATACGGCAATTTCTTCAGTTCTCTGGCCGAGAGTCGGGCCAATCATTCGTGATTCAAGTTCACGAAGCTCAACGGGCAGGGCGCCACTGCGCAGCATCAGAGCCAAGTTTGCCGCTTCCTCGAACTCGAAATTTCCTTCGATTATTGCTTTGCCATCGGTAATCACTGCCCTTACATTGGGAGCGGAAATAATCTCGTCATCAAGAACAATGGCGATCGGCTGGTTGAGATACTTTGCCGTGGCATCAGCAAATAACCGGGCCCCTTCCTGGTCAAATTCAAGACTGATAAAGGGAAAGGGAGTAACTTCAGGAGCTCTTTCGGCCTGCGCCCTTACCAGGTTGGATCCGGTCAGGATCTCTTCCCCGTCAGGGCCGACAAACATTAGCATGGCCGTGCGCCCGATTATTTCACGTGCCTGCTCAACATCATCTATGTCAGGCAGTTCTATTCGAATGCGGTCATCTCCCTGGGCGGCAATAATCGGCTCTGCTACTCCCAGTTCATCAACCCTCATCCTGATAACAGTTATTGCCCTTTCAATTGCATCCTGGTCAAGTTCCTGGTCGCCGGTTTCCACCGCTTCGAGGAGCACATAGAGACCTCCGGAGATGTCAAGGCCGCGCTTAATTCCATTTTCCCTATCGGCAGCATTACCAAAAGCCCAGTATCCCGAGGCTATGATTAAAATGCAGACCACCAGGAGGATCATCAGGCGACCCGGTTTCAAGGCCGGTTTCATCATTACACCACTCTCCATTCATTTCTACCAATACTATTCTGGTTTAAAGTAAGTCAACTTCATTTATAATCAAGGCAAAGCGGGCATCAAGAAAAGAAGCCGCCCTGCGGCACATGACCATACGTGATAAAAATATTTCAAAATATTCCATAACCTGGCTGATGCTCGTATCAATACGTAGAAAAAGCGTGATCACTCTTTTTTCCGGATCAATATTAAGTTTAGACTCCTCCACGGCATAGTTCACCCTGTCGTGAATATCAAAAGTGCTTATATCCTGATTACGCACCCTGCTGCGATGAACATCAGATTTGTCTGCCAGAATCAGGGCTGCAGTAATTCTGTTAACCACGCGTCCTTCTTCCTCATCATGATTACCGATTGCGGCTGCTACATCGGCAGCCTCTTCAAGGGGCATACCCATTTCCTGCAATATTTTCAAAGCCATTATTGCCCCGGCCACGTCATGCTCACGCCGCCCCATAACGTTACCTATATCATGCATGTATCCGGCTATGCCGGCCAGTTCTGCTTCTCTGGCGTCGCTTCCCAGTTCTGAGAGGACCCTGCGGGCAGCTTTGCCGGTAAGCCTGCAATGCCGAAAACCATGTTCTGTATAACCGAGAGTGCCGAGATTATCATCGGCCTTCTGGATTAACGTTTTAACCTGTATATTATCCTGTATGTCCGACAGTGATATTATTTCCACCAGTTTTATTCCTCCTGCTTTCCTTCCAGATATAATTTCAGATTTCTTTTAATCAGCCCTGGATCATTTACCGGCAGTATTTCAACCGATCCCAGGTCAGAGGGCAAGATAAAGATCAGGTCGTTACTCTTTCTTTTTTTATCCTGCCTTAGTTTATCCATAACAGCTGTCGCGGTCAAGTCTGCCGGCGGGTTTTTTAAACCAATAATCTTAAGCAGCCGCAGAATCCTGCCATAGGATTCTTTACCAAGCAGGCGCAGATCAAGGGCTATTCCGGCTGCAACAGCCATTCCGGCAAGAACAGCCTCACCGTGCAGGTAATACCTGTAATAGGTGGCTGCTTCCAGAGCATGACCGACTGTATGTCCGTAATTTAAAATACGACGGTAATCGTTTTCATATTCATCCTCTTCAACTACTGCACTTTTAGCCCGGACAGAAACAGCAACAGCTTCAGCCAGTTGTTCCGGATTCCCGTTAAGTAAACCGTTAATGTTTTTCTCAAGCCATCTAAAAAATTCACCGTTCATTATAATACCATACTTAACCACTTCCGCCAGCCCTGCTTTTAACTGCCTATCGGGTAAAGTTTTAAGAACCAGGGGATCAATTGCCACCAGCCGGGGAGGATAAAATGAACCGATAAGGTTCTTCCCCCGGGGGTGATTAACTGCTACCTTACCACCCACCGAGCTGTCTACCTGTGACAGCAGAGAAGTAGGCAGCATAATCAACGGCACACCGCGCATATATGTAGCTGCTACAAATCCAGCCAGATCACCAACTACACCACCGCCTAATGCAATAACCGGAGAGCTGCGATCCAGCCCGGCCTCAACAGCACGATCATAAAGACGCATTGCGCCGGCCATGGTTTTTGATCTTTCACCCGCCCTGATCCTTGCCGTGGTTACCTGCCAACCTTCATTGGTCAGTGAGCGGAGAACTCTTTCGGCATAAAGAGAGTAAACATTGCTGTCGCTGACAAGAAGGGCTCCGGATGAGGGAAGATAAAGCCGTAATAGCGCACCAAAATTATCAAGCAGGTTCTCCCTGATTGCAACCGTGTAAGAAGTTCCTCCAGATTTTACATGTATCTCCTCGTCGGACATCTCTCCCACCTCCCAGCACTTCACAGGCTAACTCATTTGATTGAAGTAACCCTGTTTATTGCTTGCCTCTTAACTTTGCTTCTACTTTATCGACATAATATTGATAAGCCGCCTCGATTTCTTCCATAAAGTCTCCGCCAAACTTTTCCCTGAAAACAAAGGCCAATTCCCAGGCAGTAACAGCTTCCGCTACAACAGCCGCTGCCGGAACAGCACAAACATCAGATCTCTCCGTTGCTCCATGAACATTTTGGCCGGTCTGCCAATCAACACTGGCCAGCGGCTTTGAAAGGGTGGGTATTGGTTTCATAGCTATCCTGATTACCAGGGGCATCCCGTTAGTAACCCCTCCCTCTATGCCTCCGGCCCTGTTTGAAGATCTGGTGACCCGCCCATCAGTATCTTTAACAATAGGATCGTGCAGTTCCGACCCCCGGATGGAGGCAGCAGAAAGACCGGCGCCGATCTCTACAGCTTTAATTGCCTGTATTCCCATCAGCGCTCCGGCCAGGAGGGCATCTATACGGCGATCGGGATGACTGTAGCTGCCCAGGCCGGGCGGCAAACCGGTAACCAGCAGCTCGATCACTCCTCCGAGACTATCTCCTTCCTGCGCTGCCCTGTCAATCTCCTCAATCATTGCTTTTTCAAGCCCTTTATCCAGACAGCGGACAGGTGATTCTTCAACCGTGCGGTATTTTTCAGGAAGATTGTTTATATCCAGGGCTGAATATGTATTCCCTACACGGATAACATGGCTGAAAACCTGAATCCTAAATTTTTCCAGAAACAACCGTCCTACAGTTCCCACTGCAACACGGATAGCCGTTTCACGGGCACTGGTTCTTTCCAAAACATTTCTCAGATCTTCATGGTTATATTTGAGGCCACCGGCCAGATCGGCGTGCCCGGGCCGTGGTCGGCTCAAAGTTTCCAGTGAAGAAGGCACACTTCCTTCGGGAGCCATAATGTCCTGCCAGTTATCCCAATCACAATTTTTTATTTGCAAGGTCAGCGGCGTGCCCAGGGTTTTGTTGAACCGCAGCCCGGAAAGTATCTCGACCCTGTCTTTCTCAATCTTCATCCTGGCGCCGCGCCCATACCCCTGCTGTCGCCGCCACAGCTGGTGATTTATATCCTCAGAATACAGAGTTAAACCAGCCGGTAACCCTTCTACAATGGCAGTCAGGCAGGGGCCGTGTGATTCTCCGGCAGACAGGTAACGCATTTCGATCAACTCCCCGGTAGTCTGATTTTCGTTAATAAATAACTATTGATAATCATATTTTATTGATCAGAGTTGGCTGGTTAACCCTTCATATCAACACCTTCAAGCTGTAGCAGCATTTCTTTCCAACCACGGGGTCCGCTAAAACCACCTGTTTTTCCACTGCTGCTGATTACCCTGTGACAGGGAATAACCAGGGGATGGCGGTTAGATTTCAGGGCCTGCCCGGCAGCCCTCCAGGCTAACGGCGAACCGGCCAGTTCAGCCGCCTGGCGGTAAGTGATCACATGCCCATAAGGCACCTTGCTCACCTCCATAAGAACTGCTGTTACAAAGGTCGGGTAACCGGACAGGTCTAGGGGGTAACCTTCAAAAGCAACCCAGGTGCCTTGAAAGTAAAGGTTAAGATCGTGATCAAGTTTGGGCCAGGGCAGCTCTGAGCAGGTTATATCGGGCTCGTGCCGCAAGCCGGGAAAATTAATTTCATAAATCCCGGCAGGGCTGAATTTTACTAAAAAAACGCCCCGCGGCGTATTGATTTTTGTATATCGGTAATCAGGCATATCCGCCCTCCCCAAAATATTATCGCCTTTCCTGGTTACTAAACCAGCCTGATTGTATTTTTTTTGCGGCTTTCAAATAAAGTTAATTCCCGATAACCTGCTTTTTTCAAAAGCTCTATAGCTTCCGGAAAGTAGCGCCCGACCTGCTCCGGACTGTGAGCATCGGAACCCAGGGTGACCGGTACTCCGGAGCGAAAACACCTTTCTAAAAATGGGTAATCGGGATAAAATTCACCAACGGGGGCATCACGTCCCGCAGTATTTACTTCAATTGCCATACCTGTGGTTTTTAAGAGAGAAGTTGTTTCGTCCCAGAGTAATTGAAGACCTTCCTCCGGACGATAATTGAATTTTTTTATAACATCGATATGGCCAAATATATCAAATAGTCCGCTGAGACAGACTTCCCTGACCAGTTTAAAATAATTTCGGTAAAGCTCGTCTATATTTCTGTGTTTATAAGTATCAGCATATACCGGATGGGTAAAATCCCATTCATCCATGAAATGAATCGATCCAATCACATAATCAAAAGGATATTGCTTTAACAGCGGCTCCAGCTTTTTTTCTGTTCCGGGGATATAGTCCACTTCAATTCCGAGCTTAACCTTCAGCCCGGTATTGTTTTTTTTAAAAACTTCTACATCTCTGACATACTGATCCAATTCTTCGGGCTCCATAGTAACTTTCGCCCGAGGAGTAATACCAAGCAGCCCAAGCGGAAAGTGATCGGCAAAACCAACTTCCTGTAAACCATTATTCACTGCGTTTTCAAGGTAATCTTCCATAGTTCCTGTAGCATGGCAGCAGCGGGATGTATGCAAATGATAATCGATCATCGCCGGGGCTCCCTGCTGTCCGCCCCTTCCAGGGAGTTAAAAAAGCAGGAGTAACGCCCGGTATGACAGGCAACACCGGGACCCTCCGGGATAACTCTTAACAGCAGGGTATCAAGGTCACAATCGGCGTTGATTGATTTTAAAGTAAATATATTGCCCGATGTTTCTCCTTTAACCCAGTATTCCTGCCTGCTGCGGCTCCAAAAACAAACTCTTTCTTCAGTTATAGTTCGTTTTAAAGCTTCTTCATTCATATAGCCGACCATCAAAACCGAGTCTGTTCTATCATCCTGGATTACTGCCGGAATCAATCCTTTTTGGTCATATTTTAGCTCTCCCGGTTTCAGCGGTTTCAATTGTTCGTTTCCGGTAATATCTGTCATTCTTATTCCTCCAGCCCTGTTTTAATTAATTGCCGACATCGCATCGCTCAGGCTAAATTGATTGCTATAAAGAGCTTTGCCGACGATAACTCCCCTGACCCGATCTTTATAGGGTTTGAGTGCAATCAGATCATCCAGAGAAGATATACCCCCAGACATGATTACCTGCAACTTTGTTCTATTCAATAAAGACTCCAGTCCCTTCAGATTTGGTCCGGAGAGGGTTCCATCCCTGCTGATATCAGTATAAACTATTTCCTTCACGCCCCATTGTTCAACCTGCACAGCAAAATCATTCACATCCAGAGACGATGATTCAGTCCAACCTTTAACTGCAACGTTTCCATCACGGGCATCAATTCCGATCAATATTCCAGCCCCGTATTCTTTCACCATTTCCCGGGCAAGATCAGGACTTTCGACCGCCAGGGTGCCGAGAATAATCCTGCATATTCCTGCAGAAAAAGCTTTTTCAACATTTTCTTTTGTTCTCATTCCTCCGCCAAGCTGCAGGGGAATCTGAACCTCTTCACCAATTGCCGAAATAATCCTGGCATTTTGGGTCAATCCGGTAAAAGCGCCATCCAGATCGACCAAGTGCAGCATTTTTGCGCCGAGCTGTTCCCACTGCCGGGCAACTTCAACAGGATTTTCTCCATACACAGTTTCCCTGCCCGGATCTCCCTGGTATAAACGCACACATCGTCCCCGCCGCATATCAATTGCAGGTATGACCAGCAAACAATTCACCTCATTCCAGTTTTCCCTTGGTTGAAAGTACTCCCTTATAACCATCCATTATTGATGAAGCCTCATTAAGTGCCCTGGCAGCAGCCTTGAAAGAAGCTTCTATTATATGATGTTTATTCTTTCCGTGATTCATTGTCAGGTGAAGGTTGAGCCCACATTCATTGACAAAAGCTTGCCAGAACTCATTAAACAGTTCGCCATCCATAGACCCTACCGGTCCGGGAGAAAGCTCAAAATCATAATGCAGCCAGGGGCGTCCTGACAAATCGACTACTGCTGTAACCAGAGCCTCATCCATGGGGACCACACTGAAACCATACCTTCTAATTCCTTCCTTATTCCCCAGGGCATCTTTAAAAGCCCTCCCGAGGCAAATACCAATATCCTCAACCAGGTGATGTGGATCTACCTCTATATCTCCTTCCGAATCAATGGTAAGGGAGAAAAACCCGTGGCGGGCCCAGAGTGTGAGCATATGTTCAAAAAATGGCAACCCAGTTTTCAGTTCCGCCTTTCCGTCACCATCGATACCCAGTTCAAGTGTTATCCTCGTTTCAGCGGTATTACGTTCAATCCCTGCCTGACGATTCATCTCTTTTCCTCCTTATCAGCGCAGCCCGGGCATGAGCTTCCAGGCCTTCGGAACGGGCCAGATCAGCGATTGGCCCGGCTGCTTTAACCATGGCTTCCCTGCTGTAATATATCACACTGGTTTTTTTATAGAAATCATCCACGGACAGGGGCGATGCATACCTGGCAGCTGAGCCGGTCGGCAGAACATGATTAGAGCCGGCCCAGTAATCACCGAGCGGTTCAGGCGCATATGGTCCTATAAAAATTGCTCCTGCACACTTAATGTTTTCAAGATAGCTCCAGGCTTCTTCGAGATGCAGCTCCAGATGCTCCGGGGCAAGATCATTAACCACGTTCCAGGCCTGATCAAGTGAAGAAACCAGGATTGCCGCCCCTTTTTCAGACAGTGATTGCAGGGCAATCTTCCGGCGGGGAAGGTCTTTCAACTGTTCCTCCAGATGTTGATCCACCCTCACTGCCAGGCTTTCAGAACAGGTTACCAGTATTGACCTGGAGAGAGGATCATGCTCTGCCTGCGACAACAGGTCGGCTGCTATATAAGCAGGGTTAGCCTGATCATCAGCTACGATAACTATTTCACTCGGCCCGGCCAGCATATCAATGCCGACATGCCCGTAGACTTCTTTTTTTGCCAGGGTAACATATATGTTGCCAGGACCAACAATTTTCTGCACCGCCCTCACAGTTTCAGTTCCATAAGCAAGCGCTGCGACAGCCTGGGCACCGCCTATTTTATATACTGCTTTCGCTCCTGCCAGGGAGGAAGCGGCAAGCGTTACCGGATTAACCCGGCCAGTGCTGTCCGGTGGAGTGCAGACGTATATGTCTTTCACCCCTGCAACAATAGCCGGTATAACAGTCATTAAAACTGAAGAAGGATATGCCGCCGTTCCACCGGGAATATATGCCCCGACAGACTGAAGAGGCATTATACGCTGACCGACTATAGAACCTTCTTCTGTGCTCCACCAGCCACTTCTGATCTGGTGTTCATGATAGCGCCTGATATTATGCATGGCACTCCTGATCACTTCAAGTAATTCCGGCTCAATATTTTTCAGGGCCAATTCCATTTCTGCCTGATCGACAGTAAGGTTTTCCAAAACTGCGCGGTCATATTTTTCTGTATAATCAAGAAGAGCTCTATCTCCTTTATTCTGCACTTCCTTTATTATTGCCCTGACCTGCTCCAGTTCATCCCTGTATTGATTAAATGAATTATCTGTGCCGCTTTCCCTATATTTTTGATATGTAGTAATCGGTAAAACCATCGGTTTTCTCCAGTTCTATAGAAGTATTATTATAAGGCGGAAACAGGTGGAAAGATCATGCATATATTAACATGGCTGATAGTTAACGTCAATTTGCCGGTAGTAAGATTAGTCCGCTATTAATTTCCTCAAATCCTGCATAAAATGCGGATAAGAAATAGAAACCGCTTCTGCTCCATTAATAACAGTATCACCTTCGGCAGCAAGGCCGGCAACTGCCAGAGCCATGGCCATGCGGTGATCGCCGTAGCTGTGCACCTTTGCACCCATGAAACGGGTGTTTCCCTGTATCGAAAGGTCGTCCCCTCCGGATGAAATAACTGCACCGAGCCTGGTTAATTCCTGTTCAATAGCTGCCAGACGATCAGTTTCTTTAACCCGCAGTTCCCCGGCATTTTTAATTGTTGTAATACCGTCTGCAACCGATGCAGCGACAGCTATTACCGGTATTTCATCAATTAGCTTCGGAATTGTTTCTCCATCGATTATAGTTCCTTTTAAAGCAGGACCGCCCCTGACAAAGATGTCGGCAACCGGTTCCCTGCCCCATAATCTTTTGTCCCTTATCTCCAGGTCAGCACCCATTTCCAATAAAACGTCAATAATTCCACTCCTGGTCGGATTAATACCCACATCTTTCAGGTAAACCTCCGCCCCGGGAATAATTGCCGCAGCAACCATAAAGAAAGCAGCTGTCGAGATGTCTCCGGGAACCTTAATCCGGCAGCCTTCCAACCGTTTACCTCCACGAAGCAGCACAGTGCTTTCTTTATTGCTGATGCAGGCTCCGAATTCTGCAAGCATCAATTCTGTATGGTCACGGCTGAGGTAAGGCTCAATAAACTTTGTCTCTTCTGCGTTAAAAAGGGCAGCCAGCAATACTGCCGACTTAACCTGGGCGCTGGCCCGCGGCGAAGAATAGTTGATCCCCCGGATCCTGCCCTCACTAACAGTAAGGGGAAGCAACCCGTCTGTCCCCCTGATAGATGCACCCATCAGGGAAAGAGGCTTTATTACTCTATTCATCGGCCGTTTTCGCAGTGAATCATCGCCTGTAATCACCGTTTCAAATGGTTGCCCGGCCAGAACTCCAAGGAGCAGCCTGGCGGTAGTGCCGGAATTGCCGGCATCGAGAGTGACAGCAGGCTTTTCCAGGTTCATATCACGGCCTTCGACAAGCAGTAACCCGGGGCTTTCAGTAATTTTTACCCCGAGAGCTCTCAGGCAGTTAATGGTTGAACGGCAATCGTCTGCATCAAGAAAGCCTTCTATTTCAGTAATACCGTGAGCCAGCGAACCGATAATCAGGGCACGGTGGGTTATAGATTTATCACCGGGCACGGTAAGTTCGCCATTTAACTTTTGGGGACGATTGATAATAATGATCATGATTTGCTCCTGATTCAGTTCTATTACAGGTGTGATATAATAATAAAACAGTTTGCCCCTCTTCGGCAAGCATAATTGAGAGGAAGTGGTAGTGATCTTATGGATATATTTGCCTTAATTGGCCATAGTGGCACGGGTAAAAGTCACCAGGCTCCCATCCTGGCCAGGCAGTATAATATTGAATATATAATTGATGACGGTCTCTTAATAAAGGGCAACCAGTCGTTGGCGGGACGCTCTGCCAAAAGGGAAAACACCCGTTACGGGGCAATAAAAAGAGCCCTTTTTAAAGATGAAAAACATGCCAGACAGGTTAAGAGTAAACTTGCCGAAATATCACCCGGCAAACTGCTTATCATCGGCACATCCAGGCGAATGGTCGATATGATTGCCCTCAACCTGGGGCTTGATTTACCGACCTATTATTTTACCATCGAAGAAGTTTCCAGCCCTGAATCAATTGAAACTGCGCTAACTGTGAGAGCAAAGACAAACCGCCACGTTATTCCTTTGCCCACTTTTGCCATAAAAAAAGATTTTCCGGGTTACCTGATCAACCCCCTGCGCACTTTCTTTGCCCTGCCTGCAGCCCATAAATCAGAAACCGCTCTTGAACGCTCGGTGGTTCGTCCTGTCTTCAGCACCCTAGGCAGCTTTTACATTAGCGAGCATGTTATACACGACCTGGTTGAATACCTGGCCCGGAATATCCCCGGGGTAAAAAAGATAATGCATACCGAGGTAGAAAATGGCAACGGCAGGGTCTGTATAAATATCGACCTTTCCATTGATATTTTCAGCATTTCACAGAAACCGATAGACAGTCTTCTCAAGGAAATTCAAAACACGGTTAAAGAACAGGTGGAACATCAAACCGGATTTTTCCTGGACCAGGTTAATGTCTATGCACGAAAACTTCATATTGATGAAACCGTTTTAAATGACAGGGATAAAATGCGCTCCATTTTCAGTAGATAATTAAACGTGCCCCTTTAAAACCCGCCATTCATTAGTATAAATATTCATTCGCTGCCCCCTGGCAAAACCGATAAGAGTAATATTTAATTTGTCAGCCAGTTCAATACTGAGGGTGGTAGGCGCTGCCCTTGATACTATCAATTCTGTTTTTAGCCTGGCTGCCTTGAGTAATATTTCGGAAGTTATACGTCCGCTAAGAATGAAAAACTTTCCCTCCATTGGAATTCTGCCCAGAAGGCATTCGCCGACTAGTTTGTCAACAGCATTATGCCTGCCGATATCTTCAAAAAAGAAAAGGATTTCATTTTTATCGGCCAGGGCTGCACTGTGCACTCCCCCGGTTATTTTAAACAAGTCTGAAATATGCTGCACTTTTTTACTGAGACTGATTATTGTATCTGCTTCAACCTGCAGTTTACCATCCAGGGGTTTGCTCTGCATGGAATCAAGAACATTAAAAAATATTGTTCCTTTCCCACAACCAGAGGTGATAGTCCTTTTACCATAAAGCTTTTCTATCGCCCCAGTATCTTTATTAAGCTCTATTTCAACCAGCCTACCCTCGTTTACCCTGATTGAAGAAAGATCATCAACAGTATCGATAAAACCTTCAGAGCGCAGAAAACCAAGGGCAAGACGATCTATTTTTTCCGGAGTACAGAGCAGGGTAACTAGCTCCTTACCGTTAAGGAACAAGGTGACCGGAGTTTCCACTACAACCGGATCTTCCTTATCCGCCCATTTGTTATCACGCAGGGTTCTTATTTTTTTTAAAACAGATTTATTAATATCAATCAATTATCATTTCAACTCCACAGCGCATTATACTAATAGATTATGCCGGCCGCCCCTGGGAAAAAGGACTTTCCGGCATATAACCGCCACGCTTTAATTACTCAAGGCCATTGCGGCTGATTACCTGTTTGTACCAGTCTGCGCTTTTCTTCGGATAACGTTTCTGTGTTTCAAAATCGATATATACTATACCAAAACGTTTACTGTAACCAAAAGCCCACTCAAAATTATCCATCAGGGTCCATAGATAATAACCCTTCAATGGCACCCCTTCCTGAACTGCTTTCCAGCACTGCTCGATATAGCCTCTGAGGTAGGCTACCCGCTTATCGTCATTAACCGACCCATCCGCCAGAAGTTGGTCATCAAATGCAGCGCCATTTTCGGTTATATAAAGGGGCAGTGGCCCATAATCACGGTGCACACGGACCAACAGTTCATAAAGCCCTTCCGGGTATACCTCCCAACCCATTTCCGTATAATCGGCATCAGGCGGGTTTACCGGGCTGCCCATGAAAGCATTATCATCACCTGTAGATTCCACCAGCACGCGGGTATAGTTATTAATGCCCAGGAAATCGAGCGGTTCACTCACCATGATAGAGTCCTCTTCACTGAAAAGTGGCACCTTAAAGCTCCTGGAGAAGATCTCAACCATATCTTCCGGGTAGGAACCCTTAAAAATCGGGTCCAGGAACCACCTGTTCATAAAACCATCCGACCGGTGCGCAGCTTTCATGTCTTCTTCGCTATCAGTTAAAGGCTGCACGGGAGCCAGGTTCAGGGTAATACCAATCTTTTCATCAACCCTTTTTACCTGGCGAAAAGCATTTACGGCAAGCCCGTGAGCTATCAAAAGGTTATGCGATACCTGCAAGGCTTGATTAAAATCAGTCTGCCCGGGAGCATGAACGCCAAATGCATTTCCAAGAACAGCAACCACCCAGGGTTCATTGAGAGTTATCCACATGCTGACAGGAAGATCGAGGCTTTCAAAAAGATATGCGGCATATTCAGCAAAATAGCGAGCAGTATCCCGATTTTCCCAACCGCCTTTATCCTGAAGAGCCTGGGGGAGATCCCAGTGATAAAGGGTAGCGGCAGGTTGTATACTAAATTTGTGGAGTTCATCCACCAGTTTGCGATAAAAATCAAGCCCCCTGGTGTTGGGCGTACCTCCACCGGCAGGAAATATCCTGGGCCAGGATATGGAAAAACGGTAACTGTTCAAACCAAGGTCAGCCATCATTTTTACATCGTCTTTAAAGCGAAGGTAATGATCGCAGGCAACATCCCCGGTATCATTGTTCCAAATCCTGCCCTCAGTGTGTGCAAATTGATCCCAAATAGATTTTCCTTTCCCGTCAGCATCTGGGGAACCTTCAATCTGGTAAGAAGCTGTAGCAGCACCCCAGACAAATTCGTCAGGAAATATTTTACTGCTCATTAACGGTCCCCTCCATTTGCTTATTCGAGATTGGCAATTATTGAATGTCTTTTCATCTCATTACCGGCACATCCGCAGACATGCGGAACCGAAGATTGCTGTTTTCCATTTAAATTACCGTCTACCCTGAGGGCAATGTTGCTATCCGGCGTGGTCAGAAGCCCAAGGCCGCGACGAAACCTGCCTTCGTAGATAAATTCTGTTCCCGGGTGCTCCTCTGTTTTACAGGGCCATTGCAAACCCTGTTCTAATAAACGGCTGTAATTAATTCCGGCGTATTGTGGCGTTAAAGCAATTATCTCGTCGAATATATCTTCGGGACTTTCATATTCCCATTCAAACCCGAGCCAGCCGGCCAATTCAGCTATCACCTGCCAATCAGGGTATACATCCCCCGGCGAATCCACTGCAGGCATATTCAATTGAACTCTGCGCTCCGTATTGGTGTAGGTTCCCATTTTTTCAGCAAACGCGGCCGCCGGCAATACAACATCGGCAAGGGCTGCAGTTTCAGTCATAAACATTTCCTGGACAAGTAAAAAGTCAAGTTTCTTCAAAACATTAATTGCATCGGCACTACCCTCTCCACAGGCTGCCGGGTTTTCACCAAGTATAAGCATCGCTTTAACAGCCGGGTTATCCTGAGGAACAAAAACACAATCGACAGACAGACCGGGCTCCTTGCTGATCGGAATCTGCCAGGAATGGGAAAATTTTTCCCGGACTGCTTTTTCTGTTACTGACTGATAACCGGTTAATACCGTGGGCATTATTCCCATATCGCCACAACCCTGCAGGTTATTCTCGCCAAAAGGCAGGTAAAGACCGGAAGACTTTTTACCAATATTTCCGGTCAGAAGGGCCAGGTTAACCAGGGCCAGGACCAGCTCTTCTCCGTGCTCATGATCATTTAACATTGCGCTTGATATTATAGCTGCCGATTCGGCTCCGGCATAAATTCTGGCAGCCTCTCTGATTTCAACAGCGGTAACGCCTGTAATCCCGGCAGCCAGCTCAGGGGTTATAGACGCAATCCCCTTTTTAAAGTTTTCAAAGCCTTCTGTTCGTTTCGATACATACTTGTGGTCATATAGCTCTTCAGAGATTATAACGTTGGCCATGGCATGAGCCAGAACAACTGCTCCACCGGGTTTAAGATCCATTACCTGATGAGCAATATCTCTAAAGCCTGCCTGTTTTTCATTGGCCGATATCAATTTAGCTCCGCACCTTACCGCTTCCCTGATCCGGTAACCGATCACCGGATGAGTCCGAAGTGGGACGGCTTCTATCACCAGCAAGGCCTTTGCCCCAACCAGTTCTTCAATACTGTTGGTCATAGCCGTGCTGCCCAGAGATTGTCTCAGAGCTTTTATTGCCGAGACATGAGAATAACGGGTATGGCTATCAATATTGTTTGTGCCCATGCTGCGGATCAGCTTTTGAAACAGGTAGCTTTCTTCGTTGGTCACTTTGGGTGAACAGAGCCCCATCACAGATGCATCACCATAGCGCTTTCTGACCCTGTCCAGGTTGTCAACGATAAAGCCAAGAGCTTCTTCCCAGGTTACCTCAATAAAAACCCCCTCCGATTTAACAAGGGGCGCCGTTATCCGCTCAGCACTCTGCTGGTAATCCCACCCGAATTTACCACTGGCGCAAAGTTGTCCCCTGTTAACCGGGCTTTCCTTGTCGGGGGTTACCCCTGTTATTTGATTTCCGTGGGTATGCAGGTAAATACCGCAACCAACGCTGCAGTATGGGCAGATAGCCTTGGTTTTTTCCAGTTCCCAAGGTCGGCCTTTCCCAATACCGGATTTTGGAGTGAGGGCTCCTACAGGGCAACTATCGATACAGAGTCCGCAAAAAACACAGGTAGAGTCTTCAATTTTATCTTCATAGGCAGGACCTACATTACTGGCAAATCCGCGCTCAGTAAAATCGATTGCTCCCGCTCCGACAACCTCCTGGCATTTACCGACACAGATACCGCATAAAATACACTTATTCATATCCCTGATAAAGAACTGATTGCTGTCATCAAGTGAAAGTTCTTTTACTTCACCCAAGTATTCACTGTCGGTAATCCCATACCGGTAACAGTAGTCCTGTAGCTTGCACTCACCGGTTTTTTCACAGGTAATACAAACCAGGGGGTGGTTGGCCACCATAAGCTTTAATATATCCTGCCTGGCCCTGACTACACGCTCCGATTCTGTATGAACAATCATCCCGGGAGCAACAGGAGTAACACAGGAAGCAACCAGGGCCTTAGCTTTCTCCACTTCAACCACGCATATCCGGCAGGCGCCGTTGGGGGGAAGTTGGGGATCATAGCAAAAAGTAGGGATATCTGCACCCGCTATTCTTGCTGCTTCCAGTATAGTAGTACCTGGTTCTACTTCCAATTCTGTTTCGTCAATGGTCAGTTTAATGGTTGACATCTGCTTCCCTCCTTACCGGAGTAATAAATATGCTATCGAACCGGCATTTCTCAATACAGCTGCCGCAGTTAGTGCACAGGTCAAGATCTATTTCGTGCGGTCCCTTCTTTTCGCCGCTGATGGCATTAACCGGACATACCTTGGCGCATACCGTGCAGCCTGTACATTTTTTCGGGTCTATCCAGTAGTTAAAGAGCGGTTTGCATATCCCTGCCCGGCAAAACTTATCATTGATATGTTCTTCATATTCATGACGAAAATATCGGATAGTGCTTAAAACCGGGTTGGGACAGGTTTGACCTAGACCGCAGAGTGCACTATCTTTAATGCTGTAAGCAAGCCTGTCAAGGGTTTGCAGGTCTTCCGGTTTTCCTTCCCCTTCGGTGATCCGGTTCAGGATTTCCAGCATTCGCTTCGTTCCTTCTCGACAGGGAGTGCACTTACCGCATGACTCTTTCTGAGTAAAAGAGAGGAAATAACGAGCCAGGTCTACCATGCAGGTCCGATCATCCATTACCACCAGTCCCCCGGAACCCATGATTGCCCCGGCCTGGTTTAAAGAATCATAATCAATAGGCAGGTCAAGCTGCTCAGCAGGAATACATCCCCCTGAGGGCCCCCCTGCCTGAACTGCTTTAAAATCCCTGCCTCCCTTGATTCCACCGCCCACGTCATAAATGATTTCCCTTATAGTTATACCCATTGGCACTTCACACAGGCCGGTATTGCGGATTTTCCCGGCCAGGGCAAATACCTTTGTTCCCTTGCTGCCCTCGGTTCCGACAGAGGCAAACTCTTTAGCTCCACCTTCCCTGAGAATGAGGGGTATATTGGCTAGGGTTTCCACGTTATTGATAGTTGTCGGTTTACCAAAAAGCCCTGACTGAGCAGGGAACGGAGGACGGGGTCGGGGCATACCACGACGCCCCTCAATAGAGGCAAGCAGGGCAGTTTCTTCACCACATACAAAGGCTCCTGCCCCTTCTTTGATATTAATTTTAAAGTTAAAGTCTGAACCCAGGATACACTCACCCAGCAGTCCGTATTCTTCAGCCTGCCTGATCGCAATCTTCAATCTTTTTATTGCCAGAGGGTACTCGGCACGGCAGTATACATATCCTTCACTGGCGCCTATAGCGCGGCCGCAGACCAACATACCTTCAAGAATAGCATGAGGATCACCCTCAAGGATTGAACGATCCATAAAAGCTCCCGGATCGCCTTCATCTGCATTACATACAACATATTTTTTTGAACCGGAGGCGTTTAATGTAAACTCCCATTTCAGTCCGGTCGAAAAACCGGCTCCTCCTCGTCCGCGCAAACCTGCTTTTTTCACCTCTTCGCAAATAGCAGCAGGTTCTGTCTGCAGTGCCCGCGTTAAAGCCCTGTATCCTCCCCGCATAATATATTCGTCGATACTCTCGGGATCAATGATCCCGCTGTTACGCAGAACATTAAATTTTTGCTTGGCATAAAAGGGGATAGTATCAATAAAACGGGACGGAGCATCTACATCAGGCCCCTTATAGAGCAGGTGCTCAACAATCTCGCCGCCTACCAGGTGCTTTTCAACAATTTCGGCCATATTTTTAGGCTTGAGGCGGCAATAAAAAACTTCATCGGGATATACTACAATAATCGGCCCCACTTCACAAAACCCGGGGCACCCTCCCATCACTATCCGGTATTTATCCCGGATTCCGCGCTTCTCCAGCTCTTCAATTAAAGCATCTTCAACCGATTGTGAACCGGAAGAAAGACAGCCTGTCGCCCCACAAATCATCAAATGTTTATCATACAAATTACAAAACCCTCCTCAGTGCCACCACCATTAAGAGTTTAACCAGTGACAGTTAGATAATTACAAATTGTTCGTTGATCGCTACCCGGTCGATTATTGCTTTCCGTTTTGCAGCACAAGCAGGATCTTCATGGCATATCGGCCCCTCAACACAGCAGCGAACAAAATCTTTACAGGGATTCTCCCTGGTATGGGTACACTTTTCGCAACAGTGATCGATAAATTTTTCCACGCAATTCACTCCTCCGGCAATTATTTATAACTATCTAATATATCCTTGACCTTATCGGGAGTGAGCCGCCCATGCGGATCATCATTGACCATAATAACAGGAGCAAGAGCACAAGCCCCGATACAGGCAACCTCTTCCAGGGTGAAGCGTAAATCTTCAGTTGTTTCGCCACTAGGTATTCCCAGGGTTTCTTCAATTCGGTCAGAAATTTTGGGGCTGCCCTGAATATGACAGGCTGTACCCTTGCATACCCTTATTATGTACTTTCCCCTTGGTTTCATTTTAAACTGGGCATAGAACGTTGCCACTCCGTAAAGCCTGCTGAGAGGTATATTCATATGCTCGGAAACCCATTCCATAGCCGGTCGCGGCAGGTAACCAAAGTGTTCCTGGACTTTCTGTAAAACCGGTATTACCATCTCTTTTTTGCCAAGGTATGGCTCAATAATCTGATCGAGCTTGCTTAAATCCAATTCTTCTGCTGCAGCTGTTACTGTTTCTTTGCTCAAAAAAAGAACCTCCATTACCAGGCAATATTGCCATGCATCCATCAGGAGCACTAAAACCACGAATAACTATTTAATTAGCGGGCATTGCCTGTTGATTTATTAATTATTTTACACAATTAAAATATACAGGTAAAATTACTGCACCATTATAATTTCCCCTTAAAAAGCAGCAATCCTGCTCCCGGAAGCTAAATTATTAAAACAACCTGACCGGGGTAAAGTTAATCCCATCGGCAGCAACAAAACAGTACTGCACACCGTTTTTCAGTCCCTGGAAAATGTAATCCCTGCCCTGATCATGAATATGTCCAAACACACAAATTTCAACATTATATTCTTCCAAAAGCTTTGTAAAGTCGCTTTCCTGGTTATTGCGGTTGTAAGGTGGGTAATGCATGGCGGCAATGATTCGTTTGCAGCCGGATTTAACGGCATGGTCAAGAGAAAGTTGAAGGCGCTGGACTTCACGTAAATAAACTTTCTCATCTCCGTTGTCGGTGAACCCTTCCTCCCCGGGGCAAATCCAGCCACGGGTGCCGCAAATTACTGTCTCCTGCCATGTAAAACTATCGTTTTGAAGTGCGAGGATTGAGGGGGGCAGAACAGCCCTGACCTTGCTGATTGAAGACCACCAGTAATCATGATTGCCCCTGAGCAGCAGCTTGGTTCCTTTAAGTGCATCCAGCAAGTTTAGGTCGGAAAGAGCTTCATCAAGGTGCATGGCCCATGAAATATCCCCTGCAACAATAACCAGGTCGCCATCATCAACAACCCGGTTCCAGCCTTCTCTTATCTTTTCGATATGGTTTTCCCATTCACCGCCAAAAACATCCATTGGCTTATTGCTGCTTGTGGAAAGGTGAAGATCACCAATAGCCAGAATTCCCATGAGAGCCCCTCTTAAATAGTATTTCTCTTTATATCCTACTAAAAGAACAAGAAGTTTGCAAAAGGAGTCTTGTTCGGTTGATTAGGATTATATGTCTTCAGAATTAAAATTTGTAAATATTATAATAAAATGATAAACTGTCATTAAAATACTCAAATGCGAGAAATTAAGGAGGTCCCCAATCATGGATACAGGTTCTCCCAGGCGCCCCCGCCGATACCTGCGCAGCCGTATTACCAGAAAATTAATACTAGACACGGCACTTGATGTTTTTCTCACCGAGGGTTATGCCAAAACAACAATAGCCAAAATAAGCGACCAGGCAAACGTCGGCTACGGAACAGTATACAGCCATTTTAAAGGTAAAGACGATATCCTGAGCAAAGTTGTAGATAATGTACTGACTGAATTTTACAACCTCCTCGAAGTACCATTCTCGCCCGGAACCCTGGAAGAAGCCCGCAAAGCATATTACGAACTGGTCCTTACATCATTCCGGCTATCCGAACAGCACAGGCCGATCATGAAAGTATACCAGGAAGCACTCGGTCAATCACCATCAATAAGCGCTCACTGGCAAAGTATTATCGAGCAGTTCATAATAAGCTCGGCAAAATCTTTCGCCTATGCCCAGGATAAAAAACTTTCCGGCAAGTTTGATATCCAGACAGTTGCCAAGGCTTATATTCTGCTGGTCGACCGTTTCATCTGGGAAGTAGTTAATGAAAATGAACGTGACCTTGAGCATATAACCAATATTATTATCGATATGTTGTTTACCGGTTTTTTCAGCAGCAGGGAAAAGAAGAAGAAATAGGTTTAGGCAATTCGGATAATACGCTTTTCGGTTACAATTACATCAACAGGACGATCCCATTCTTCAACAGGAACTTTTTCGCAAATCTGCATGTCAAATACCAATGAGACCAAAGGGGTTTTTGGCTTTAAAAGCTCAAAAAAACGATCGTAATAACCGCCACCGTAACCAAGACGGTTGCCGGAAAGATCAAAGGCAACACCAGGGACAATAAGCAGATCAATCGTTTCAGGATCATATGGCCTGAGAGAAGAATCCTGTGGTTCGGGTATATTGTAAGCTCCCGGCTTAAGGTCTTTATCGTAATCGAGGAGCAGTGAAGGGATCAACTTCCGGGTTTCAGATACAGCTTTCGGAACAAAAACAACCTTATTTCTGCAAAGTGTCTCCTCAACCATATCCCTGGTATAAACTTCACTGCCAAAAGTTATAAAAAACATTACCGATTTTGCCAGCTGATATTCAGGCAGGCTGTAAAGATTTGCTGCAATAAGCGCACTTTTTTCCTTGATTTGATCAGGAGAATACTGATCGCGCAAACCGATAATCTTCCTGCGCAGAGCTTTCTTATCCATTTAAAATCCCTTTCATTGTTAATAGTTCCGGTGTCCGGACACTATTAATAAGCACGGGCAAAGCAGGCCACCTCTTTTGCCTTTTCACCGCAGGCCAGGCAGGTCTCATGCTCCGGTTCCATATCAAACGGAAGGCAGCGAATTGTTGCCTTGGTATCGTTTTTTATTGTTTCTTCACAATCTGGATTACCGCACCATGAAGCAACAAAAAAGCCCCGTTCTTCCTCCATAACTCTTTTAAATTCTTCATAGTCTAAACCAGTGCGGGTATTGGCCTTCTGAAATTCCAGGGCGCGGTTGAACATATCATTCTGAATCTGTTCAAGCAGCTGGGGCAAACGCCGGGGAAGATCAGAGCGAGATACAAATTCCTTTTCGCCTGTATCACGCCGGGCTAAAACAACATGATCTTTATCAAGATCCCTGGGGCCAACCTCTATACGCAGGGGAACACCGCGCATCTCCCAATCGTTAAACTTCCAGCCGGGTGAATATTCTTCCCGGTCATCCAGCTTAACCCGTAAGCTTTCTTTAAGCTCGTTTTCAAGAGCCCCAACAGCCTCTAAAACCCTTTCCCGGTCTTTCTTGGTCAGGATGGGAACTATTACCACTTGTGTCGGGGCAAGCCGTGGCGGTAAAACAAGTCCGCGATCATCACCATGAACCATGATCAAAGCCCCGATTAAACGGGTAGAAACTCCCCAGGAAGTTTGCCAGACATGCTTGAGCTGGTCGTCCTGATCCAAAAAAGTAATATCAAACACTTTGGCAAAATGCTGACCCAGGTTATGAGATGTTCCAGCTTGTAAAGCCCGGCCGTCACTCATCAGTGCTTCGACTGAGTAAGTACGCAGAGCCCCGGCAAATTTTTCTCTTTCTGTTTTACGACCGGCTAAAACCGGAATTGCCATTTCATTTTCAATGCAATCCTTGTAAACATTAAGCATACGGATCGTTTCTTCTTCCGCTTCTTTTTCCGTACGGTGACAGGTATGACCTTCCTGCCATAAGAATTCTGATGTCCTTAAAAAAGGCCTGGTTGATTTTTCCCAGCGCACAACGCTGCACCACTGGTTAATTAAGATCGGCAAATCCCTCCAGGACTGGACCCAGCGGGAATAAAAATCACAGATAATCGATTCGGAGGTAGGGCGCACAAGTAAGGGTTCGGCTAGAACCTCCCCGCCGCCCCTGGTCACCCAGGCAACCTCGGGTGCAAAACCTTCAACATGATCTGCTTCTTTCTGAAGAAGACTTTGCGGTATTAACAGGGGGAAATAAGCATTTTGATGTCCTGTCTCTTTAAAACGCCTGTCCATCTGCTCCTGGATCTTTTCCCATATTGCATAACCGGCCGGCCTGATGGCCATAAAACCCTTGACAGGAGAATAGTCCATCATCTTTGTTTTGAGAATTACATCTACATACCACTGGGAATAATCTACTGCCTTGGGGGTTATCTCCTTAACAAATTCTTTGTCTGTCCCCTTTTTGGCCCCTCCGTTTTGTTCAGCCACGCCTACCATCCTTTCTGCTTCTCGAAAATACAAATAGCTTGCCCTGTAACCGGTATTAAAAAGTAAATAGTCAGCAAGAGCAAGCTGCCAACTGACCCGTATATATAACTGCAGATAATTCTAACACAATTTTTAACGGGCGACCAGTTCCCGGCGTGTTTTTAATAGTTTTTGCCAGCTCTCCTCGCTTAGCGGACGATTAAAACTGCGGAAATTTGCCAGTTTAAAGCCATGTTCATTTGCCCAGTAGCGAGTCTGGAGGATCGATTCCAGGTTAACTCCCGATGAGCCAAGGCTGTAATGCTTGTAATCACGTTCCAGGGCAAGCAGCATTGTTTCCGCCATGCAGGCATAAGCCAGGCCTTCTTCAAAACCAAAATCCCAGCCCAGGGACGGATGCCCTGGCACCTCTATCACCCCACCATCAATAACCAAAACATCGGGACGGGCCTGATCCACTTCCTCACTTACATTAGCCGGTCGTGATATATCGCAAACGATAGCCCCTTTCTTCAGGTTTCCAGCATGGATAACCTTTTCTGTCGCGCTCGTCGCACTAATTACTATATCAGCCCCGGCAAGGACGGCATTAATGTCGGTTGAAAATGTGATTAATCCTCTTTCCCGTCCTTCTCCGTCAACAAATTCTTCAAAATCATCCATTGGAGCATCGGGTCCGGGAAGAGACCTGCAACCAGCTAAAAGAGCACCCATGCTGCCGTTTTTAAAGGGACGTCCCTGCTGCAGCAGCGCCGACTGGTAACGGTATATTTCTGCCGCAACCAGGTGCAGCCGTTCGCTTGAAGTCTGGTTGTTCGGGTTTCCAATCAGGATCTGACGGGGCACTGTTTCCGACAAAAGCAAGGCGATGCCACGGCCAATTGAACCCGCTGCTCCGACTACTGCAGCAGCAACCTCACTGCGGTCAATCTGAAGTTTTTCTGTAGCCTCGTTAACCGCATCTACTGCAGATACAACAGTATAACTGTTACCGGTTGTTATGGGAATTCCTTCATTCTTAAGGTATAACCCTCCCATTGAAGCGACTGCAGTGAAAGCACCCAATCCAACAATGCGGGCACCCCGGCTGCGGGCCAGGGAAACAGCAGTTTTCAATTCAGCCAAAGCCTGACTGCGCGGCAATTCGATAAAATCATCGGTCGTGCGGGAAATCGCAATAAACTCACCATACGCCTCACTGCCCTTTGCCGATTTGATCCTGGTTTTACCGGCGACAAAAGGCTCAACCATACCGTTAAAACGCCCGGTTAGATCGGCTAGTTCTTTCGTGTTGAAAGAGTAAAGACTGTTGTCAAACTGGGGGTAACTCTCCAGGTCAAGGGCATGGATTAAAAAAGCAAAACGTCCTTCCTCCTTACTACCGGTCGGAATGTAATGCGGTGCTGGATAAGGTTTAAAAGGAACATATTTACCTTCTTTAACTTCTTTATCAGAACGAACCAGGAAAGCCATAAATCGGGCAGTGCTGCCCTCTTTTAGCACTTCAAGCATGGCTTCTATTCCTTGCAAAGCCATTTGGCACTGCTCTTCGGTAATAACCAGTGGCGGTTCAATTCTGATAACAGCATTACCGTTCAAGGTGGGAGCAACTCTTATTTTCTCAACATTGAGCAGGTATGATGATATGGCCGGGGTTAAAAGTTCCTGCTCAGCCATAACACCAAGCAAACTGCCAGGAAAACAATCGCGATCCTGGTAAAATTCTATTCCAAGCATTAATCCGCGACCGCGTATTGCCTTGATCAGGTTTGGATATTTTTCCTGCAGGGCCAGCAAGCCTTTTTTAAGCAGGCGACCTTTTCTATTAATGTCAGCTAGAAGGCTGCCGTTCTCAGCAGTTAAGATATCCAAAACTTTCAGGCCAACCCGGCAGGCCAGTGAATTACCGCCAAATGTTGAAGAATGCTTATAACCAAAATCCTCACTGTATGCGGCGTCACTGCTTATGCAAGCCCCGATGGGAATAACCCCTCCACCAAGCGCCTTGGCCAGGATCATCACGTCGGGAGCCACCTTTTCAATTTCACATGCAAAAAGTGTTCCCGTGCGGGCAAGACCAGTCTGTACTTCATCGAATACCAGTAGAACACCGTGTTCACTGCATATTTCCCTGACCCGGGAAAGGTAACCTAACGGAGGAACAACAATACCTCCCTCTCCCTGGATCGGTTCGACTAAAAATGCAGCATAATAATCCGGTTTTGCCAACAATTCTTTTTTAAGCGCTTCGCTGTCACCATATTGAATATGGTTAAAATCAGCAGCCGGAGCATTAAAAGCCTTTTGGTAGTCGGGATTGCCAGTAGCCGAAAGAGCACCAAGCGTTTTTCCATGAAAACTATTGTCCGTAGCAAGAATTCCCGGACGTCTGGTTGCAGAACGGCAAAGCTTTATTGCAGCTTCTGCCGCTTCAGCCCCGCTGTTAGAGAATGTGACATACTGCAGGCCCTCCGGTGCATGCTCGATTAATTTTTTAGCCAGTTCACCGGCAGCATTAAGAGCTGAAGGTTGAATAAAACTCGGCTCCATAGAGTTCCGGAAGCTATTGATTTCATCCCATATTGAATCGGGATTGTGCCCGAAGGGCAAAGCCCCATAAGCAGCAATACAATCGAGGTACCTGTTCTCTTCATCATCAAAAAGATAACAATCTTTACCTTTTACATATTTTTGATCAAGCTTGATACTTTCCAGCATCTCACCCAGATAAGGATTGACATAACGGGTAAAATTGTTCATAATGGCCTCCCCTAAAATGTGCACATAAATGTGCACAACAATAGGTTAATTTTAACGTACCTGCAGTCAAAAATCAACTGCACCAGGCAAAATCCAGAGAACCTAAGACCCAGAAAGCCGGTAAAACCAATAAATCAATTTAATAAAGCGGGGTCTTCCTGTGACAGACCCCGCTTATCCTGATCACCCAGATATTTAAAGCAGTCAATTAGCCATTGCTTGAAGGCATGATTATTGACACGGCATGCCTTGACAAATCGAGGTTTTCTACCGCGAGAGCCAGGGCTTCTTCCCTGCTTACCTCCTGAAGAATACGGGGAAGTTCAAACATGTCACTCTCCCTGAAACGGTACGCCAAAAAATTATTTGCAATAAACTCAAGTGAATTAAACCGCCTGATATAACCACCTAAAATCTTGCGGCGGTGCCTCTCAAACTGTTCTTCTGTAATTCCATTTCGCCGCGTATCGACAATCGCTTTCATTACCTGTTCATAAAGCAGATCGGGATTCCTGGTTTCTCCGCCAATCATTGTATAAGCATAATTGCTTTCAGCTGTGTACTCGAAACCAAAGCCTTCGTCAATAAGGTTTTCGCGATACAAATCATTATATAATTGTTCGCTGGTTCCAAAAATGATATCCAGCACCAGTTCCATTAATATATCCCGGCGCATCAATTCATTTCCGCTCAGCCTTTTGGCAACTATATCTTTAAAACCGAGATAAAATATTGGTTCTGAAACTACCAGCTCCTGAACAACTTTCTCTTTCATAATATGATCAGGTTCGTCGGGATAATTTCTTACTATCTGGCCTATCTGCCCGTAACAGCGACCGTTTATATCTTCCGCCACCTGCTCGGCCACTGCCTGGGGTTCAAGATCGCCAACTATAAAAACAGCCATGTTGCTGGGATGATAAAAGGTGTTATAGCAACGATATAAAAGCTCCGGGGTAATTTCAGCAATGCTTTCAATTGTACCGGCAATATCATTTCGCACAGGATGCACCCGGTAAAGTGATTCAAGCAGGTTAAAAAAAATTCGCCAGTGTGGATGATCTTCATACATTTTAATTTCCTGCCCGATTATTCCCTGCTCTTTCGCTACCGTCTCCCTGGTAAAATAGGGCTCTTGGACAAAACGCAGCAATTCACCCAGGTTCTCTTCAAAATTGGTTGTAGCAGAAAAAAGGTATGAAGTCTGGGTAAAAGAAGTATAAGCGTTTGCCGAAGCACCGAGCTCGGCAAAGCGATTAAACACATTGCCCTGCTCATCTTCAAAAAGTTTATGCTCGAGAAAATGTGCCACTCCATCGGGCAGCTCTGTATAATCCTGTTCGGGCTCTACGCGAAAATTATTATCAACAGAGCCAAAACGAGTTGAAAAGATGGCATATTTTTTTCGGTACCCCGGGCGGGGCAGAATGTATAAATCTAAACCCGGTTCGATCCTGTAGTGGTAAAGAGATTCCTGCAGGGCATGGTTTTCTATTAAAACATGACTAATTGTCATCTCTAACAACCTCGCCTTCACGTGGTTTTAAAAGGTAAGCAGTGTCAAGTGTGATTCGCTTTGCAACCGCCTTGATCTGGTCAATATCTGTAGCTTCAATACCCCGGATAAGCTGATCAAAACTATAATCCATACCCCCGACAACACCATCAAGGTGAAAAGCAATAAGCTGACTTGGGTTGTCCTGGCGTGAAAGCAGCTGGTTAACCAGGCCCCGCTTGGTATTTTCCAGTTCAGCATCGGTAATCTTACCGTTAAGCATTTCGTTCATCTGAGCCTCAATTATACCGTGAACACTTTGCCGGTCTGCTGCATTGATACCGGCAGATATCAACATCAAACCTTTATGCCGCTCTAAACGGGTATGGATGTAATAAGCCAGGCCAGCCTCCTCACGAACTTTCATAAAGAGTTTGGAATGGGGGAACCCACCCAGAACACCGCTGTAAACCTGGAGAGCGCAAAACAGCTTGTCATTATAGGGGATATATGTTCGAAAGCCGAGGACCATTTTGGCCTGGTTCACCGTCATCATTTCTTCCATAACACGCACTTCATTCACCGGATGGTCAACTTCAGCAGGTAAAAGGGAACAGGTCTTTTCTGAGCGGGAATATGAGAATGCTTCATTCGCTGCTCGAAGGACCTCTTTTTCATCAAGATCACCAATCACATATAAGTCAACCGGCTTTGTTGTCATGAGATCACGGTAATGTTTGAATAAGTCGGCTGCGGAAATCTTGCCATAATCTTCAATACGACCAAGCTTGTAAACTCCATATTTTTCATCGGCGCACATTGCCGACAGACATTTTTCAACAGCATAGGCAGACTTATCGTTAAGTATCGCCTTAATATCCTTGATTAGCTGGTTTTTTTCCTGCTTCACGTAGTTCTGACGAAAAGTGCCATCTTCAAGGAGAGGGTCTTTTATCACATTACCCAGGATTGCCATACTTTCCGTCAGTAAACGGCCATTTTGGCCGGTAAAACGTCCATGAGCAGCCTCGAGGCCGAAAGCGACGATATGGCGTTCACCACTTTTTATAATATCAGTTGACAACTCGGCACCGAATAAATTTTCGAGTTTCCTCTGCAGGGTCAGGTTGTCGGGATATAGTCGACACCCCTGCTCTAATACAGAAGGTAACAGTGCATTTAAAGCTGCAGTATCCTGGTCCAGGTTGCAGTGAATAAAAAACCCCATTGAAATAGTTTTAAATTTACCGGTTCTTAAAAAAAGCAACCTGATACCGTTCGGCAAATGGTGGATCGAATAATCTTCAGACAAATAAATACCTCCTCTTCCTTCCCCGCCAGTGATAAATGAACTTAACTTATTATAACCTATGGTAAAAATATTGCCTTAATGTAATCCTCTAATTTATCAATAATGCATTCTACCATATAATGCCATTCGAGGATAGCAATATTTACCCTGGCCAATCTGAGAGAAAAGAAGATAATTGACTCTTCCTTTGATTGACTTGACCGATGGGTGATGATATTATTTAAATGTGTAATTTTGGCAGGCGCCCGTGGTGAAAGGGATATCACGCAGGCCTCCGGAGCCTGAAGTCGGGGTTCGAATCCCTGCGGGCGCACCAATATTGCGGAGCAACCTGCCGAAGGTTGCTTTTGTTTTTCTTTTTTTCAGTTGATTTTTTCTTTTGGTTGAATAGCTGCTGTAACAGTAATAACTGAAAGGAAGTGTCCAGAAAATGTCCAGAATTAAGTTTATCCCGCATGGAAAAGATTTTGATGTTGATCCCGGAACCAACCTGCTCAAAGCAGCAGATCAGGCCGGGCTTTATATTGAGGGCGATTGCGCCGGCAAAGGAACCTGCGGCAAGTGCCGGGTAAAAATAATCGAGGGAGAACTTGGCCAGCCGACAGCTGCTGAAGAAAAACACCTTTCAGAGAGCGAAATAAAAGCAGGCTGGGCCCTAGCCTGTCAGCGTGAAGTCAAAAGTGACTGTATTATAGAAATTCCAATTCAGAAGGATGCGCACAGCCGGAAAACAAGCCTGAAGGGCGGTGTGGAAAAGTACACTGCCGAACCTGCTGTTGAAAAAATAACTGTCCAGCTTACAAAACCTGCCGTTGAGGATCAGACCGCTGACCTGGAAAGATTAATAAATAAGCTCGATCGTGGCGACCTAACGGTAAAACCACGAGAACTGGCACATTTTCCAGCCATGCTGCGAAACAATAATTACAACGTAACAGCGGCAATCAGCGGTAACCGCCTGCTTTCAATCGAACCAAACGATACAACCGGGCAGCTTTACGGAGTTGCCTTTGACATCGGAACTACCACCATCGTCGGTTCCCTGCTTGACCTGAGCAACGCTGAAGTAATTGCCGTCTCTGCTACAACAAACCCCCAGAATATTTACGGTGCCGATGTAATTTCCAGGATAAACCACGCCGCCGATACACCCAACGGTTTGAAGCAGCTGCAGGAAAAGGTAATTGGAGCTGTAAACAATATTATTCGCGACTTGATCCACCAGACCAGGGTCGCCCGGGATAGAATATATGAGATCGTTGCCGTGGGCAACACCACAATGAGTCACCTTTTCATGGGAATAGATCCCACCTACCTGGCGCCTGCCCCTTTCGTTCCGGCTTACAGCAGAGCTTTAAATGTTGAAGCGGCTGAGCTGGGAATAAAGATCAACCCATCGGGGCGGGTTATATTCCTTCCCAATATCGCCGGATATGTCGGTTCTGATACTGTGGGCGTTATTCTGGCAGCCGATCTGGACCTGCCGGGCGATAATTGTGTTGCCATAGATATCGGAACTAACGGAGAACTTGTTTTGCGGGCAAATGGCAAATTAATGGCCTGCTCCACGGCCGCAGGCCCGGCATTCGAAGGAGCCCAGATCAGGCAAGGTATGAGAGCTGCCGCCGGTGCAATTGAAATTGTTAACTACACTAACGGGCAAATCGAACTCGGGATGATTGATGATGCGCCGGCATGCGGAATCTGCGGTTCAGGACTGATCGATGCAGCTTCCGCCCTTATTGATGCAGGGTTGGTTGAACCAAGCGGCAGGTTTGTTAATCCTGAAGATAAGCCCGATGCAGTACCCGAACATTTTCGGCATCGGTTACGCCGTGGTGAAAACGGATTTGAATTCATCCTTGTTTCAAAGGATAATTCAGAAACAGGAGAGGACATAGTTTTAACCCAGTCTGATCTGCGAGAACTCCAGCTGGCTAAAGGAGCGATCAATGCCGGCCTGATGATTCTTCTGAAAGAAGCCGGGATAACAGTTGACGATCTGGACAGGGTTCTTTTAGCCGGTGCATTTGGTAACTATGTCCGCAAAGAGAGCGCGCTGGGAATTGGTCTTTTACCATTACTGCCGCCGGAAAAAATATCTGCTATTGGTAATGCAGCCGGTGATGGGGCACGAATGGCTCTTGCATCGGCAAACAATCGTGACAGGGCAGAAAAACTTACCAAAGCAGTAAAACATATGGAGCTTTCAACAAGAAAAGATTTCCAGGAGTTCTTTGTTGACGCCCTGCCCTTCAGAAAAATGTAGTAAGGTCTCCCGCTTTGTTTGCAATCAGGGCAGGAAAGTTTGACAAAACGTAGAAATAGTCATAGCTGGAATGTAGCAACCAGGTTTTAAGAACTAATCTGAAAGGAAATCATTAACACTTTAAATTCGGGAGGTATAATATGCAAACTGCCAAGGACATTATGACAACACCGGCACTCAGTGTGACTGAAAACCAGACAGTAAAAGAAGTCCTGGAGCTCCTGGCTGAAAAACGTATCAGCGGGTTCCCTGTAGTTAATGATGAGAATAAAATTATCGGTATTATATCTGATACAGACATTATCCGTTATTCACACACAATTAACGTAATCCCCTTGTCCAACCTTTCCGGCTGGGTTTCACCATATGCAGATATCGCCGATCTGGCCAGCATGAGAAAAGGGTTTGACATGCTTCATACTACTCTGGTCGGCCAGATAATGACTAAAAAGGTATACACTGCCCGGGAAAGCGATCCTGCTACAGAAGTGGCCAGATTGATGAATAGACGCAAAATAAACCGGGTCCCCATAGTTGATGACAATGATAAACTCGTTGGAATAATCACCAGGACCGATATGGTTCAGTGTTTGGCTAATCTATAGGCGAGGTGTAGTAAAAGCCGGTGATAGAAAAATCAATGGGAAATAGTGATAAAGGCGGTTCTGACGACCGCCTTTTTACAATTAAAACTTATACTGCCCTTTTTGTTGGGAAATTGCTGCTTACCATAACCAGGCTGCTTGGCCGCGGCGGCACAACTCTGCCTGGTCGTATTGCCTTAATGATCAAGCCGGATCTTGTTAAAATCCTGGCCAGGCAGATTAAGACAGGAAGCATTGTAGTAACAGGAACAAATGGCAAAACCACAACATCCGCCCTGTTAACCAGCATATTAAAAGAAGCCGGTTTGATCTGTATTAATAACCAATCAGGATCAAACATGTCCTGGGGAGTAGCTTCGGCTTTTGTAGAAAAGGCTAGGATCAGCGGGAAAATACCGGTTGATTATGCCATTTTGGAAGTTGATGAAGGCGCTTTTCCTGCTGTTACCGCAGAACTGCAGCCTCGGGCTATAGTCGTCACCAACATTTTCAGGGATCAACTCGATCGTTACGGAGAAATTGACTATATACAAAATGCCATACAGTCGGGGTTGGAATTTCAGCCAGGCAACAGCTTACAGGTTATTAATGCCGATGATCCCTCTCTGGTTGCTCTCAGCCAGAGGTCCGGCATTTCAAGACTAACCTACGGACTGGATCTGAACCTGCCCGATGACAACCTGCACTACACGGGCCGGGATCTTAAAACCTGCCCTCTCTGCCGGGAAGAACTTGCATATGAAAGGCTTTATTATGCTCATCTAGGATATTATTACTGCCCGGCGTGTAATTTCAGACACCCTCGGGCTGATGTCAGGCTGACCGATTATTCCAGCAGCAGAGATGGCTCAACCCAATTAACAGTTAAACATCCAAAGGGCTCAATTACTCTGACCAGCAATCTTACCGGACGTTATAACCTCTATAATATTCTCGCCGCTTTAACCTGTTCCCTGGGTCTGGGCATCCAGGATAATTTCATTGTTTCGGCTATTGAAAAAGCTGCTCCTTCTTTTGGTAGAATGGAACATTTTTTTTGTGAAGAAAAAAATATAATTATGGCCCTGATAAAAAACCCTGTCGGCGCAAATGAAGTAATCAGGACTGTTTTAAGCATGAACGAGAGATTTTCATTAATGGTTGCCATCAATGATAAGATCGCCGATGGAAAAGATGTATCCTGGTTATGGGATGTTGACTTTGAGCAATTGACCGCAAGGCAGCCAAATATTTCGTCCCTTACTGCCTCCGGTTTGCGGGCATGGGATATGGCTGTTCGATTTAAATATGCAGGTTTTGATCAAAATAAGATTGAAATCGACAGCAACACTGAAGCAGCGTTAATTGCGGCTCTTGATAAAACTCCCCGGTCGGGTACTCTGTTCATATTACCTTCTTATACGGCGATGCTCGAAATCAGAAGACATCTGAATAAAATGGGGATGGGAAAACCATACTGGGAGGCGTAAGTCGTTTGACAAAAATTAATCTTTATCATCTTTACCCGGATCAGCTTAACCTTTATGGTGACCGGGGCAATATCCTTGCCTTGTCCCAAAGAGCACTCTGGAGGGGCCTGGATCTTCAAGTTATTGCTATACAGCCGGATGACCATATAGACTTCAGCAAATGCGACCTGCTTTTTATGGGTGGCGGTCAGGATAGCGAACAGCAGCTGGTTGCCAGGGATCTTAAAACCCGGCGCAGTGATCTGATTAAAGTAGTTGAAAAAGGCATGCCGGTATTTGCTGTCTGTGGCTCATACCAGTTGTTGGGAAACTATTATATGACCTCAGCGGGAACCAGGATTGAAGGTCTGCAAATCCTCAACATACACACCGAGGCCGGCCAAAACCGCCTGATCGGCAACGCTGTTATCAATTGTCACCTGTGGAAAGAACCAAAAACCCTGGTTGGCTTTGAAAACCACGCCGGCAGAACATACCTCAAACCACCTGCTGAACCACTCGGCAGTGTAATCAGCGGTAACGGCAATAACAGTAGCGACGGTACAGAAGGCGCGGTTTACAAAAATGTAATTGGAACTTACCTGCACGGGGCCCTATTGCCAAAAAATCCCTGGTTAACCGACTTCCTCCTTCAAAAAGCTTTATCTTACCGCGGTAAAAATACAGATCTGAGTGATTTAAATGATACTATGGAAATTAAAGCCCATATGGAGGCAATTAAACTGGCCGACTCTAAAAAACATAGAAGAAACTCGACCAGATGTTAGATGTTTTGGGTTTTCAAAAACCAGATTAAAAAAACAGCGGGATGCTATCCCGCTGTCCTTAGTTTAACCATAGAAATCGTTTTCAGTTACAGCCTGCAGTCTGCCGGGCAGTTTAAAGCAGGTATTCAATTTCTGATTGCTCATATAATTTCAGGACTAAATCATTGATCACAAGAGGCACCCTCTCATCAATCAGGGCTTCCATAACATCATCCTTTACTTCTTCAAACTGCACTTCAACCTCTTCAGTCCGGTCGAGCAGTTCTATGATGTGGAAACCGAACATTGTTTGCACGGCATCGCTGATTTCACCAATTTCCAGGCTAAAAGCTGCATCTTCAAATTCTGCTACCATTTCTCCCCTGCCAAAGAATCCAAGGTAACCGGCATTATCTTTGTTAGAAAGGTCTATGGAGTTCTGCGCCGCCAGTTCTGCAAAATCTTCGCCGTCGTTCAATCCCTCAATGATGGCTCTTGCCTCTTCTTCACTTTCAACCAGGATATGCCGGGCTTCAACCTGTTGGGGCTCTTCAAAAAGATAACTGTGACTTTCAAAAAAATCGAGAAGATCCTGCTCTGTTGTTTCAATCTCAGTCATCGCCAGTTTGCGAACCAGCAAATTCAAGCGGGCGTCTTCCACAAATGACTCCTCGCTGATACCGTAAAACTCAAGAACAGAAAGAAAGTCATCCCTGGATCCCTGAAAATTTTCACTGACAATCTGTTCTATTTCTTCATCCAGTTCCGCTTCGGATATTTCAATGTTCAACCTTTTGGCTTCCTGGGCAATCAACTCCCGGGCTATTAACTGCTCCAGGGCGTCAGGCCCTCCCTGGGCATATAGTACTTCAAAGAGATCATCTTTATAAACCGGATTCCCATTAACCATGGCCACAGTTTCCGCTTCCTGCCCTGTATCTGCAATTCGTGGTGTATCCTGGGCAAGCATAACCGCCAGTATAACTACAGCAATAAACAGCACCAGAACTGCAATTATTAAATGCAGTGGCTTTATGCTGTTAATTCGATCCATTAAACCTGTACTTTCTTCAGTCATTTTTTACACCCTCTTTTATTTATTTAAAGCCCTGCAGGTATTAACGGCTAAGGTATAATTTTATTCATTGGAAACTCAAGGATACCTTCTGCACCGGCTTCCTGCAGATCACATATAAGCGAACGCACTTTTCGTTCATCAACTACAGTTTCAACAGCCACCCAGTTATCGTCACAAAGGTTTGATATGGTCGGTTTGCGCAGGGCAGGTAATAGTTCTACTATCTTAGCCAAATTGTCGCTGTGAACATTCATTTTAAGCATTACTTTCTGTTCGGCCAGCAGAGCGCCCTTCAAAAGAGTAATCATGTTGTCAACTTTTTTCTTCTTCCAGGAATCTTTAAAGCTTTCATGGTTCATGATAACCCTTGGTGTCGATACAAGAATGGTCTCTATTACCCTAAGGTTGTTCGCTTTCAGTGAGCGGCCTGTCTCTGTTAATTCTGCAATTGCATCGGCAAGCAAGGGTGGTTTAACTTCAGTGGCTCCCCAGGAAAATGAGACGGAGGCCTCGATACCTTTTTCCTTAAAATACCTTTTGGTAGTGCCAACCAGTTCAGTAGCGACCCTCTTCCCTTCAAGATCCTCAGCTTTTTCAAAGGGTGAGTTGTCAGGAACTGCAAGCACAAGACGAACAGGCCTGAGCCCGCGCTTGGAATAATTCAAATCAGCCATTTCAACTATATCGACATTTGTTTCGGTAATCCAGTCCTTACCGGTAAGCCCGGCATCCAGCACCTTATCTTCTACATATTTGGGAATTTCCTGAGCTCTCATTAAGACACATTCAATTTCCTCATCATCAATGTAGGGGTAGTAAGATCTTTCGCCAATATGAATATTGTAACCGGCTTTTTTAAACATATCGAGCGTGGTATTCTGCAAGCTGCCGGCAGGCAAACCAAGTTTTAACTTGCTCAAGATTATCTCTCCTTTAGCTTTTATTAATGCTCTCTAAAAAAGACAACCCCTGAGGTTCGGATTATATATCTGAACCCGGGCCTGATTTATTCCGGAATAGAGAGCGGACCTGATAAATAACCAAGTAGTATTAAATTAGCATGTTGAACCAAGACTGTCAACGCGAAACAACCAATTTACCATAACCGCCAATTCTTTAAAACTCTACTGCGGGATAGAGGGATCTGCCGGCCGGACGAAGAAATATTCAGAGCATTAATCTTTTCCCGGGAGGGTAAATATGTCTGGCAGTGAGATGAGCAGGGGCCGGCGACACCTGGAAACGACCCGTAAAATGAAAGATATGCTGCCCCGTTTCTTCATGCGGATGCTGGAAAGACGTTTCAACAATGAGCCCCTGGCCTGGTGCATGGTAGGTGTGCCTCCGGAACTGCTTAAGGCATTTGACCTGCTCTTTGAGTGGCCGGAAAATTTCGGGACAATGTGTGCAAGCAGGCTGGTGGCGCCGAAATTTATAGAAGTGGCCAATAATGACGGCTATTCGTCCGAGTTGTGCTCATATGTCACCAACACAATGGGTTATTGCAAGCTTTTCAGGGAAAGAGGCGAAGCGCCGCCTGAATCCCCCCTGCCCGGGGGAATGGGAACGCCATCTTTCCTTTTAGGATCCGGGTTTATCTGTGAGCCACGCTGGAAGTGGTTTCAATCGGTGGCAACTAGATTTTTTAATGTGCCTGTTTACAGCAGCGATCCGCTGGCCCCACCCTGGGACACAGATCCGCATGATCCGCGTATAGAAGATCACTATCTGACCCTGCTCAGGGAAGACCTCGCCGGCCAGATTGAGTTCCTTGAACAACAGACAGGTAAAAAGCTGGATCTCGATTTACTGAGAGAGATACTAACCCTTTCACACAAAGCCCTCGCCTATTGGCGAGACACTCTGGCTTTGCGCAGGACTGTACCGACACCGATGGGGTCAACCGATTATTTTCATGCAATAATCCCTCAGATGTACCTGGTTGGTGACCAGGAAGCTGTTGATTTTTACCGTGAAATGTATGAAGAAGTCAGGGACAGGGTTGATCGGGGCATCGGCATAGTTGACGAGGAAAAACACCGCCTGATCTGGTTTGGTCTTCCTCCCTGGTTTAATATGGGTATTTTTAATTACCTTGAATCACTTGGTGCAGTATTTGCCTATGAGTCTACCTATAACGTTGGTGATTATTTTGAAGTTGATCTCTCCGACCCCCTTGAAGCCCTGGTCAGGAGAACCTGGCAGAGGGCAATAAAAATGCATGACTATGGAGCAGAAGCGATGCCCGAACTCTGCAACCCGGCTGTTTTCGGCGGTTTTGCAGGAAGCAACCTGCTTAATGAATTGATTGCTGATTACAGCCTTAATGGGGCAGTCATGCATTTGACCAGATCGTGCCGGGCAGTTTCTTTCGGAGAAGTTCATACTAAAAACCGCCTGGCCAAACAGGGTGTTCCTTCGCTGATTTTTGAAAGTGATATGACCGATCCCCGTTTGTGGTCTGACGCCCAGATCAAGAACAGACTGCAGGCTTTCCTGGAAACGCTTGACAGGAACAAAGGAGGCCGGTTATATGAAGAATAGCGCTGACCCAGGTAGATATATCCGTAAAGTAAAAATGGATGGCCAGGAGAATATCTCTGCCCTAAAAAATAAAGCTAAGAAACCTGTTATCGGTTACTTATGCTGCTTCGCTCCTCCCGAACTGATCAGTGCAGCAGGAGCAATTCCCTATCGCATTTCGGGAAAAGCGGGAGACGACAATTCTGCTGCCGATGCATATTTGGAACCTTACGGATGTTCCTATGTAAGAAACATTATGGCCCGGGCCGCTAAAGGAGAATACAAAGGCCTGGACGGTCTGGTTATATCGCACAGCTGCGACATGGTGCAAAGGCTCTACGGAATCTGGACTTATTATCACCCTTTTCCATATTCATATCTTTTTAATGTACCGCACCAGACCACTCCCTGGGCCCGCCGTTTTTTTAAAAGAGAGCTACACTTTTTCAGGGAAAGCCTGGAAGAATTTACAGGCTGCCGGGTATCGGATGATCGGCTAAAGGAAGAAATATATCTTTACAATACTAACAGGCAATTAGTGAGAGATATTTATCAAATCCGTTCAGATGATCCTGACCGGGCAAAAGGCAGTGAAATACTGGAAATACTTTTAGCAGGGGGAAATTTACCGGCTGATAGTTTTAAGAAACTATTGAATGAAAAGAAAGTCCTTTTTGCCGGCAGGAGTACTGCCCGGACGAAAAAAAAGAGAATTCTGGTCTGGGGCAGTTTAATTGATGATCCTGTCCTTTTCAAAATGATCGAAAACAGTGGCGGATCGGTAGTTGCTGATGATACCTGCATAGGGTTCAGAACATGGGAAAATGATCTTCCCATAACCGCTGATCCATATGAAGGTCTGACAGATCACTATTTTATAAACTTCCTTTGTCCGCGTACTGATCGAGGACCGGGCCTCCAAAAATATGATTATTTGCTGGAAAGGATTAAAAAATACCAGGTTGATGGCGTTGTCGGTTACTGTATTTCATTTTGTGACCCTCATAAATTTGATTACCCGGATTTGCGCGATCTGCTTAAAGAAAAAGAGATCCCAATGCTGCTAATCGATGATAATTACAGCTTTGAGCCGGCCGAAGCGATACAGACCCGCCTCCAGGCTTTTCTGGAAATGATCTGATAATCAGAGCAACTTTCCGGCTTTCCACATTAACACACGTCCATATCTAACCAAATAACCGGCAGTCCTCCGGAAATAGCATTTTTCCCTTGCCCCGCACTCTTTAATATGAGAGAATTATAGTATTAATTTTCTATCTGCAACAGCGCTTCCAAGCAAAGGTGAGTGAATTTAAATGGCAACAGTAGTCCAAAAATATGGTGGAACATCAGTCGCCAGCCTTGATCATATTAGGCGGGTAGCAAAAAGTATTCTCAGAACCAAGAGAAAGGGCGACCGGGTTGCCGTTATTGTTTCGGCAATGAGCGGCGAAACCGACCGCCTGCTTGATCTCTCTTCTAAAGTTATGACCGGACCTCCCGGACGCGAACAGGATGCCCTTGTCGCCACCGGGGAACAGGTCTGTGCAGCGCTCATGGCCATAACCCTGGAAAGTCTAGGTCACAGGGCAAAATCGTACATGGGATTACAACTGCCCCTTTTAACCGACAACATTCATACGAAGGCACACATCCTGGAATTGAAATCCGACCTGCTGCAGAAAGATATGGATGAAGGGATAGTCCCGGTTATTGCCGGTTTTCAAGGTGTGACAGAAGATGGTAGCATCACAACCCTGGGCAGGGGAGGTTCCGACACTACGGCAGTTGCCATTGCTGCATCATTGGGTGCCGACTGTTGCGAAATCTATACCGATGTAGACGGTGTTTACACCGCTGATCCCAATATATGCCCCAAGGCCAGGCATCTGGATAGAATTTCTTACCAGGAGATGCTCGAACTGGCCGGGTTGGGGGCAAAAGTTCTACATGCCCGTTCTGTGGAGTTGGCCCAGAAATACCAGGTTCCGCTGGTGGTAAAATCTTCTTTTGGCGGAGAAAAAGAAACCTGGATTGTCAATGAGGAGGAAGTCATGGAAAACTCTATTATTAAAGGAGTTACCCTGGAAAGAAATGTATCGAAAATTTCACTGATTCGTGTTCCCGACAGACCCGGCATTGCCTTTAATATTTTATCACCGCTGGCTGATTCGGCCATCAATGTTGATATGATAATTCAAAATGCCAGTATTGACGGTTTTGCCGATTTTACTTTTACAATCCCGACAACCGACCTGGGAAAAGCGCGCAGCCTGGTAGAAAAAGTAGCGGCTGATATTGGCGCCCTCGAAATGCTGGCCGACAATAATATAGTCAAGGTATCCGCTGTCGGTATCGGCATCAAGACCAACCCGGGAGTTGCAGCAAAGATGTTTAAATCTCTTTCGGAAGAAAACATTAATATTGAAATGATCAGTACATCTGAATACAGGATTTCCTGTGTGATTGAAGAAAAGTACGGAGAACTGGCAGTCAGAGCAGTTCATAAAGCCTTTAACCTTGACGGTAAAGAAAAAGTAAAGGACGAATAAGCTGATAATGAATGACAGCAAGGCAAATCGTCTCTGGCAGGGCTTCTGGCAAATAGCCGACCCTAAGATCTGGATCGCTTCCACTGTTCCCATGGCGGTTGGCGGATCACTTGCTTATGCGCAAACTGGAATCTTCAGTTGGTACTGGTTCATTGTCGGCGCGGTAGCAATCTATTTTCTGGAAATAGGAAAAAACGCCATCAATGAATATATTGATTACCTGAGTGGTGTCGACCGTTTTGTTACTCCGGAAAAGAGAACCCCCTTCAGCGGGGGCAAAAAAACAATAATTGATGGAAAACTAACTCTAAAAGAAAACCTGTATATTGGATCTGTAACTGTTTTAATTGGTTGTCTGTTGGGGTTGTACATTGTCGTCTTTAAAGAATTCAGCGTGCTCTGGTTTGGACTGGCCGGAGTTTTTTTCGCCCTTTTTTACAGTCTTCCTCCATTTCAATTCGCCTATCGCGGTTTTGGCGAACTGACTGTCGGTTTTACATTTGGCCCCCTGATTACCACAGGCACCTACCTGGTTCAAACAGGATCAATCAGTGTCCTGGTTCTTCTTGCCTCCCTTCCTCTTGGATTTATCATTGCCAATGTACTCTGGATCAACCAGTATCCCGATTACGAAGCCGACCTGCAGGGTGGTAAAATGAACGGAGTTGTCAGAATGGGGAAAAAAAGAGGGGTTAGCGTATACGCTCTCCTTTTTGGTTTTGCCTACCTCTTCCTGCTTATCATGGCTATTTTCAGCAAAAGTATTTTATGGATGCTGCCTTTTATCAGTTTGCCCCCGGCGATCAGGGCAATCCGGGTAGCCAGAAGGCATTACGATAACATTCCCCTGCTAATGGAGGCTAATGCTAAGACAATCCAGGTTTACCAGTTAACCGGTTTATCCATGATAGCGGCAGCGTTACTGACAACTATACTTTAATCATAAACTAATCCAATCTAATCACCCAGCCGGCACCAATCCAGATTGTTGCTATCAATACTAAAACAAGTAACTATTATGCCAACACTCGGATAAAGGGTATTATAAAACAGTTCGAAGCGTTATCTGGCATATATATTGCGGGTAAATTACTTAATAGTAATCTTATTTTAATGAAGTTTTAATCATATGCTGTTTTTAAAAAAAGATAACTTAAACTTAAAGGGTTAAAAGTCCTTACTTTTTCATCCAACTAATAAGAATAGGGCGGTATTAATTCTCAAAATTAATAACAAATTATATAGTGGCCACACGTGGAGTTCTCTAAACCTATAATAATTCCTCCCTTGATTTGTCTGAAAGTCCGAGTTCAGATAATTTGCGGTAAAGGGTGGCCCTGCTTATTTCAAGTTTTTCTGCAATATCATTTTTACCCTCAAGTGAAGCTCCGTAACGGTTTAAATAAGTTTGCAGGATCATTTTTTCGTATTCCCTGACCCTTTCTTTTAAAGGCGCATCAGCTTTAATTACCTGATCCTGGCTGTTTTCCTTAATCCTGGGAGGAAGACTGGAAAGATTAATCAGGTCACCGGCTGCCATGTTTACCGCATATTCAACTGCGTTTTCCAGTTCTCTCACATTGCCGGGCCAGCTGTAGCAGAGTAAACAATCCATCGCTTCCTGTTCAACACCGGCAAACACCTTGTTAAGCATGGGCGCATACTTGGCAAGACATCTTTCTACAAGAGCAGGTATGTCTTCTCTTCGTTCTTTCAGTGGCGGTATATGCAGCGGTATTACACTCAGGCGAAAATAAAGGTCCTTACGAAAATTACCATGCTGCATCATCTGTTCCAGATCGCGATTTGATGCAGCAATAATCCTCACATCAACAGGTATTCTTTTTGAACCGCCAACTCTTTCAACTTCTCTGTTTTGCAAAACATGCAGCAATTTAACCTGGAGATGCAGCGGCATTTCACCAATTTCGTCTAGAAATATAGTTCCATCGCTGGCCAACTCAAATTTACCGGCTTTGCCTTCTTTCCTGGCTCCTGTAAATGCCCCTCCTTCATAACCAAACAGCTCACTCTCCAGTAATGTTTCCGGTATGGCACCACAATTAACACTGATAAAAGGTCCTTCATTCCTGGAACTGGCCTGGTGGATAGCACGGGCAAAAATCTCTTTACCAGTACCGCTTTCCCCGGTTATTAAAACCGTTGAGTTTCCGCCGGCCACTTTCAGGGCCTGTTCTTTTACACTATTAATTGCTGTACTCTCCCCGATAATATCTTCGAAGGTGTAATCCATAACGGTGGAACTCAAATCATAAATTAATCGCCGTGCTTCAGAGATATCCCGGAAAGAAATCACTGCCCCTTCCGGTTTCTCCCGACCTGCTATGGGCCTCACTGAAACTATGAAGTGCATACCCTTTCTGCCCCGGGTCTGGTATATTTCTTCTTTCTCAATGTATTCAGCGCCTGTTTTTATAACTTCGAGGGCTGGAGCACCGGGCCAAAATCCTTCCAGCTTTTTGCCAATTATTTCACTTCGGCTCAGCTTAAGCAGTTTTTCAGCTGTAGTATTACAATGGGTAACCACTCCATCTGCATCTATGGCCAGGGCACCCTCATGGATTGTTTCAATAATAGCTGTAAGTTCATTAGAAAGAATGGTTAGGCGTTCCACAGCTTCACTTTCAGACACCTTGGCAGCTAAAAAACGGCTGAGATGCTGGAGAAATGATAGGACTGCATCGGTCTTGGATAATAATATCTGTTTTTGCCCGGGGCTGAATGCAACCAGGCCAATCACACCAATGATAGAGTTATCCATAATAATAGGTGAGCAAATTTCAGCAAGTTCCCTGGTTGTGCCTTCCCTTGATGAGGGATCATATTCAGGATCACTGATCGGATCGGTAACTACAAAAGACTTGCCGCTGCGTAATGTTCTTGCATATAGATAATCACTATCCAGCATGCCCATTTCTTCCTTCTGACCTATTCTTTCGCTATAAAAACCGCTGCCGGCAACAACTGTCAAATTCTGATCGACAATTTCGACCTCAACGGAGAGGGCTGCAGCAATAGCCTCGGCCAGATCCTGGACCATAGATTGAATGTAAAGTAATCCCGGCATTTTTTAACCCTTCTTTAGCTTAATCAAGTTGTATGCTTTTTATTAATTCTTCAACCTACCCTGATAACCTGCCTGAAAAACCTGTACAACACATAAAATCTCAATAACGAGAATATACGGCTTTTCATTCATCCGGTTTAAACTGGTTAGAGAACAAAATATTGCATAATACAAGCAAAAATATCTCAAATAATATCTATAGTAATTATTAAGGATGTTTGGCATTACTTTTGCATATTATTTAAAAAATATATGTTTTAAATCCGGTGAATTTAACCTTACACGGGAGGACAGGGTAGTGACCTTTTGTCCTGAATCGGTTTTAGCTTTCACAAATAAAGCATTTGACTTTATATGCAAAAATGAACCGGAAGAGCCTGATTTGACCTGGTTTGCAAGGCAATCCCCGGGATATGCCCCTGGCAGCCCTCTATTCTCTTTCGCTGCTCTCCAGGATAATCTGCCCGGTAGCAAGCATTATTACTTCCGACCCGGTTATAACGCAGGAGAAACAAATACTCATTTGCCAAACAAAGGGTATTTAGACTGCACTGGCGGTTACGGCCCCTATAATCCGGGGCAAAGTCCTCCGGAGGTTATAGAAGTAATCCTTAACCAGCTTAGTCGTCAACCCTTATGCAACAATAATTCAACAGACATATACGCCTTTATACTGTCAAAAATCCTTGATATGATTACTCCGGCTGAATTAAAGCACACTTTTCTAACTAATAATGGGTCAGAAGCAATTACAGCAGCTGTAAACCTGGCCCGGATCTGCTCAGGTAAAGCCAGTATAATCGCAGCAGCTGGCAGTAACCACAGCAGCACACTGAGATCTGTAAACATAGCAGATCAGCTTTATTGCCAACAGGCCGGATATTCATTGAAACCGGGATTTCAGTACATACCTTTCGGCGACGCTTATACCCTGAGAATAATCATGGAATGCGCTCAACATGAGGGTAACGACATTGCAGCGGTAATTCTTGAACCGGTTCAGGGAGAAATGGGAGTTATTATACCACCGGACGATTACCTGGCCCAGGTGCGCGAACTGTGCGACTATTATCAAACTTTCCTTATAATTGACGAAACTAATCTCACGCTAGGCAGAACAGGGAAAACATTTACCTTTGAGCATTATGGAATCACTCCTGATCTGCTTTGCCTGGGCAGGGCATTAGGTGGCGGGATAATGCCGCTTGGAGCCCTGGTTACTTCTGATAATACCTGGAACAATCAAGCTGATAAACCGGCCTTCTACCCTCCTTCACCGGCAACCGCCCCCTTTTCCTGCGCAGCTGCTATTGCTGCAATGAAAGTTTTATTTGACGAAGGATTAATAGAGCAATCTGCCGAAAAAGGTAACTATATTTTACCCCAGCTGCAGAGAATCAGCGGCAAATACCCGGTTGTTAAAGAAGCCCGGGGCAAGGGACTGTTGATAGGGATGGAATTCGCTGATGATAAGCTTGTTCCGGCTATTGTTCAGGACCTCCTGAACCACGGGATTCTTGTTACTGCTGCGCTTAATAATAGATCGGCAATTAGAATAGAACCGCCGTTAAATATAAGTATCGAAAAGATTGATCATCTCCTTGAAATGTTGGAGAAGGTGATCAAAAAAATAGTAAATCAGCAATAATCTTTTATAAACAACTGAAAGGAGTGAATAAAGATTGAAAGCGTTGAGCTTTAATGCGGAGAAGTGTGTCGGCTGCAAGCTATGTCACCTGGCCTGCAGCGCACAGAATGAAGAAGTTTTTAACCCACGCCTGGCCCGTTTGATCATCTCCTCTTATTATGATCGTGAAGGGCTGATAGTGGAAGGCCAGGTCTGTGATCTCTGCCTGGAATGCGTTGAGGCCTGCCCGGTTGATGCAATTGTTGTAAAGAACGGGCGTCTCAGCTTCCTGGAGGATCTCTGCACCGATTGCGGTCTCTGTGCAGACATATGTCCCAACCAGGTAATCATAAAAAAAGATAAAGGTATTGGGATTTGTGTTCAGTGCCGCAGTTGTTCCAACTGGTGCCCCACAGGTGCGCTGACCTTCGAGGAGGTGGAAAAACTATGACCTATACCGGTAACGTCTTAAGAGTAAACCTCGGCACCGGCAAAGCAGTTAAAGAGCCCTTAAATAAAGAATGGGCCCGTGATTACTTAGGTGGAAAAGGCTTGAGCATTAAATATTTATATGAAGAACTGAAACCGGGCATCGATCCGCTTTCACCAGAAAACAAGCTAATTCTGATGACAGGACCAACTACCGGCACTATTGTGCCAAACTCGGGCAAACTGGCCATAGCAGCAAAATCTCCGGCGACAGGCACCATACTTGACTGTTCTATCGGGGGTCACTTCGCCCCGGAACTTAAGTTTGCCGGTTACGATGCTGTAATTATCGAGGGTAAGGCTAAAAATCCTGTTTATCTGTTTATTGAGGATGACCTGGTTGAGCTGCGCAGTGCGCGGGAACTATGGGGCAAGGGTGCCCATGAAACCGAGCATATAATCGCTGAAACCCTGGGTGATGTTGTCACCATGGCCATCGGCCCGGCCGGTGAAAACCTTCTCCCCATGGCCTGTATCAGTTCTGAACTATATCGTCAGGCAGGACGCGGTGGTATCGGAGCAGTGATGGGCAGTAAGAATCTAAAAGCAATAGCAGTTTGGGGAAGCGGGGGAATAGAAATGCCCGATATAAGAAAATTCTCCGCCGCCATGAATAAAATCAAACGCGAAGACACGATGACAGATGACAATATGTGGGCATATAGTGATGGCACGCCCATGATCGTCGATTTATGTCAATCAACTGGGATTCTGCCTACACGCAATTTTCAGGATGGTACTTTTGCTGAACATGAAAAAATCAACTCTGATGCAGTAAAAAATACCCTGAAAGCAAAAAAAGCCTGTTTTTCGTGCCCCCTGGCCTGCAGTAACTATGTCAGGAAAGGGCAAAGCGAGGTTGAAGGCCCCGAATATGAAACCCTGGCCCTCTGTGGTTCAAACTGCGGGATCAGTGATTTGGAAGCGATAATCGAATTTAATCGTCTCTGCGATGACTTCTGTCTCGACACAATATCGGTCGGAAATATAGTAGGTTTTGCCATGGAACTAACCGAAAAAGGCGTTCACGATTTTGGCATACGTTTTGGTGACGTGGAGAATTTCCTCAAAATGCCCGGGCTCATTGCTGGGAGAAAAGGTGTAGGAGCCGACCTTGCTGAAGGAGTCAGGGCAATAGCCGAAAAATACGGAGGCCAGGAATATGCCATGCAGGTAAAAGGGTTGGAAATTCCCGGTTACGATCCCCGCGGCTCATGGTCTATGGGTCTTGCTTACGGCACAGCAGACCGCGGAGCCTGCCACATGAGAGCCTGGCCGGCAGCAGTTGAAGCCTTCGGCGATATTGATCCCTTCACCTCTGAAGGAAAAGCCGAGCTGGTTATTGGTATGCAGGATGATAACTCGGTGAAATTCTCGGCTATTTTCTGTGATTTTTGGGCACTGAGCACCGAGAGGATGGCGGAAATATTGAGCCTGCTGCTGGAGCGTGAAATTGATGCAGCCGAACTGACAAAAATCGGCGAACGCATCTATAACCTTGCCCGGCTTTTTAATGAAAGAGAAGGGTTTGCAAGAAAAGATGACAACCTGCCCGAGCGGGTTTTCAATGAAGTGCTTTCTACAGGTTTTACTGCTGGCAAACTGCTGCCGAAAAAGGATTACGAAATAATGCTTGGTGAATATTACCGCTTGCGCGGTTGGGATGAAAACGGTATTATTTCAGAACAGAAGAAGAAAGAGCTCAACCTTTAGGCATAACCATGGGGAGGCGGAATGCTTGGAGATAACTCTTATCTTAAGAGGCCCTCTGAAAAAATATGCTGATGATAGGAGCATCATTGCAATTCCGACCGGTGATCGTAGAATTCAACTATCTGCAATCGTCGATCAGCTGGGTATTCCCGCCTCTTCGATATCTTTTATCCAGATAAATGGCAGAAAGTCAGATCTCGAAGCATTCGTCGAAGGAGGTGAAGAAGTAGTGGTTAACCCCCGGGTTGCCGGAGGATGACCGCATACCCTAATATTTTAAACATGCTTCAACATTCTTTTTCCGGGAGGACTGACTAGATGGAAGGCAGCATTTTACAAGTGTTTTCGACAGCTAACTGGATTCTTCTTTTCCTCGGTATTTATATGCTTGTTATTATCTTCCTTGGCGTCTTCTACAGCCGCCGTGTCCATGAGGCAGACGACCTCTGTGTCGCCGGCAGAAGCTTAAACTTTATTTTTATGGTTCCCTCCATTATTGCCACATGGATCTGTGCCGGCGCAATGATGGGTGCAGCAGGATATGCCCTGTTATATGGTATGCAGGGGATCATCTTCGACCCCTGGGCTCCGGCGCTTTGTATGGTAATCATCGGTATCTTTTTTGCCTTTCGTATGAGAAAAGCTAAGTATACTACTGTAACTGACTTTTTTAATCACCGTTATGGTCATTTAAGCGGGATGCTCTACACTATAATTCAGATCCTGTCTGCTATTGCCTGGCTTGGTGGCCAGCTTGTCGCTCTTGGTATTATTGTATACCTGACTACCGGGTTCAACATGACAACAGCTGTGATCATAGCCACCCTGGCCATCATTATCGTAACAGCATTCGGCGGCCTTTGGGCCCTTTCAAGGATCGACATGATTGGTTTTATCCTGATCATAGTCGGTCTGCTGGTCCTACTGCCTGCAGCTCTTGGAGAAGTCGGCGGTTTTAGCGCCCTGATTGCCAATGGCGAAAACTGGGCAGAACTGCCAACCTGGTCGATGAAAATAGAAAGTGAGGCCAACGGGGGATACCTGGGGTATGTAGGATTACTGGCTGTGCTGCTCTATATTTCAGCCTGGACTACCTTGTCAATAGGCGACGTGCCCAGCCAGGTACTGATGCAGAGAGCCCTGGCAGCCAAGGACGAAAAAACTGCAGTAGCCGGTTTCTTAACCAGTGGGGTTCTCTATCTGACAATCGGCATGATCCCGGTTTTAATTGGTATTGCAGTCTTTACTACCGGAGCTATGGATGCAGTTATGGACATTGAATCGCAGGCGGAAAATGTTTTACCCTGGGCCGCTTACAACTACCTTCCCCCCTGGGCCAGCATTCTCTTTATCGTATCCCTGGCTGCGGCAATTGTCAGCACCTCGGGAGATAACGTCTTGATCGTATCCACCCTGGTTGGACACAATATCTACCGCAACATAAAACCGCAGGCCACCAGCAAACAGGTGCTGACCGTGATCAGAATATTCATCCCCATCACGGCTCTGCTGGCTATGTCGATAGCGCTATATTTTGAAACGGTATATAAATTAATTGTTCTATCGGGAGGCATTCAGCTGGCAACTATTGGCGGGGCCTACATTATAGGCATGTTCTGGAAAAAAGCTAATACAGCCGGGGCTGTCAGCTCATTCTTTACAGGGCTTGTTTCCTGGGTAATTTTGTTCTGGTTCTGGGCGATGCCGGCAACAGACTTCTTCGAGGAAGATGCTATCTTTATCGCCATGGTCCCGGCCTTTATAATCAGCTTCTTAACGCTGATCATTGTATCACTGGCAACCCAGAAAAAATACCCGCCAAAGCCTATGCTAAGCCAGGATGGCGAAGATATGACCAACATACCAAAGTTCTTCTGGCAAAAAACTTCTTAACCTGTGAATCAATAACCGGCTCCGGATTTCACTGGAGCCGGTTATTGAAATAATGTAAAGCACGGAGGGATATACTTGAAACTCTTAATAATCGGATCGGGCGGTGTCGGACAATCCGCAGCAATGATTATAAAAAGGGCGGGTGAAGAAGGCCGTTGGGCTGAAAAAGTTGTTCTATCCGACTTTAATTTTGCCAGAGCCGAGGAGGTAGTAGCCCTGTGCAACGATCCACGTTTCGTCCCCGAACAGATCGATGCCGGTAATGCTGATCAGATCAAGGATCTGGTTAAAAAGCACGATATCAATTTTATTATGAACGCAGTGGAACCAGTCTTCAATGAAAATATATTCGACATCTGCCTGGAATGTGGAGTCAACTACCTTGACTGTGCCATGACCCTCTCCAAACGTCACCCGGACAAACCTTTTGAGAAAGTCAATGTTAAGTTGGGTGACTATCAGTTTGCCAAACATGAGGAATGGGAAAAGGCCGGTTTAACCGCAATAGTCGGTTCGGGAGTTGAACCGGGCATGGCTGATGTTTTTGCCGCTTACGCTGCAAAACACCTTTTTGACAGCATTGATGAGGTAAATGTACGCGATGGTGACAACTATGAAATACCAGGTTATGAAGGTGTTGCTTTCGGATTTTCAATCTGGACAACTATTGAAGAGTGCCTGAATCCTCCTGTTGTCTGGGAAAAAGATAAAGGGTGGTTCTGCACGAATGTTTTCTCCGAACCGGAAATATTTTCTTTCCCCGGGGGAATCGGCGATATTGAAGTTATTAATGTTGAACATGAAGAGGTTATGCTGGTACCAAGAGTTATTGACTGTAACCGGGTTACATTCAAATACGGTGTGCCGCGGGAAATGAGAGAACTGCTGTTAAATTTGCAGCAGTGTGGTATGGACGATGCCAGTAGAAAGATTAAAGTTGGAGATAGCGAAATTACCCCGCGCGATTTTTTGGTTAAAGTTGTACCTAACCCTCTCGAACTGGCACCCAAAATGGTTGGCCAGGGCTGTGCTGGAACCTGGGTTACCGGAATCAAGGATGGTTTAAAGCGATCAGTCTACCTCTACCAGATTGCCGATAACCAGGATTGTTATAAAAAATTCGGCACAAACTCTGTAGTGGCCCAAACAGCCTTTACACCGGTTATTATGCTGGAACTTTTCGATAAGGGTATTTGGAACCTGAAAGGAGTACATGGTCCTGAATCCTTTGATCCTGACCCATACATTGAAAGGATGGCCAAGTACGAATTTCCTGGTGGGATACAGGAAAAGGACTCTGAATACGCTGAAAAAATTAATGCTGAAAAATTAATAGTACACAAGTAAGAAATATACAGGCCGAAGCTTTTACTTGAAAGCATCGGCCTTTATATTTCTAACATATAGTAATTTATCTTTCCTGGTTGCTTACTTTTCTTTTCCCTGCAGTTCCATCGGCTTGCCGCAGCAAACCAGTGTTCCTACACCTTCCTGCACAACTTTAACTACATTTGAACAAACCTGGCAGTTGTAAACCTGTTCTTTCTTTGTTGCCATAGATATAATCTCCTTTTGCCTTTTTTCAGGCAGCGATTATACTAACAGCTGCTGCAATCTCCGCAACTGCTTCCTGCACCGGGATCGGTAATGGAGAAACCACCCCGCGGTCCGTCATGGTAATCAATAGACTTGCCATCAAGAAAATGTGAAATATCTTTGGCAAAAACAAATTTTAATCCTTCCATTTCCTGGGTAACATCGCTATCTTCCTGAACCGACTCATCCAGAGTCAGGCCATACCTTGGTCCACCTCAGCCAACGCCGCTTACATAGATCCTGATATAAGCGCTATCTTTATTTTCCTCACTTAAAAACTCTTTAAACTTATCTCTTGCAGTTGTGCTCAAATTAAAGTTAAGCATACTTTAACCTCCCAAAATAAACGGATAGCCTGTAGCAAATTCCGTTCTAATGTTATAAGAAGAGAACCTCTACTACTTTTGCCGCTTCATCACTTAAAACCCGGTAATAAACCTCAGTCCCCCTGCGTTCTCCACCAATTATTCCCATATCTCGGAGACGTCCCAAGTGCTGAGACACTGTCGACTGTGATAGCTGAAGGCAGTTCTGCATAGATGATACATTACAGCAATTTTTCTTAATCAATTCTCTTACGATGCAAAGTCTGACAGGGTTTGATAAAGCTTTTAGCAGTGAAGCTTTTTCTATGATCATGGTCATATCATCGGCAACAGACATTACAGGTTACCCTCCTTGAATATTATTATATCATAATATTATAATCCTGCAAGGGGTAGTTTCCTTATTCAGAATATCGGCTGCTTTACAGTTCAAGCAAACATCCCTCATATGCTCCAAGCAAGATTGAAGGCCCGGTTAAACCAGCCGTGCGCCCGTGATTTGTTGAGGCTACCAGCGAAGCCTTGTTTGAAAAATGATCAATCATCACTTTCTTTTCATCTGCGGAAAAATTCAGGATCACCAGTAATCTCTGGCGCTCCGTGGCACGTATATATACTAAACAATCAGGTGGAACCTGATCCACCCGGGAATGATAGCTGCCCTCAAGCAGGGCCGGCATATTCTTCCTGATTGTAATCAATCTACGAGTCAGGTTCAGTAATGAAGCGGGATCGTTCTGCTGCGTTCTAACGTTATATTTTTCATGTTCAGGACCAACCGGCAGCCAGGGTTCTGCAGCGGTGAAACCGCCATTTTTATCAGTGTTCCACTGCATCGGTGTTCTGCAACCGTCCCGGCCGCGATGAAACGGGTACCACTTAAGGCCAACGGGGTCTTTCAGCTCTTTCCTGGATAATTTAGCCTCTTTCATTCCCACCTCTTCTCCATAATATATGAAAGGCGTCCCTCTCAAGGTTAAAAGGAGCATCATCAGCAAACGGGCCTTCCGGTCACCCTGACCATCATTGTTATATCGGCTAATCGCCCTCGTAACATCGTGGTTGCTCAGGGTATAAGCCGGCCACGCCCCTTCAGGTAAGGCTTTTTCCCAAAGATCTATACAGCGTCTGAACGAACGGGCTTTAAAACGGCAGTGCAGCAGTTCAAAATAAAAATTCATATGCAGTTCATCATTTTTTTGACCGTAATATGAGGCAATCAAGGCCGGGTCATCGGCAACAATTTCTCCGATACTTGTTTTGGCCGGATATGAATCAAATATTTGACGGAAACCTTTTAAAACATTATGAGTTTCCTGCTGATGCTGGTTATATCTCCGCACCTGTAATTCTGGCAGGGAAAATAATTTCATAACGTTTGAGATCATTAACCTGTCAATAAAACGCAGCCCCCGGCTCTTCTTTTTGGGAAAATAGAATGGCGGGTTGTTGCGAAACTGCTTGTCTTTGCAGTAAATATGGGCCACGTCAAGCCTGAAACCGTCAACTCCGCGATCCAGCCAGAAACGGATCACATCAGCAATGGCTTCTCTTACCGCAGAATTTTCCCAGTTTAAATCCGGCTGTTCTCTCAGAAAGGAATGGAGATAATACTGGCCGGTGGTTTCATCTTTGCTCCAGGCTGATCCGAAAAAATTATTACGCCAGTTGTTCGGCGGTTTTTTACCATTATTCCGTCCATCTTTCCATATATACCAATTCCTCCTGGGGTTATCAAGTGATGATCGCGATTCCTGAAACCATGGGTGTTCGCTGGAAGTGTGGTTAACCACCAGATCAAGAACAACCATTATATTTCTTTTATGAGCTTCTTCAAGCAATTGATCAAATTCTTCAAGAGTTCCAAAACGGGGATCAACATCGCAAAAATCGGCAATATCATAGCCATAATCATTATCGGGGCTCTTAAAAAAAGGGCTGAACCAGATTGCATCAATTCCAAGTGAATCAGGGCTGTTGTCATTAAGATAATCAAGCCTGGAAATTATTCCTTTTAAATCACCGATACCGTCATCATTGCTATCCATGAAACTGCGGGGATAGATCTGATAAAAAACAGCTCTTTTCCACCAGTAATTACCTTTGTTCAGTCGCGTCGAATATTCCATTTCTTGACAATCTCATCCTCTCATTAATTAACTCATGTTCGGTATACCATAATCACTTTATACTACCCTATCTGCTGCCGGAAGAGGCTCAATTTTGCTCCAGTCTTTTTTTCGGTACATGATAAACAAGAGTACCGAGCTAACCGCATACTGCAGGGCAGTGACCCACCAGATATATATAATTCCCAGCTGCCAGACATAAACCACCAGGTATATCAGGGGCAGGCGGACAAAAAGGTTACTGTAAAGCCCAACTCTGAATGGCCCTCTGGTATCTCCTGTTCCTTTAAGCGCCCCGGAAAAAACCATTGTTAATGCAATAAAGGGCTGCTCTACTGCAGCAATCTGCAGGCAGAGAACTCCCAGCTTTAATACTTCTGGGTCAGGCGGATCAAATAACCTCATTACCAGGTATGGAAAAAAGAAAAATATCAAACCAAACATGCTCATCAGGGCAGTTCCCAAAGCAACTGCCCAGTATCCTGTTTCACGGGCCTGTTTGATAAAACCTGCCCCGATCCGCTGCCCTACCAGGGTAGTCGCCGCTATTGCAAAAGCCTGACCAGGCATAAAAGAGAATGCTTCTGCAGCGATGGCTGCCGCATTGGCAGCAAAAGCGACAGGCCCCAGGGTTGTAATCCAGCTTGAAGTGACCATTCGGCTTCCCCCGTGGGTCAGTTCTTCGGCACCGGCCGGGATACTGAGCCGCAGCACCTGCCTGATTACTTCTTTATCGAAGGGGATTATCGCCTTGAGGTTAAATGGAAGAATACCCTTATGTAAAAACAGGTAACCGATTGATAAAACAAGGGCAATCAGCTGGGCTGACCCTGTCGCCAAAGCAGCTCCTTTAACGCCCAACGCAGGAAAACCAAAATTTCCGAATATGAGCAGGTAATCACCAACAGCATTATAAGTGTTCGCTACCAGGGCAATGATCATGGGCACCCTGGTATTGCCTACTCCACGGATAATCCCACTTGCCACGTAGAGAGGCAACAGGGCAAAACCGCCACTGACCAGAGCGTAATAAAAATAGTCTTCCGTTAATTTTACAGTAACGGAATCACTTATAATCCAACCAAAGAAATGATTGTGACTAACAATTCCGATTACCAAAAAACCTGCCGCAAGCAAAATACTGATAACCAGGGCTTGTCCACCGGTTTTGGCTGCTTTTTGCATATTTTTTGCCCCGGTGTAACGTGCCACCAGTGAGTTTGTTCCGATACCAAGCGCCCCAAGAATAGTTAAGGAGTTAAAAAGAACTATGGCGCCATATTCAACTGCTGTCGCTTCACGGGCGCCCAGCCTCATGACCATGGCCGTGTCAAAAATCCAGATAAAAGTGTGTAAGCCCATTTCCACTACTACCGGCCAGGCCAATATTAGTATACTCAGAACAGGCTTAAAGGTTTTTTCATTTTTTACAAGGCCGGGATCAGGTTGAATACCTGTTTTCTTTCTAAACATATCTTTCACTTCCGTAATAAAATAGCTCAAACCTTACAGAACAAATAAATCGAGAAGGAAATAAACCGGCGGAATAGTTCCTTCTCGTGGATAATGATATCAATTATGGCGGGAGTAGATGGGAATCGAACCCACCGCAGGGGGCTGCCCTGCCACTGGATTTGAAGTCCAGGAGCGCCACCAGGCCGCTAACTACTCCCGCGCACTTGATATTATACATTTTTTTTGCCCTGTTAGGAAGCAGATATCTTCTAATTATTTCAAGTAATGCCCCAGCAATTACCGCTTCCGATCAGGTTTAAAGAATAGCCTTATTGTTTCTTAACCAGCAGTAAAAACACGGGTTTTATTAAGAATAAGCCAGGTTGGCAGAAATATAACAGGCGCTGAACGACCATTTCTTTGCCGATTCTATTCATCATACAGGGCTAAAAATGTTTCAACCAGCCGAGGATCAAACTGTTTTCCTGAATATTTCTTCAGCTCAGCTATAGCTTCTGCTGGAGACTTAGCTTTTCTATAAGGGCGATCATTAGTCATAGCGTCATAGGCATCAACTATGGCCAGTATACGGCACTCAATGGGGATCTGGTCTCCCTTCAACCCCAGAGGATAACCACTGCCATCCCATTTCTCATGGTGTTTTAAAATCAGATCAGCAATCGAACTAAGGTCGGGAGAAGACTGCGCTATCCTGCAGCCAATCTCGGGGTGACGCTTCATGATTACCCACTCGTCATCAGTCAAACCGCTATCCTTAAATAAAATACTGTCCGGTATACCTACTTTGCCCAGATCATGAACCTGGGCCAGCAGAGACAGGTAAGACAAACTCTGCCGATCAAGACCAACCACCCGGCCAATCTTCTCACATAGTTCATTTAATCTTTCAGCATGACCCCCGGCTATATAATCACGCTCTGAAAGCGCCGCCAGCAGGGCTTTTACCACCTGGCTGCGAGCACTCTCACTACGGTTCTGCTTATCAAGGCGCATTACTGTATCGGCTTCTTTAACAACTTCTTCCAGTGAAACCGAGGGATCATTACTGGTTGAAAAACCGATTGAGATACTGATGGGCAGCTCCCGGTTAATATCATTATAAGCCTTCGTTGCCTCGTTTACTGCCTCTACATATTGCTCAGCTTCTTCCTGGCCTGCCATCAATAACACTGCCAAAAATTCGTCTCCACCAACCCTGGCCAGTATATCACCCCTGCGGAGCGATTTTTTAAGAATTTCGGCACAGGTTACAATAATTTTGTCACCTTCTTTTTGGCCAAGGGAATCGTTAATCAATTTCAGATCGTCCAGGTCAGCAGAGATGATCGTGATCGGGTAGGATTGGCTTCCTTCCAGCCTCTTTAATTCATTTTCAAAATAAACACGGTTATATAGTCCGGTTAGTTGATCATGTATACTTAAGAATTTAATCTGCTCTTCGTAGCGCCTTTGCCGTTCCCTGACTGCAGCATCACGCAGTTCCCGTTCGACCGCCGGGGCAAGCCGGGCAAGCTTATCTTTTAGAATGTAATCGTGCGCCCCTGCTTTCATGGCGGCAACAGCTATTTCCTCACCAATGGTCCCGGAAACAATAATAAATGGTATATCCCTGCCACTTTCTTTCAGTACTTTAAGCGCTTCGGGGGCGCTGAACCGGGGCATGGCATGATCAGAGATTACCATCTGCCACTGCTCGTTTTCCAGGGCCTGGCGCAGACCTTCTTCCGTTTCCACCCGGACATATACAGTTTCAAACCCTCCCTTTTTGAGGGCTCTCAGCAATAGCATCAAATCATCTTCAGAATCTTCGACAATTATTACTTTCAGCAGTTCCACTGCTCAACCTCCCGGCACACTGTTACAATAAGTAATGAAACTTAATACAACCCTGAATTTAATATAAGTATATCTTTATTCTTTAATTGAACAGCAATTTAAGTATTTAACTTCTTTTAGAACGGATTAAGCAGGAACATATTATTGGTACTTGAATTTCTGCAATTCCTGGAAGAGTCGCTCCGAGGAAGCGCGCAGTTCTTCAGCAGTAGCTGCCATCTCTTCCATGGTTGATGACTGTTCCTCAATT
>Ga0334884_1000666_pt1 | contig 60265 bp, 61 predicted proteins | sample GraSluR1_MG_7_FD_207215 | JGI IMG/M metagenome (GOLD analysis project Ga0334884, IMG submission 207215) | Sludge microbial communities from methane-producing bioreactor in Wageningen University, Netherlands - Granular Sludge_12_05 R1 | ecosystem: Engineered > Bioreactor > Anaerobic >... | reverse complement strand
CATTATTTAAAGAAAAGAGAAGTCGCATGGATCATCATTTTATACAATTTAGTAAGGATTGTTAACGGTAATGTCCAGATTACTAAGTTAATCATCATTAAGATGATTGCTTATTCCGGACACACCCCTTAAATCACAAAATTTAAATATACTAAGATATACCAAAGTATAAGGTGATAAAAAATGTCTGCTACAACAATAAAATTACAATTAGAAACTAAGAACCAACTCGACTTATTTAGAGAATATAAAAATGAAAGTTATGATGAGGTAATAAATAAATTAGTTTATATTGTAAAGAATACAAAAAAAAATCCTAAGTTAAGTAAAGAAACTATAATTGCTATTGAAAAAGCTAGAGAAAGAATTAAAAAGGGTCAATTTTTAACTGAAGAACAGGCAATTAAAAGATTAGGATTTTAAAATGTACAAACTAATTTTTGATGAGGAAGCAATTAAATTTTTAGATAAATTAAACAAAGACACATCTAAAAGAATTTTTAAAAAAATTCAGGAAACAAAAGAGAATCCTCATCATTATTTTATAAGGTTGACAAATAGACAAGAATATAAACTTAGAGTTGGAGATTATAGAGTTATAGCAGATATTAATGATTCTGAAATTATAATTTACATAATAACTATAGGGCACAGAAAAAATATATATGATCGTTAGAAAATATTTACTCAAGGGGACGTTGCGCTTAAAATTCTTTCAGAATTTTACCCCCACATAACAGGGGTTAGCAGGAAAAATCTTCGGGTCAGATTTTTCCCAAATTTTTTTCTACGAAAAAAACTTCTGCTAACCCCGATGTTAAATGAAATAATTTTTAGTGGCTAAACGTAAAAGGGGGACAATCAAAACAAAAAAAGGGGGAGGGACTGGTGCTACGCACATTTACACTCACAACTTCGTTGTTCGAAATACATAAATAACCACTGGACACTGGACAGACACACGTAAGATTTATATATAAATGAGCATATTATAGTCTTATGAGGTGTGTAGATTTATTTGCAGGCGTTGGTGGCATAAGATTAGGTTTTGAAAATGCTGGTTTTACTACTGTATTCTCTAATGATTTTGAACCTGCTTGTAAAGAAACATTTGATTTAAATTTTAATCATTCTCCTTTATTAATTGAAGATATTAACAAAGTCAAAAATGATGACATTCCTGATTTCGATATTCTTTTAGGTGGGTTTCCATGTCAGCCTTTTAGTATTGCTGGATATAGGGAAGGCTTTAAAGACAAAAAAGGTAGAGGAAATTTATTTTTTAGAATAGCAGAAATTATTGAATTAAAAAAACCTAAAGTAGTTTTTCTTGAAAATGTTAAGAATTTAGAAAATCACGATAATGGCAATACTTTCAAAGTTATTAAAAAAACCTTAGAAGAATTAGGATATACTGTAAAATCAAAAATTGTCAATACAATGTTACATGGTAACATCCCTCAAAATCGTGAAAGAATTTTAATTGTTGGATTTTTAGATAAATCTGTTGCAGAAAATTTTATTTTCCCTAACAAAATTCCATTAAAAAAAGAAATTAAAGATTTATTAGAAAAGGAAGTAGACGATAAATACTACTATAATGGAAAAGCGTTATATGATAAACTTAAAAACGATATAAAAAAACAAAATACTGCATATCAATGGCGTAGAAGATATGTAAGAGAAAATAAATCTGGAGTTGTACCAACCTTAACTGCAAATATGGGTACTGGCGGACATAATGTTCCTATAATTTTAGATAATAAAGGCATTAGAAAATTAACGCCTAGAGAATGTTTTGTATTTCAAGGTTTTCCAAAATCTTACAAATTACCTAAAATTGCAGATTCAAAACTATATAAACAAGCAGGTAACAGTGTTTCAGTAACAGTTATTGAGAGAGTTGCCAAAAATATAAAAAATGCATTAGAAAATGGTAACTAAAAAAGAACTTGATTATTATAAAAAAATATTGAAAATATTAGGTTCTCTAACAAACTTATTTTCTGAAAGTAAAGTACCTTATCTCAATTATAGGGTTACTGAAAATTTATATTGTAAAGCATTCAATGCAAATAATCTTTCTCGTTCTGATGTTTCTGCCGATGCTTCTTTAAACGATATAGGAATCGGAATTAAAACATTCGTAAATGGAAATGGTAAATCATTACAAAAAGTAGCAGAATTTAACAGAGACAATATCCATTTTAGAGGATTAAATAATCAAGAACTAGTAAACAAAGTAGCAGATTTAAGAAATGAACGAATTGAAACAACAAAAAGAATTTATGGATTAAAAAATATGATTTACCATTGTATTGTTAGAGATGAAGGTAAAATAAGCACTTTCGAATGTGATATGAATTTAATTAATAAAAAATCAATAAAAATTATTAGTTCTACCAAAAATACTGTTTCATTTAAAGATTCATTAAACGAATATTCTTTTAATATAACAAAAAGCACATTATATAAGAGATTTTTAACAAAAAATTTAATTCTTGAAATTGATGTTAAAATCTTAGAAGATCCGTTCGAAGTATTAGAAGAGAAATTTTTAACAGTAAAAGAAGTTTATTACAAAAAAACAATAAAAGAAAATCCTTTTGTTATCTTGCCTCTCTATTCAGTAACTAAAGATGAAAAAATAGTTTATGAAAAAAGTGGTTTAAACCAATGGAATGCAGAAGGAAGAAAAAGAGATATAAATGAAATATATATTCCAATTCCAGCGTGGATTCATAAAAGATTCCCCGCTTTCTTTTTACCAAGGGATACTCCATTCACATTAATTCTTCCTGATGGCATAATGCTTGAAGTAAAAGTTTGTCAAGATGGTTCTAAAGCTTTAATGAGTAAGCATAATGCAGATTTAGGTAATTGGTTATTAAGAAAAGTTTTGAATTTAAAAGAAAGAGAATTATTGACATATAATAAATTGCAAACTATTGGTTTAGATTCAGTAATAATCCAAAGACTTGATACAAAAACATATTCAATTGATTTTAGACCTTCTGGCACTTATGAAGAATTTATTGAAGAAAATAAGTAATGTTCTTTTAAAAAAAGAACCAAAAGCCCCTCCCTAAAAAAAGTAAAAAAAAGATTGTCCCCCTCGATTCTTGTTCTTAATGCACTAAGAAATCAAAGATTTCTTGTGTCCCAAAAAGCTCTGCTTTTTGAGGATATCGCATTCGCTCATTTGATGGAACGCCCTTTCTCCCGACTCTGCGGACGCAGGTTTTCGGGACTTCGTAACCGAAAACGAAACTAACAGGAATTCCGATGTTATGTGCAATTTTCAAAAATCCTGAAAAAAACAGAAAGAGGTTTTGGACTTATTGGTAAATATCGTCATGATGTTTCAATCTATAAAAGACGACTTTATCCTCTGATTCAATATATTTAAAAGTTAAAACAAAAGAACTCTTAACATGTACTCTTTTAAAATCTTGAAGAGGTTTCTTCAAATTTTTATAATGATTAACATCTTCACAAGTAAGGATCTCTTCAATCTTCTTCATAATTGCATTATAAAGAATTTTATCCTTTTTAGATATTTTACTAAGATTCTTTTTCAAATCTTCTTCTATTGAAAATTCACGCATTTTCTATATCAGATTTCAAAGCAGATAGGCTCTTATAAGGTTTGAATTTACCTTTCTTTTCTAAATTTTTTATCTCTTTAATAAATTCGGGTTTTAATTCAGGTTCAAGAAGCTCTTTTTCATATTTATCAATAACAAAATTTATTGCTTCAGATTTATTCTTGAGTCCAAATTTACCTTTAACAATAGTCAAAATCCTATCTTCATATTCTCCTATTTTTACAATTGCTTGTACCATAATATCACCTTCATTATAATTTATAATGAAATATAATATTCTATAATATAAATATTTCGCTTTTTTAGTCCAAAACCTCTTGCCAATCTTCGCCTCGCAAAAGACGTTGCATTTTCGCTCAGGTTTTTCTAAGAAAAACGAATATAACACTCATGCGTTTGTTAGTTTCTATAAATGGGCAGGCTAAATATAGTATTTTTCTATGAAAAATAGAATTAATAAAATTAGGACAGGTTTCTTGTTTACTATAATCTAGGTCAGAATCTTCATGAGGGAACAGAGAAGTATCAAATCTCTCTCCCAGATTTTATGAATTATAGACTTCTTCAGAAACATAGACCATTCTAGTTCTGAATTTTCCATCTTCTTCAAATCTACCAAAAGTTATGATATAATCCTCATCGTCTATCATTGTTCTTTTATACGGAACCATTATTTTTCCACCAAGAAGTATAGTCCCTATTTGAACATATTCTCTTTTTGGTTCGTATATTTTTTCAGTGATTTGTCCAGAATCAATAGGTTTAGAACATTCACTCGCTAAAGCCAAAACTGATGCTCCAATTCAAAGAATTTTTTGAATTCTGTTTATTTTATCTCACTAAATATACCTACATATAGGATATGTTTTATACTTTACAAATCTTTCAGTTTCTGTACTACTACCAAGTTGCTTTAGATAAACTACCTGCCCCAAAAGAACGCACGCCAGCTTACTCGAGATTTTTCCCTTAGGGAACATTGCATTAAAATCTCTTCCTCATTTTATTTGCAGAAACAAACAGGAATTCCATTGTTAGTTCTAATTTTATTTTAAACCCTTAAAAAACGAAATATTTATATATATGGTCACTTATATAGTTACTATGGGTCAAACAACAATATCAGTAAGTCAAGAATTACTCTCAAAACTAAAAGAGAGAAAAATGTATGACAAAGAATCTTACGAAGAAGTTATTTGGGATGCTTTAGAGGACTCAATGGAATTATCTGAAGAAACTAAAAAAAGAATAAAATTAGCTGAAGAAGATATTAAAGCAGGTAGAGTTTATTCACTTGAAAATGTTAAAAAAGAATTAGGAATATAAAATGCAATCAAAAATTTTCAATTTTTGGTGCACATAAAATCAAGAGGTGATTTTTTATTGTTTGATCTTTTTTTTACAGCCGAATCTAAGAAATTCTTAAAGAAACTTAATGAACAAGATTCTAAAAGAATTATTTCTACATTAGAAAGATGTAGAATCAGGCCACATTCTTATGTTAAAAAATTAGTTTCTTCTCCATATTTCAGATTACGTGTTGGAGATTATCGAGTAATTCTTGATATTAAAGCCGGTAAACTTTTAATTATTGTTGTTGAAATTGGACATAGAAAAAATATATACAAATAACGGGCTTAAAATAAAACTCTGCGGGTTTCGGACTTCGTCCGAACGTTGCACTAACCCTTGGTCTCTTCGAGACATACATAACAAGGACCCTTATGTTAGTTGCGTCTTTTCGTAGAAAAGACCGAGGGATAGTGCAACGATTCACAAGAAAATCATAGATTTTCTGTGCACCAAAAATTATAAATTTTTGAGTATTTCACGAAGTGAAAAAATCCCAAAGAGTTATTTTCAAGGGCTTAAAAAGAGAAAGGGCAGTTTTTCTGGATAATTTCATTCAAAGATTTTTAATAATTCATGTGTTGCATAAACTAGAACAACCTTTTGATTTTTCAATTCTTTATCATTACTCTACAAAGCACAATTTAATCTTAATGCCAAAGCAAAATAATCTACATCATTTTTATCTGGACATATTTCTCTGGCTTTAGGTATGAATTTTTCTATTTCTTCATTTGAAATTGTTTTTATCTTTTTTCTAAGAATTTCTATAAGTTTATTAAACTCATTTTCTGTTCTTCCAGTCTTTTTTATGATATGATTTTTGTATTTAATAAACTCTTCAAAAATAAATTCTGGAGCAAAAAGATGCAGTGCGGGATCAAACATTAATTCTTCTGTTTTTCCACTTTTGATAAGAACTGAAAAGAATATGTTTGCATCAACGACTAAATCCATTTTAGTTTCTTCTCTTTGCAAGTCTTTCGTTTAATTCTCTTCCAAGATTTAATGCATCTTCATCAGTAATAGTGCTTTTACTTTTAAATCTTTTAATAAATTCAAGATCATTTATTTTTTCTCCGAATGCTTCTCTTGCAACAGCACTCCAATTTATCTCTGCAAAATCATCCATTTTACGTTTTAAATCTGTTGGAATTGATAATGTCACATTTACTATATTTATCACCTGTGTAATTATTTATAACCTGTGTAATTACGTATAATTATTTAAATCTTTTGTTTTATGGAACGGAATACTGCCCTTGAAAATAACGTTGCGGACGCAGGTTTTCCGAACTCCACTTCGTTCATAGCTGGAAACGAACTTAACAGGAATTCCGATGTTATACGCAATAGAGAAAAAAAGGTTAAAAAGAGTGATGGCAAAAACCTACTGAAGGTCTTTATGATATAAAGCTAGAATATATACAATATTTTCTTCCAATTTATAAGATAGTCTCCAAGGAGAAATATATAATTCACGAGTTCCTTTTCGATCAAACCTCATTGGTTTTCCAAGTTCTGGATTATCTCTAATCTTAGAAACTTGTTTTATAATCTTCTCCTTAACAGATTTGTCCTTGATCTTTTTGAAATCTTTCTTAAACTCTGGATCAAAAATTACTTCTACCACTTTTTCATTTCATCAACGAAATCATCAAAATCCATTTTGATGCCTTTTTCTTGTTCAATTCTTTTCCAAGCTTCAGCAGTTTTTTTAGCAAATCCTAAATCTTCCTTTAGATTAATATCTAACTTGCTAGCTTTTTTCATAATTAATTGACCCTCGTTTTGGATTATTAGAATTTTATCTCCTTCATCGATACCTGTTCTCATTTCAGTGGGTATGACTACCTGTCCTTTGGAACTCATTTTTGTTATAGCAATATTAATTTGTATCACCTAAGTAAGATTAATCTTACTAACTATATAAATGTTGTGGTTTTTGCCCTTTGCTTCTTAGAATAAATGTATCGCTACGCTCTGCGTAAACGCCTTTTTTCTCTACTGAGCCTTCGGCTTTTTTTCTTGCAGAAAAAACACATAACAAGGATTTAGAGGAAAATTCCTGCTGAATTTTCCGAAATTTTTGATTCGCAAAAAACCGTCCTGCAGACTTCTTCGCACAAGTCGCCTTTGGCGACTTCTTTAAATCGCAATGTTATGTCTAATTTTATTTTAACCCCTAAAAAAACGAAATATTTACATACCATAGCACATTATATGCTTTCTATGACAACTACAACTATTCAAGTAAGCAAAGATCTGTTAGAAGATTTAAAATCTCGTAAAATGTACGATAAGGAAAGTTATGAAGACATAATTAGAGATTTATTAGAAGACACCATGGAATTATCTGAACAAACACTGGAAAATATTAGAAAATCTGAAGAAGATATAAGAGCTGGACGAGTTAAAACTCTTGCACAAGTTGAAGCAAGGTTGAAAAGATGACTTACGAAGTAACTTTTTCAGATTTTGCAGATAAACAATTAAGTAAACTTCCATTAGATGTTCAAGATAGAATTATTTCTACAATAAAGAGATGCCAAATAAGACCTTATAGTCATGCAAAAAAGCTATTTGGAGAGATTTATAATCCTCAAGCAAAGGAGCGTGTATGATGACCAGAATATTCATTGAAGGACTTCCAGCCACAGGGAAGAGCACCTTGCTCTATTTGTTGGAGAGACAAAAGTATAGGGTGGTTAATGAGCTGGGCCATGTTCTTCCGCCGAACGCATTCCCTGGTGATGGTCTTAATCTAGAGCACATGCTCTCAATAAATGATTGGTTCATCGCTCGAGAGAGCGAGCGGTTTGTTGATGATAAACAAACAATCTATGACCGTTCATTCCTGACGCACCTCTCTTACGCATATGCCTACTCAAGATACAGTGGGATAGATGGTTTTGCGCCAACAATGGCTCAATATGCTTTAGCCCTTGCACAAGAGAGATTATTTCTGCCAGACGCCCTCATTTATCTGAATATATCTCCGGAAGAGTCCATTAATCGTCAAAGGATTAGAATTCAGAATGGTGAAGAACCACCTCTTCCTTCTTTCTGGCGCGATGCAAACTTCCTTCACGATCTTAAACGTGCAGACTATGCGCTCTTTGATAGTATGCAGGGAATCAAGATTGTCTGCCTTGATGCAACACTGAGTACTGAAGAGAAGTATTCACTAATACCTTTGGAAGAAATGAACTCACTAGAACCTAGACTTGATCTTGACGCATTCAGGGGTGCTCTCGATGATTGATGTACTCATACTTATCATTCTTCTCTATGCGAATGTGCGTGTGATGCAATATATCATCAATATCCAATTGTCGATTCGTTTCTTGCAAACAAAGAAAATGGCGCGATTGGGAAATATGGGACTGACTATTCTCATACCTGTCTATGATGAAGCATCCATTATTGGGGAAACAGTTCAGTATTTTGAGCATCTGATCTCCTCATTGCAAGGCATACGCGTTCTCTTCGTCACAACAGCCCGTGAAGGTACGAGTTATGCCAACAAGACATATCGTGCAATCAAGGAGGCCATATCTTCGCCTAAGATTTCTATTTATCAATCAAGAGCTCATGGAAAAGCGGCACAGCTCAATGAGGCGATCAATCGAATGAAGCATGTGAACAACCATTACATTGCAATCTTTGACGCAGACTCACGACCTTCAGTAGATGGGATTCGTTATGTCATGCGAGATCCTGAGCCGGCTCTTGTCTATCAGATGTTCAGCAGTTACTGTGCTGATGGGCAACCTCTGTTGGCCCGAGCAAATGCCCTCTTCCAAACGCGATGGACGCTTGCATATGAACTCCCTACTATTTTGAAAAACTATTCGGCGGGAAAGATTTGTTTACTTGCGTATTGTGTTGGTCACGGACTCATCATTGAATCAACGTATGCCCGAAAGAATCCTTTCCCAACATATTCACTCACAGAGGATCTTGCCTTTGGTTATCGTCTCTCCTTCGCAAATGTACTTATTAAACCAGTACCCTATTTCGATACTTGCACTGTTCCATATTCTCTCTCGGATAATATTCAACAATCTGCGAGATGGTTTGCTGGAGAACTATTATTGTACAAAGAATACCTTGCCTCCAAGAACGGAGGACTCTGGAAAACGCTTCATCGCTACGCAATACTTTCACAATGGATTCTTGGCCCACCCGTTCTTTTCGTAGTCGGCTTCTGGGCAATAAGGCAACCCCTCCTTTTCACGCTTCTGCTCTTGTTCTTGTTTAACTATGTATTTGTTATCCATTCACTAGTCGCAAGATTTCAGAGCAGAAAACAGACCCTTGGAACATATCTTTCTCTTGGACTCAAAAGCGTCCTGAACTGCGCGGGTCCTTGGTATGCAGTCTTTAGACTCCTCCTTGACCGTTTGGGAATAAGTATCTATTCCTTCTTTAAGACGCCAAGGGCAGGGTCGTGATTCACTCTCTTAACAGTATATTTGTCACCTCGGAATGAGATCTCGTTAAGACAACAGTTGCTCTGATCGATATTCCAGCAAAGACCTGCAGGAACCTCTAAGAATGCGCCGATGATGGCACGGTTGAGCGCACCATGGCCGCTGAGGAGAATGGTCTTTCCTTCGTGCTCTTTCAGTATCTTCTTGATGAATGGCATGACACGTGCTTGTACATCTCTGAGACTCTCGCCATTTGGGAATGGAGGGTCGACTTGTTCTTCCCACCCTTTTGCGAGATCAGGAAACTCTTTTATGACATCATCTCGGAAACGTAGAGTGCAATCTCCACAATCAATTTCCATCATGGTCTGCTCAGTTACAATCTTGACTCCATGGTGCTTGAGGACAATTTTGGCCGTCTCTTGCGAACGATTGAGCGGTGATGCGAACGCGATATCAATCTGCTCCTCCGCCAGTAGCTCTCCCAGTTGCTCTGCTTGCGCAATGCCCTTCTCCGTGAGTGTTGTCTCAACTTGCCCGTCAAGCTTTCCTGCGAGATTACTATCGGTTTCGCCGTGCCTAATAATGAGAACTCTTGTCTTTGACATAGTATTACCTTTTGGGTTCGTACACGAATATGCCGAGTGTAGCAAATCGTGGTTTCTTCTGCCAGGTATAAACTCGTTTTCTGAATATCTCTTTGAATCCTAGTTCCTCGAGCTCTTTATCTGACCAAAAGTGCTTATGCTCTTCATATGGGTTTCCCAGATATTTTCCTTGGGGATAATTTGTGATAGGGGTTGAGATGAGTAAGCTTTGATTTGTCATCTTTTGTAATCTTTTGAGCACCTTGAGACCATCTTGTCTATTGAAGTGTTCTATTACATCGATTAAGAGGATGACATCTCGTTTGTTCCTTCTTTTCTGAAGATATTTTCTGATATCCATCATGTGAAGCGTATCATAGAGTGCCCATTGTGAGTGCTCATATTTCTTCCAGACTTCTACCCCTGTTAGTCTTGCTTGCGGTAATACTTTTTTGACTATTGCGCCGAAATCGCCTTCGCCAACACCTAAATCTAGGACTGAGATGCTCTTGTTCTTTGAGAATTGCTTAAGATACTTTGTTACAGGCTCTTTGTTGCATGAATCGCTCCTACCCATATTCTTTTGTTATTTAACTATGTTTATAAATGTTTTGAAGATAATGAGGAGTATTCTTTCTTCTTCATGGTTCCGATTAATACGATACTCTTTTATGCTGAAATTCATCTTCATAAACTTTTCAACAGGATGATTTTTCGTTTACAATCTTACAAAATATAACCCTTCCATGATACTATTAATATTTATTCAACCTTTAAATATATTAATCATTATTTTAATCTTTTGAACGGAACTCCACAGTGCTTAGTACACATACACTACCTGCGGTTGATATCTATTGGAAATGGAAATTTTACGTTGCGGATGCAGGTTTTCCAAACTCCACTTCGTTCATAGCTGGAAACAAACTTAACAGGAATTCCGATGTTATGTCTAATTTTATTTTAACCCCTAAAAAAACGAAATATTTATATACTATAGCACATTATATACTTTCTATGACAACTACAACTATTCAAGTAAGCAAAGATTTGTTAGAAGATTTAAAATCTCGTAAAATGTACGATAAGGAAAGTTATGAAGACATAATTAGAGATTTATTAGAAGACACCATGGAATTATCTGAACAAACACTGGAAAATATTAGAAAATCTGAAGAAGATATAAGAGCTGGACGAGTTAAAACTCTTGCACAAGTTGAAGCAAGGTTGAAAAGATGACTTACGAAGTAACTTTTTCAGATTTTGCAGATAAACAATTAAGTAAACTTCCATTAGATGTTCAAGATAGAATTATTTCTACAATAAAGAGATGCCAAATAAGACCTTATAGTCATGTAAAAAAGCTAGTTGCATCAAAATATTTTAGATTGCGTGTTGGTGATTACCGAGTTATTATGGATATCATAGATAACAAATTAATAATTCATGTTGTAGAAGTGGGTCATAGAAAAAAAGTATATAAAAAACGGGCTTAAAATAAAATTTGTAGTTCTGAGATGAGAAAAATAGGGGATTTCTTTAAAAAGCGTGAAATTTATATACTATACGTATTAATTTACTAAAATATGATCTGTGCAAGGACATTAAAAATCTATTGGATTTTTCTTATAGTATTATTGTTATCTCCCTTAACTTTTGCTCAGATGTATTATGCAGATATTCAACTAGACATAAGTGCGGATGGCAAAGTGGATATTTCGGGTTCAACGAATCATCCTTCTATCTTTTCAATTTCAAAAAGTGATGACTTCACATCAAAAAACAAGAAGTATTGGCTAGTCAATGTTTCTGTTGAAGATAATTTTAGCCAATACATTGCAGAAGTAAAGTTTCCTTCGAAAGTATCATTGAATTTTCTTAAGGCACCAAATATTTTATCCATAACAGAAGATAATGACCGAATTGTTGTTATAATAACCGGAAAGGAAGAACCTTTGTATTTTTTGGCTCAATACTCATTTAATGATGATAACGAGAATAACAACTGGATTATAAATACAATAATTGTAATTCTTATAGTATCTGTCTTATATTACATTCTAAGAAAAAAGAAGAAGCTACAACTAAACCTAAGATTAGATTCCTTGACAGATAGGCAAAAAATGATAGTTGAAACTTTACAGAATAATAAAGGAAGTATGACTCAGGCTGAATTAGAGAAGACTATTAAAATTCCTAAAGCATCTCTTTCAAGAAACATAGAATCTTTAGTTAAAAAAAACATTTTAATCAAGGAATCGAAAGGTATGACAAATCTAATTATGATAATACCTAAAACAGATGAAAAATAATCTTGTTTCGGCTTGTTGCGCTTTATTCCGGCAAAAATTATTATGTTGTTCCACATTACTATTTTTTAAGCGAAGATTAAAACAATCGCTTGGAGGAAATAAAATGAAAAAACAGATATTTGGAATTGGTCTGATTATACTATTGGTTTTAAGCCTATTTCCAATGGTAATATCGCAAGAAGAGCTTACGGAAGAAACAATTGCCCAAGATACAATGGTAGAAGTCTTTACAATGGGTCAGAAAATAGGTGCAGAAATGAGGCTTTTACAACTTGAGAAAGCTATAACAATAAACATACTTGGAGGAAATGAAGTCATAGCACAGGTTGAAGAAGACGGAAAAGATGCAACAGAGTTAGAAGCTCTGATAACTGAATTTGAAGCATTAAAACTCGAAATCCAAGATTTAGATCCTGAAGATGAAGAAGCAGTTGAAGCGTTTGTCAATATTAAGCACGAAGCAATCGAAATCTCAAAAGAATTCAGAGAGATTGCTAAGGGATTGCTTGAGCAAGGTGACAAATTAGCTATTGCTTCTAGAATCAAAGGGCTGAATAATACAGAGCTTGAGCAATATAATGAGCAAATCCGAAATAAAATATATGCTCAAAATGCAGAAATTGTTAGTAAGACTTTTGATGTATTAGGTATTGAAAATGATGTATTGCTTGCCAAGATTGAAAATGGTGAAGTTACTAATGAAGAAGTCAGAAATGAAATAAGGGATGCTCTCCAAGCAATGACATCAGAGGAAAAACGGTCTGCTTGGACAACGCTAAAAGAATCTGGAATCCGAAAAGTTGTTGCGGTGAGGGCAAAAATCGAGAAAGCAAGGCTTAACATATTTGAAAGAAAAGCCAAACGATTAGATTATCTCACAAAAGCAACTGAAAGAATACAAGACCCAGATAGAAAAGCTAGGGTTCAAAGTACTTTAGAAAAAAGATCATCAGATATTGAAAATAGAACATATGCAATTTCAAATAGGCTTGAAAAAGCAAAAGAGATTGGACAAAATATCAGGAATATAACAAAAGGAAGAGGTGCTTTAGAATGAAAAATGCTATAACCTTGTTGCTTTTATTCGTTGTGATCTCTGCAGTATTTCTCGCAGGCTGCACAACAAAAACAGAAACAGCCAAACAAGGCGATATCACTGTAACTCAACCCGATGTTTCATCCGATGAAGTAGCAGATGAAGCACTAACTGGTTGGGTTGAAGAAAACGAAGATGTACAAATAGGAGAAATTATTTGATTTTTTCATTTTTTTTAAAAAAGAATAAACCTTGCAAGTATAAATGCCATAGGGCATATTGCCAGTAATTGAAGGTTATTTGTGTACATATTTGTATCTTCTTAATTTCACCTTAAAGATTAAATGATGGGTATAATTTGGATTTAATGAAATAAAAAAAAAGAAAAATCAGATTTAATCTCTCCATTCATAGATATACTTAGTACCATACATTGCCATGCTGAACACTTCATACTTGATGCTCATCTTGCCATGGTACATATTAGCAGCAGGAGCTTTACCCTTAAAAATGCCTTCCTTGAAGGTTCCTGTTGAATCCGCTGAGCCAAGGGTAAAGAACTCACCATAAGTTTCATCTTTTAGTCGATAATGACTTCCAGTACCAGCACCAAAGTCAATATCTGCTGCATCCAAAACAATATTGCTCTTATCGTTCATTGTCAAACCACCGGTATGCACCATGACCCCCTCTTTACTAACAGGAATTGCAATTTCACCCTCCGCAGGGATATATTCCGGAGGTGCGTTATAAATAGTACGTACGATCAATGTTTCCCCCTCATCTCCAATGACAGATGTAGTGACGTCGCCACGCTTATAATCTACATCATAAGAATAATATGGATGAGTACTATCGTACTTGTCTCCCTTATCGATAACATCTACAAGATACCAGCCAGGCTTGCTATCTTCAGAAGCAGAATCTATTGTATCCTTTGTTTCTGGAGTTTCTTCAGCAATCAAAAGGTCTAGAGGCGATGAAACTGTTGGACCATCGATAATCTTAAAATTAATTGATTCTGATACTCCTGCCCCACTAATTGTTACACGATAAGATCCAATAGGCCAACCATCCTCAGGCATTTCGAGTATAAAACTTCCTCGACCAAAATCATCGCCTGTTTTTGAAGTAAATGTATGAATTGAATAATCATCATCTAGATAAATCCATTTTATATTAAGAACATCATTTTTGAAGTTATCATAAACAAACCAAACAATCAGTTTTTCAGATTCATTTGAATATGCAGATACTTTGTCAACTGGAATAAAGTTATAAACTTCTGAAGTCATAGTTGCTTCCAAGAAACGGGGATTTCCATCTTTGGTCATATCACCATATTTACTTGTTATAGCATTTAGCATTGCATCTTCTTCTGCAGTTTTTCCAAAAGACCCAGCTTTATAAGAATCGGTTATATCCTTGCATCCAGAAATAAACAAAACAACAAATATTAAAAATATAAAATATAGTTTTTTTTCTTTTATAATTATCACCCGATGATGATTTTATTCACTAATATATAAACCTTGTTGAAAATAAAACATAGTTGATTCTGAGGCTAAAACTGCGATATTGCCAATAATTGAAGGTTATTTGCCTCTTATAAAGATTTGTTAGAAGATTTAAAATCTCGTAAAATGTACGATAAGGAAAGTTATGAAGACATAATTAGAGATTTATTAGAAGACACCATGGAATTATCTGAACAAACCCTTGCTCATAGAAAAGCATCAGAGAAAGAGATAGAAACTGCAGACAAATTAGGACTGAAAAAAGATTACTTAGATTACTTAAAAGTCAAATATCCAACTAAGTTAGATGAATTAATTCAATGGAAAATAGTTTAATTTGTGAATTTATTTATATTTTGAGATAACTCACTGCAATCTATTAAAGTAATTTAGCGTATAGAACTGCAGTAGTGTTTCCAGTTTGATATCCATAATATCCTGGAAATTCATTAACTAACTGGTATCCAATTTTTTTATAAAATTTTCTTGTGAGTTTCATATCTTTACCAGTATACAAACAGACTTTTCTAAAACCGTTTTTCTTTGCGTATTTTTCAATAAATTTCATTAGTTTAGTTCCTAGTCCTTGTCCTTGGCATTTCTTTTTTACTGCAAGCCAATATACTTCACAATGTTTATAACCGGGAAAAAAAGGTTTTAATGTTACATATCCTACTAATTCATTATTCTTTTTGTAGCCAAAGAAAATTTCATGACCTTTATCAAAACGATTTTGAATCCCTTTTTTCATTTCAGACATCTTAATCTTCCTTTCTCTATCTCCTTGATGCTCTGATTCAAAATCTATTATTTGAAGATGTTTTATATGACTTCTATTTAATTTAACTATTTTATCCATAATATGATTTTATTAATCACTTGATTATATAAATGTAGCGACTGCCTGCGTTATACGCTGTAGATTTCTTTTCAGAAAACCTTTGATAAGCTAGGTTTTTGCATTGATATCCAAAACTTTGTATAAGATGGCTTCATTTATTTTAATTGCAATCCTAAAAAATCGTTAAAAGTAGAAATATTTTTTGGATTTTAGATAATGATTTTTATCAATTGTTAAAAGTTGAATGTAACTAATCTTCATTTCAGATTCAATGCTCAATCTAGAAATTTCTTCAATTGCTTTTTCTTTGTTTTTTATTTTTAAATCCACAAATCGATAAAGGAAAAATATTTAGTATGTCTGGATTTTTAATATTATTTAATAATATTGCAATATTGAATTTTTCGATAAAAAATGCTATAATTTCTTTATTTCTTCTTGAGGGTCTGGATTAGGGTTAACTTCTCTTGCAACTATTTCAATTCTTGAGAAAAGCTCGTTATTTACTACGTTTCCAGTTATTATTACTTGTTTTCCTAAAAGTTCGTGTTTTACCTTTTCAAATTCGGTTGCATTTCCATTGTATTTTAAAAGTTCTTCATCAGTGAGCCCACAAAGTAGTTGGGTTTCTTTTGTAAAGAAAACAGCTCTAATAGTTGATGAACCATCGTCTAGTACTGCATTTAATACATAGTTAAATGAAGGCGTTATTTCGCCGTGGGTTTGGCATATGAAGGATTCTCCTATTTTTTTGGATCTCTTTTGGCATTCTGGACAGACTTCATAGAAGCGTATATCAAATACATTTACGATTGTGCCAAATATTTCTACTGTTCCTTCACTTCCTTTCAGCTCGGAGATCATAACTCTTTTTTTGGGGCTAGCGTGGGATATGGGGATTTCTTCTCCTTCACCTTCAGGGTTTATTATTAGTTTAGACTGTGAATTTAAATGAAGTTCTAAAGAGCCGGTGTTGTTTTTTTTGACTAAAGCATTTTCCACAACTATTATATCTCCATCTTTTAGTTGTGGGTATTTGTCTACGATTTCGTTCCACATTACAACTCTTATTGAGCTGTTTTTATCTGCTAGGATAAAAGATCTTACTTTTCCAGGGCTTCCATCTTTTCTTGAGAAGCTGTTTGTGTCAAATATTCTAGAGATTCGCCCTATTGTTTCAATTCCTCTCAAACCTTCAACTATTGCCTCTATTTTTAAACGGCCTTCTATTGAATCAACCAAGGTTAAGCCAAGTTCGTTTGCGATTATATGCGCTGCGCCTTCTTTTGTTAAAAGGCCTGATAGCTCCTGAATCTTTGTTTTGATGAGTTTTTCCACTTCATCTTTGGATTTTTCTGACTTCTCGCTTATCTTTTTTACAAGTTCATCGTATGGAATGTTAAACATTATAATCCCCCCTAAATAAGCAAATACAAGATTAATATAAATAATTTTAGGTTTGCAAATGAAGAATCAACAACCTCGCCCTAAAGGGCGAGGTATGTTGGTAATATAAAAGCATACGCTGTATTAAAGCGAGGTTCTTGATTACAAAAAAGCATACCGAGTCCTCGTGTTGAAACACGAGGTATCCTTTTCTATTAATCAGACTATTCGGGTGTTAATTGATCTCCCTCTCCGGCACCTCCTATTGTAATTGAAATAGGATTTGTTGTATCCCCTGAACTATCTTCAGTTTCGCTTGATTTTTTGTTTGAAGTGAAAAAAGATGCAAAATATATTGGATTTACTAGTTCTATTTGCTTTATCGTGTTATCATCATCTTGTTTTATCTCTACTTCCTTAAAAAAGGAGTAGGTGGTATCTATAAACACTAAAGAATGCCAGTTTTGATTAAGAGTGCATTCTTTCTTTTTAAGGTTATCAAGTTTTTCAAAGAAATCTTTTCCTGAATCTAAAACAACCATTGTACCCGTGTTTAGACCTTCTTCAGGGAAATTGAATTCACTGAAAAAGTACTTGAATTCATCATCCAAATTGACTTGTGCACATTCAGTAAAGACTTCGTTTACATCGAAATTTCTATTATCCAAATAATCGCAAAAGTTTTCATCAGTGTCAGAACCTATATTAATTAAATTTTTTATTAGGGATATTAAAAAATCATATTGCGCATTTTTATCTGTATCATCAGTATTGCTTTGAAATTGCTTGATATATTTCTCTGCTAAGTATAATTTTGATTGTTCTGAGAATTTTTGGTTTGAAAGGCACACTGTATTTTCACTAATTTTGTACCAATTAAGCCTCCCTTTGTTGTTGCTAGTTGAGCTTAGAATAATTACATCGTAGTCTTTTTCAGGGTCTATAACAAACTCGTACGATAGATCTTCTGATGAATCTCCTAATAAATCTGTTTTGCAATAATTTAACTGTACTATTGGACTAACTGATTCGCGAAATCCATTAAGCTTAGGTGCTGATAGAATTTCAGGAGGTTCACTATCAGGGTCACTGATTTTAATATAAAAATGTGTAGAATTCATGCGGATATCGTATTTTTGTAAATCTGAACTTTTTTTGTAGAGTTCAATCAGTTCATTAGAATTTATGCATTCCAAATCAACAGATTCTATGGTTTTAATAAATTCATCTACGAAATCATAGAATTGGGATTCGAGTTTTTTTTCAAATTGTTTAGCGTCTTCTATTTTGAATTGTTCGTAATCATTAGGATTAGTATTACTGATGGCACTTGTGATACTCTGAGTATCATCTGATTCAATTAAGTTTTGAACTACAGATTTCAAATCATTATATCTTTTAAAGTACTGATAAGGGATGCTCAAGTAACTTCCAAAATAACCATATACAGCTCCTGAAAACATTCCCTCATTTAGGTTTAATGTGTTTGTTAAAGCTGTTGGTTTTTCTGTTAATGGAACACAGAATTGATATGCTTCAAAGTAATTATTAGGACCTGGAGATGAAGGATTATCGTTAGGATCTGGAAATGAAGGATAACCATTTACAAAATAATTTTCAAACAACTCTTTGACTTTAGTGTTGTATTGATTAATTGATTTCTTTGCGTGTTCATCATTTGTTAGATCTATATCTAAACAATAAACATTATCTGTAAAAAGTGGGTCAATACTTTTATAAGGTATATATTTCGATTCTGAATCAAGATCGTTTGTCTTTGTAAGGATGCATTTTTTTGGAAAATTTCTTGCTGAAATATTACTAATTATAGGTAAATAACTGTTCGTATATCTTATTTCTAAGTCTATTTTAGGATCGCAACCTAGGCCATTACAATTACTTGTGTACAAAGGACCAGACGAATTAAAAATGCTAAAACAAGCTAAATGGGTATCATCTTCTGGATTTTTAGGGGTTATAACAATAGATTTTAGTTCTAGATTGTAAAATTTTGCTATTCTTCTTAGTTTTTCAATTCCTACAAAATTTGTATATTTTGTATAATAACTATCACATTCTGAATCGGTTTTATTGCAAAGTAGTTCAAGAGGTATTGGTCTTAAGGAATTAAGAAGGGAGTCAGGGGTTGTTATGGAAGATGTTGTTGTTATGGTGGTTATTGTATCGGACAATCCTGAATTTTCTTTTAAAAATTGGGTGCTCCTGATGGGTTCGGAGATCATTTCTTTGGATCTAAGTGAGATAAATTCAAGCTCACTAAAACTTTCTGGCTCATTTGAGGAAATATCTGATAGTGTTACTTCAAAGTTTTCTATTTTTGGTTTTGGAATCTCTTTTTGTTCTTTTGATAATCTCTCAAAAAGAGAATTAGTTAGTGTTTTAATAAATGATTCTTTTATATTTTCATAGGTTGCGCATTCATTATCTGGGTTTTTAAAGGAGATAACATTTGCATTCCTGTAATTCCCGCAAGGGATGTCTTTAAATCCTGCATTATTTGAGAGTGTTGAGATTGTATCATCAAAAGAAATAGATAAAAGCCTTTTTAGGTTTTCATTATTATTATTTAGTCTGCCAAAGGCATCATTTATTTCTAAAGCGCTATCCCCTGCTCTGTTAAGATCGCGATATATTGATTCAGAGCCAAAAAGCTTTCCTAATATAACGCCTAACATTATTAATGTAAATACTACTATGAGTATTGCAAAAAATTGGGATTTTTTGTTTTTAAAAAATTTCATGATAATTCACAGCTAATATTTTTTGGAGTAAAAAATCTATTTTTGATATTGGATGATAAATTCAATCAAAGACTCCTTGGATGAAAAACTCAGTCTGGGGATTGTTCTTGTTTTGTGAAAGGTATTGTAATCTGAAGGAAAGGTATTTCCATCAGGTTGAAGATTTTTTTTTACGTTGTTATTAGATTCTTGAATTATTATTTTTTTACCATCAACTATTATGAATTCTTTCCAGTTAAGACTTGAATTTGTTTTTGACAAGGTCTCTGATATATGTGTTTGGATTATTTCTTTTAACTCATCTTTGAACTCATTGTATTCTTTGAATACAGATTTGTCATAATCAGCATATATTGAGATTGCTTTCCATAATGGAAGGGTTATTGATTGCTTTTCATAGTCATTGTATTCGGGAATCACTCTTAAGAGTATGGGATTTAAGCTATATTCTTTATCACTTGAAATATCACCTTTAAATGTTATTGTTATATTGTTATTTAATAGATTGTCAACTGCAGTATCTGAGAATAATGCTTTGTTTGAATCAAAGGATAGCGTTTCATCAACCTCTTTATTTGAGCAACTACAATCGTTGAGTTGTACTATTAATGAAAATACCATAAACATTGTTATTAGCATAAGTATTGATAGAATTCTTACTAAAAACTCAGATATTATCCCTTTTTTATTTTTTTGTGCATGTTTCATTTTATTGTTTTTTTATTTTGGAATTATTGTTGTTATTTCTGCGATTCCAAGAAATTCTTTTGATCCATCTATTAAAGTGATCAGTCTTTTGCTATTTATGAGTATTAGACCACTTTTTATTTGGTTTTCTTCTGATTGTGCAATAGGACGCCATTTGTTAAATAGTTGTTCATCATAATAGTAAGTTTTTTCAGTGAATTCTTCAGCAATTGTTGGTTTTATTATTATTTGTGCGGTGAACATGGAGTATTTATCTGGATATTTTAAACAAATATTATCACTATTAGATTTTTCTTTTAGTTCAGGTTCAGTATTGATTATATTTATTTTATAGGGGTAAACTATATTGTCTCTTTTTAGTGCCAAACAGGCAGGGTTTGAGAATATATGGTTTAGATATATTTCGTTTTCTTGATATGGAACAAATACCTTTTGTATGGATGCATTTGTTGTAAAAACATATAGTCCAGATATTGCAATTGTTAGTATTAATAGATCAAAGAATACATCTATCATTTTCTGAGATATTCCTTTTTTGTTTTTTTTTAGATGCATTTTTAATCAAGAGTTTTTATATAGAATTTCTCCATTTGAATTTGTTATTAGTATGTTTGCAGTGCTTATGTAACTTTTGAATCTTAATGAATTTTCAGTATTATGAAATGAGGACTTTGTCGTGTAGGGCCATTCATATGTGAAAACATTATTTTTTGTAAGATATACTATACCGTCTTGTGTTTTTATTTCATAAACTTCAGATTTTGGATTGATTAGTATAGGTTCGTAGTAGTTTAGGTAAGATCCAGTGTTTACATATGTTAAGGCAGAAGCTGTAAGAGAGAGGTCTTTTACCAAAAATTCGATTAGAACCTTGTCATCTGCAAATCTCCAGTTTACATAATTAATTATTAAAAGCATTGAAGTAATTACTACAATTAGTTCTATTAAAGTCCAAGTTACAATACTTATTTCTGATCGTTTACCTCTTAAAGCCAAAAGACCACCATTTTTTTGGGTGATTAGTTTTGAGTTTTATAGTATTTTTAGTTTTTTTACAAAATACTTTTAATACTCACTATCCCAATTTTTTAAATTATAATTATGTTTTAAATGAAAAACATCGGCATAAATACTCTAGGTATGTAACGGATATTTGATACTAATCTTTGAGTGAATCCTTCTCTTCTTACATTGACTTAAAGACCAGATTATACGAATGATTTGGATTTCATCAAAATCAGTATTATGTATAAAAAATCCTCTAATTATAATGCGTTAAGGTATCTTGAAAGGTAATTTAGGGTTAATCGTGTGAGTAAGTTTATTGTTATTTTCTTTATAGTTGTTATTATTGTTGTTTTGATTATAAATGGCAATTATAAATCCTTCGTATATAATTAATGTTCACTGTTTTTAAACATTTTTATATTTTACAGGCTTTTTTCATTTTAACGCAGGATATTCTATGTTAAAATAACAATGAAAATATCTGAGAAAAATAAAATTATAAAGTAATTGTTTGTGATTGATAATCCTGAACAAACAATCTTTAATTTTTTGAACTGATGACTATACAGATTACGTTGCTTGAGATTTTTCACATAAGCACTGATATCCTGGACTATATACTAATTTTCTACAAAAAGCAGTATAACCTTCTGGACATTCCTCTTCAACTACGCCCTCATCTGTACAAGTACATACATTTTCAACGATATTTTCATATTTTTCGTCTATACATACTTTTGATGATGGATGGCAAACCTTACCATTAACACATGAACACACTGGGCAGGAAGGCACAAGCTGACTAACACCATCTTCATTAACAAGACATTTAAAACCTGCTTGATTTGTACTACATTCGCCTATTTGAGTGCCATCTTCGCAAGGCGTTTGAGGACTAGGAGATGATGTTATTGTTTCCGTAGGATTTGATTTAGATCCAGTATTTTTGAAGGTGATATCAATATTTTTGGATATTTCGTAGGTATAATTAAAAAAGACTTTTATGTTTTTTGTTGCTTTGTTACCATCTAAAATCTCTTTTTTAGGAGTAATACTGCAATATATTGAACCTGTTTGAATTTGAGATAGTACTTTTTGTTGTGTATATTCTTGTTCAAAACTATATTCATAGCAGTCGTATTTATCATTCAAGCCATTCGGGTTTAATGGATTTGAACTTATACCTGAGCCAAATGCTGAATAACAATTTGGGTTATTATTATCAACTTTCTCAAAGTTACAATAATGGTATTTAGATAAATCCATATCTTTTGGGATCGCTAGATATAGATTATTGATTGATTTTATTACACCATCGCCTTTGTTTGATATAGATATTAGTAGTGGAAGAATTTGTTGTTCATGGTCAGCTAGTTGATTATCAATTGTAAGTACTTCTTCGTTGAAATCTTTAGGCGTTCCGATACCAATTGTAATAGGACCTGAACTGGATTCTGATGAGATAATATCATCTGTAAATCCTAGGCAATTCAAGCTTGAAATGGAATATTGCTGGTTTGTTCTGCATCTTACAATGAGGGATTTTTCTGCGAATCTAAAATCTTTGTTTCCAACGGTTTGAAATGTGTAATTTCCAGTTATGTTGACCCTCACTCTTTCTTCGGTGTCTAACAAGGATTTTCCAGTGTCCGTAGCTTCAATGTAACAGCTATGTAAAGATTGGGAATATGCTAGGTCTGAAACAGAATAAGACTTGTATTCTGAGCAAAGACCTGGTTTATCTAGAAACTCGGCAGGCGAGTTTTTAGCGAGGAATTTGATGTTATCAACACAACATTGTATTGTTAATTTATTATCTGAATCGCATATTCCATTTATTATGCAATCATTTTGAGGATTTCTCACGTATTCAACTATTACATTTGCATCACTTTTAGGATTATTGTTTTCAAATACAGATAGGGGATTTGATGAGTAAGGATTACGAAATATAACCCCACTTACACCTGCATTGTTAGCATATTCACCATCAATATGTTCGTCACCAAATTCTCCTCTTAGCTGGTTAAGATAATTCTGAAGCCAAGTCATTGGATTTAATGTATGTAGAATTTTTCCACCATTAATTTTTATTATTTCGATGACCATTTTGGCTTGTTCTCTCCCAGAACCAACATATTTACTATCGGAAAATATACCTACTGTAGAACGTACTTGTGATTCTATAAGAGAAAAGTTTAGTACAAGTACTAGTAGGAATATTATTGTTAGATAAGTTTTTCCTACACGAGTATATCTTCCGAAGAAAAGACATGCAAAAAATCCCCAATATGGTTTTAGTACTCTGGTAAATAGAACCTGAAGATTCTGAGACTCAAATGCAGTTAATCCAATTCGACTGATAAAACTGCCTGAAACAAGGTTTTGTATAATCGGGATAATAGTGAATTCTATTAAAAGTCCTACACCAAATATTAATGAGATGTTCAGAATGGACCGTGTTATATGACTAAACATTGAGGCATTGCCATCAGGGTCATAGCTTGGGATAAAGTGAGCAAACAATAGGTACAATCCAAAGATAAAACACGCCATAACATGAGTAGTTATCAATTGTTGGCTTCCATAGTTAAAACCAAATAAAAAATCAATAACAAAGTCTTGAATTAGGAAATATACTATCATCAAACCAAAAATGTTTTCAGGAGCAAATCTTGCAAATGCCCTGCCCAAAAAGGACTTTTTCTCAAGCCTATCTAACTCTTTTTGAACGTTTTCAGTATATCTTTTTCCATCAAATACTCTGGACTTCTTGTTTTCCTTTCGAGATTTCCATTTTTCTTTTATATTTTTACCGATATTGGCAATTTTAGTTCCTATTTTTTGCCACTTTGAAGTGTTTAAATTTGAATTGTTATTTGAAGGGTTAGAACTCCCCCCAATTTGAGCTTTTTTATTCAATTTAACTTGGCCACCTCAATTATAATTTAACATTCTACTAAATTTGATATCCTACTAAACATGACGAAATTAATTTGTCAAAATAAGTTATGATGATGAAACCACTCCAGATAAAAAACAATAAAAAATACCAAAACTAAAAAAACAATGCGACAAAATGAATAAAACTTAGTTTATGTAAACCGAAAGTAAGCTTACCTTTATGTTCTTTAATGGGATTAGTTCAATGTAATTTCCTGTTTTTTTAATGAAAGGTGTTATCTCTCTTCTTACGAAATCGTTTCCTTCTATATAGAGCTTATTTGAGTTTATGTTTATATCAATCTTGTTATTATCTCCTAAAAATTCAAGGTAAAGATATATTTTTCTGGAACCGTTTATGATGTAGCCGTATTCTGTGTCGTTCATATTGAAATAATAGGTTGGATTTACTTGTTTTTCAGGTTCAATATCCACTGTTATGTCTCGGATTTTTACGTTTGAATTTGAGTTAAACGCTATGTTATTATCTGCAGCTCTTAAGATGTGAGGTGAAAACTCTACCATATTAAGGTCTCCGCAAGAGGGAACTGCGTTTAGAACCTTGATGCTATTTATTGCAACATATAGTGATGACATCTGAGATTGTATGCAATCAGCATAGAATTTTAATGTGGCTTTTTTGGGTTTTGAGAGTTCTTCTTCATATACAAAGAAATTAGCAGAAGACTCGCCTTCAATGCTTAATTGGTTTGCAAATACTTTGATGTTTTCTAATACATATTCATTACTTGACCAGAATGCAAGTCCTGGGGAGATTACGCTAAATTCAAGGATATTTGAATCTTTTAATAGCTTTGCTGGGATCTTTATAGGATTGATTGTTCCAATTGTTAATAAGCCTTCATAGATGAGCTGACCGTTTAGGGATATTTCAAGTATGCCTTTTGTTTTTTTGACGTTGAATGTAATGTATGAATCAGATACTTGTGCAGGATTATCTAGATAGAAATCTAAAGTTTTGATCCTTTTAGAAAACGAGGAAGATGATACGTATATTGAAGACCAATCTGCTACTTCTAGACCTTGACTTTTTTTGTAGAGATAAAATTCAGGGATTGTATGTTTGTAAGAGCTTTGAGCCTGAGAGTAAAGATTTCCAGGTTGCTCTTGGAGAAATGTTTTGTATGCATTAACTATTGATCCACCGTTGTTTCCTTTGTTGTTATTTGTGATGTTTAGAAGTTCATCTCTTGCATCAGGTTCCATAAATAGGATGTATAGAAGTGTTAAAACAAGGATTACCAACACCAAAATTGCAGCGGGTGCAGTGTTCTCAACTTGCCCTCTTTTGTATTTTCTTTTAGGAAATGCCATTTATTCACCTCAACAATAATTAGTTTGAAAAGCACTCTGATTAAACGCATTGATAATCAATCAACATTGATTTTATGAAGACATTACTATATAAATCTTTTTAATTTGGCTTGAGGATATTTAGATGTTTATCGATAATTTAATATTAAATTATGCCAATTATTCATATAAAAAAACTAAAAGTATAAAAGTCTAAAGATTTATTATAATGATAAGATGAAGGTTGATAAAAAAGATATCCGAAGGGGAATCGTAAGGGTCAGAGCAGAGGATAAGGAGGACTTATTAGATTTATCTAAGATTATAGAGATAAATGATAGGGTTTATGGTTTGACTTTTCGTAAGGTTAAGGTAGGAAGTGAGGAGAAGGGACAGGTTATTAAGAAGTCAATAAAGCTTGAGATTGCTGTTGAAAAAAAGGAATTTGAGAGAGATTCGCTTTCGTTAAAATTGCTTGGAAAGATTACTAAAGGACCTGATGATATTCCACTAGGTAGTTATCATTCTATTAAAATTGAGAATAATAGCGATGTTAGTATTTTTAAGGAAAGATGGAAAAATTTTCAGATTGAGCGACTTGATGAGAGTACAAAAAGGGTTAGTTATAAGATATTGATTGTGATTTTTGATAGAGCAGAGGCTACATTTGCACTACTTACTCCCAGGGGTTATAAAATAATTAGTTCAAGCAAAGGCGATGTATGTAAGAAGGATTACAATTTTGAGGGCGTTAATTTTTATAAAGAAATTGCAAAGATGATAGAGCTTTCAGATAAGGATTTTAATCCTGATTTTATAATATGTGCAAGCCCTGGATTTTATAATGATGAGCTAAGAAAGGAGGTTAGTAATTTTACGTTTGCAGGAAAGATTAGGTTTTCTGTTGCAAGCAATCCAGGGGAAAGAGGAATAAGTGAGGTTCTTAAGAGAAGTGAATTAAAAGAGATTTTAAAGGAAGAAAGACTTAGAAAGGAAAGCCTTTTGATTGATCTGCTATTGAGAAATATTTCTAAGAATGAAAAGTATTCTTATGGTATGAACGAGGTGTATGAAAAAGCCCAGATTGGTGCAGTTGATGAGTTAATTGTTTCTGAGAATCTCATCTTCTCTGAAGACCCACAAGAGAACAAAATGGTGATGGATATTATTGAGATTGTTGAGCAAAATAGTGGCAAGGTTAGTATAATAGAGCAAGATGAGCCCTTGAGGGTTATTGATTCTTTGGGAAAGATTGGTGCTATACTTAGATATTAAGTGTTATTTTTCATCTACTTGTTTGTAGAAGAGTATTGATATTGTGATACCTCCTAATAACGCTATTATAAATGAGGTAAAAAGGTTTGATATGAGGATGGATAATCCAAGTATTATGCCAAATGCTAATAGACCTACAAAGATTGGTCTTGAGAAATGGAATAGGTAAAAAGCATCACTTTCATTTGGGATTGGTGCGAAGCTAAAAAGCATAAGCAAAAGGTTTGCAATGATAATCTTTCCAATGAAAATCGAGTTTGGGAATATGCCTTGAAGAATTTTAAATAAAACTATTATTAAGAGGTTTCCAAGCATACCTGAGATTGCTATCACTCCTAAATCCTTTCTTAGATTTACATATCTGAATTTTCCAAGTCGCTGTTCTGGAATGTCTTTTACTTTGAAGGCACCGTGGACAAAGAAGTAGAGTGCTCCTTCAAACAGGAATGTTGTGAAAACCCCTGCAAATATTCCGTAAGGGTTTGGTTTGAATTCTCCAGTATAACCTCTTTTTTTGGCTACAAGTTTTTGAAAGAATATTCTTGCTAGTAGAGCAAGTAAGTATCCTAAAAAACAAAGTATTAGATTTGATATCCAATAATTGTCTATTAAAGAGGTAGCTTGGCCATCACTAAAACCTGAGATGATTCCTAGGAATATTGCAACTATAAATATTGAGACTAATTCTTTTTTTGTGAAGTATACTTTGTTGCTTGTTTGCATGTTTAGGATATTCTTTATATGTTTATATATAAAAAGATTGTTAAAATTGTTTTGGTTAATTTGAAGGGTAAGAATATTTTGAGTTTTTCAGTGTGATATAGAAATATCTAAGGGTTGTTTAAGTTGGATGCATTATCTTCACTTTGAGAGATTGGTGTATTCTCTCAATTATGAGACACCTGCACATTGGAGCGTAAACTCAATATAGTATAGAACAGATTTAATGAAATGAAAAATTTCGGCATAAATACCGATGTATCTAATGGATAGTTCGAGGTTCATCGGTGAATGAATACATCTATTCAAACTTTCGGCCTCAAGACCAAAGTATGCAAAGGAACTGGATTTAATGAAATCAAAAGTTTTAAATAATACTAAATAAAGGGAGTTAAAAGGATAATGTGGGCGTTTTAAATGCCTGTTAATTGTTATGTGTTTTTGAGGTGAATTTTAATGAAAAATAAGAAGGGTGCTGTTGAACTTTCAATAAATACTATAGTTATTTTGTTCCTTGCGTTGGCTATGCTAGGGGTAGGAATGTTTATGATTAATAAGTTAAGGGAAGGATTTAATACAGTAAAACTAAAAGACTTAAACAAAGATATGGTAAATCTCATGTATGAAAAGCTCCAGACTGGTCCTGAAAAACTCCAATTAGATACTTATGAGATAACGGTTAAAAAAGGTGCCATGGATGAACTTTATTATGGCATTAAAAATGTTGAAGATAATGCTGAAGATAACACAGGACAAGTGTTTAGTATAGAAATTAACTGCCCACTTGCAATTGGAAATCCAGCAGTACCTCCAGACCAAGGCAAGAATTATTTCAATACAAGTACTGAGCTACAGTATTTTGATCATTTAATGCCTTTGAAAACTAGTGAAACGGCCGTTGAAAAAATTATTATTCAGCCTAGTTCTTCAAAGACGACTACCACTTATTCTTGTTTGATGACAGTTAAAAGAAATGATAATACGGTGTATGAAACTGCTAAATTCAGTATTACGGTAATCTAAGGTTTTTTCTTTGTTTTTATAATTTTTACAATTTAATGACTGTTTATCTTTAATATTTGGATGTTGGCGGATTAAGATGAAATCTAAAAAGGGAATTGAGCTTGCCATAAACACCATAGTCATGCTTGTTTTGGGAATGAGCATTTTGGCTGTTGGACTCTTTTTTCTTACAAGGATTGGTACGCAATCTAATGATATGATGAAATGGATTGAGCGAAACAAGGATGATCTTTATAAACAGAGGTTCTGTGCCCAAGACACAATCCAAAGAGGGGTTTGTATTTATCCAAACAACCCAATCGGAAGTCCAAAGACTAATAAGGGTATTCTTATAACAATATACAATATTTTCGGTGAGGATATTAAGAAGATAAATGTAATCCATACAAATGGTGAACAATGTAATGATCTTGAAAATTTGGGAGTAGGTTTGGAAGATGTTGAGATTTCACCTGGAGGGGAATATACTCACTACGTTGCCTTAAGAAAAGAAACTAAAGGGATATGTACATTTAAATTGGAAATAATAGGATCGGGAAATACGATTTTTAGAACTGAAAGTTTTTCTTTTACAGTGGAATAAATTGTTACTATTATTTTTTTAAAGTTCTATTTTTTAATTAGAAGTAATAATAAAATAATGACTATAATAGTAATGATAATACCTTTATAGAAAAGGATAACAGGTTTTATTTTTTGCAAAATATATCTATCCAGTTAAAATTATCATCTGATTCTATATGGAATTTTGTTACACTTAATCCTGCCTCTTCAACGATTTGGATTATTTCATCAACTGAATAGAATGATACTAAAAGTTCTTCTTCATAGAAATTCTTGATTCTTATCTCTTTTTCACCCACGCCTTCAATAACGTTAAGATACATCACACCGCCTTTCTTTAGCCAAGAAGAGATATGTTTTATCGTATCAAGCATTGAGCTTTTTGGAACATGAATTAATGATGCGTTAGCCCAGATACCGTCAAATTCACCTTCTTCAAAGAGCTCATCATCAAAGTCAGCCTCTTTAAATAATTTTTTATCTACATACTCTTTTGCTAAAGAAATCATTTCAGAAGAAAAATCAATGCCTGTAACATCAAGCCCTTCATCTTTAAGATAATCAGTATCCCTTCCAGGACCACACCCTAAATCAAGCACCTTGCCTTTTCTGATGTTAGATAAAAACTCTGTTAATTGGTACTGCAGTATTACATCAAAATTAGCAACAGCGTACCTTTTGGCGAAGTTTTGGTATGCGGCCTTTACCTTTTCTTTATATGAATCCATGAAGATTAAAGTCAAAGCTAGCGATTAAAGCAAATTGCAATGAATCCTAAACTAGCTTATTCCGTCGGTTTGCCAGTATTGAACTTACCAGCTAGTTTGACGAGCTACGAGGATATGATATAATTAATGTATTTAAAGTTTTTCATTTTGAGGTGTAAAAACTATTTAGAACAACTTTCATTTTGGCACACTCAGAAAGTAAGATTTATAAATCTTAAGTCATATGTATCGTTACATGCAAGCCAAGTCGTTTATGAAACTCATTTTTGGAGTGTGTCTGGTTCTGAGCCTATTGCAATACTGCGAGGCTGTTGATTTTTATGGGAACGATAAATTTTATGAAGTAGGCGATATAATTAACATATCCATTCGTTTTTCAAATGAGGAACTTCCAAGTACTTTGACCTTTTCAAATCCACAATATAAATATTCTGTACTAAACTTTCAAGAGATTTATAATCACTTTAAAAGGGTAGAATCAGAAGATGTTTCAGGAGAATACTCAATCTGTGTTGGTGCAGAATGTACTAGCTATAAGATAAATGCCACTCCTATTTGCCCCTTTTTTGAATTCAATGTTTTACCTGAGCAAGCATATGAAGGCCAAGAGCTTTTTATTCAAACAATACCTAGAGAACTAGATTATCTATATTACTTAGAGGATGTACTTTTAGAGTCTAATAGATTTATTGCTAAGCCAGGCTATCATAAAATTAAGGTTGTTTTAGATTCAAGATGTGTAAACAAAGAAATGGGATTAACAATATTCGTATATCCTAAAGAATTTCCTGAAATCAAAGAGATAAATTCTGTTTCTGAAATGGGTTCGCAAAAGGACATTAATGAGAGACACCTAGTATCCTTCATTGTTGTAGGCTTACTAGTTATTGCAATTATTATTGGTCTATTTTTGTTTAAAAGAAAAAATAGAAAGGGAATTGCATTATCCTACATTATTATAGGAGCAATAGCAATTGTCATCTTGGTTGTGATGATTACCTTATTTGTTTCAAACGCCACAAAACAACAGAGTTCGTATCAAGAGGTATTTGATTCTGTAGGGAAATATAGGCTTTGCAATGAATTATGTAACCAATATCTTAGAGAGCCTTGCAATGCGGGAAGGGATGTCATCAGCACGGAAGATTATCAATATTGCCATACAATACACACTCAAATGGGATTTGAAGACTGCAGTTGCGATATGGAATATTCAAAACCAGTGGTTTATCAAATGCTTGGGAAACAGAGAGGAAACTAATAATTCAACTAATAGATATATGCACTTGTCTGGTACCCCCAGAATAATCGGGTAGTTCTATTATTATGAATTCGCCATAATCTTGAATCAACCCATCAAAAAAAGTGTCGTAATAAAAAGGTTTTGAAGACAATATTATCTTTTTGATTTCTTCTAGTTCTTCTCTTGAAACTGAGACGGTTTCCCCCCTACCCCTTTCAAGCGAATCTAACAATCTCTCGAAAAAGTTAAATACTTTAGTCTTCTCAATTTGTGTTGTGGTAAAATAAATATCTGAAATGAAGCCGAGTTTTTCACTAGGCTTTATCTTGACTGCAGGGTCGCCAATAAATAGATTAAGAGATTTGTAATTTAATTCTGAAACAGTTTTTGCACGCACTATTTTTTTCACATCACTATCTAAATCTTCGTAGTTGATATCGGGAGCTTGAGAACTTACTGCAATTTTCCACTTTTTGGCAACATCTCCACCAGTAACAATTGTATCATCTAGTAACATATAAATATCAGAATCCAAGATACTTAATGTCGCATCTTCATTTTCGGATCCCAAATTGTTTAAGAGAGTAACAGTAACCGACTTAATTGAGGAAGAAATAGAATAACTGCCTCCCCTGATAAAATAATTTATAGGAGAAAAATCAAGAGCATACTCATTCTTTGAAATGTTAATTATGGAATAATAATCAGCAATTAGGCAAGAGCTTGCAATTACTAATGGCCATTGATCAGATAATTTAGAAATAATATTACCATCAAACTGTGGCCCTAATAGCTCTGATGAAGGATCGTTTGGATTAAAGAAAATAGAAGAAGGACTGCCGTGCGCATCCACAAACATTATAGATGATTCAAAGGGAATAACCTGACTTGTAGCTGATTTCTTTAGCGTACTTTCTTCAATTTTAATTCCTGGTGAAGGAAAAACAGAATGGGATATGATGTTATTAGAGTATTCATATGGGCTTTCTGCAATTCCAACAGGAATACAATATTCGTCTTTGCAGAAATACTTGTTATATTTATTGTAATCATCACTTAGAACCATTTCATAAAATAAATAATTTTTGGTATCCGATAAAGTATTTAAATATTCATCGAGCACCGTAGTAGGTCCTTTAGAATTATAAGGTAATCCTATATTCAAAAGCAAATCAAAGAGTAGTGTCTGATAAGCATATTTGTAAAGATTATCATAGGATGAAAATTCTTTAAGCGAATACATTTTTGATATGAAGGGACCACCAAAACTCATAGTGATTTCGGGTCCATACATACTTGACACTAGTTTAGTTGGATTTGCAAGTTCATAAAAGAGATTTTTTAAAATTAAAATATTTGTGTCAGTTTCACTTATCCCAAAAAACCAGCCCGTATTCTTTTGTGGTTCTTCTTCTAATATTCTTAAAATTGCAGAGGAGATTTCAGTTCTTACATCAATTTCATTTTTGATTTCCTGCTCAAATGCAAAGTGGTACAAGTCAGAACACAGTATGTTGTTGCCGTTGGTTTTATCGTTTGAATAATAATCTAGAACTAACGAAGATAATGGATAGCTCCAGATATTAACTCTGTGTGGAATAGTATAGGGATTAGAGACAATGTACAAAACATATTCTGGATCTAATTTTGTGAGTAAATGCGGGTATTTTTCGCTTGTTTGAAACATTTTATTTGTTACAGTATCAACTATTTTTTTGAAAATATCTGTGTCATCAAGGGTTTTAAATTCAAGATACTTCTTCATTTTTTCAGGATTTGTCTTGTTTGGAAGCCCAAATAGAATCCCATCAAGAATGCAAGGATTCAATCCACGTAACTTTTGTAATAGCTCTGTGTATTCCGAACTACACTGAGAAGGCTTTTTAAAGTGATATAACATTGTTTCATTATAAAAAACATCTATTGGAAAGGCCTTTCGGATTATACCTAAAAAGGGAACATTTAATGAATCTCTTGAATATGTCTCGCTTATGTCTCCAGCAGAAGTACGAAATCTATTAAAATCCCTTAAATTACAACCTTCAACAGTATATAAATCATGAAAATGGATATCGTAAGAGTTGTAAAGAACGAGGTTTTCTGATGTAAAGGATAATTCTTCGAGCATCCTATTATACTCTGTTTCACTTGCCTTTATTATTACACCGCAATCTTCATTTTCAAAGGAAACAAACCCGCCATTCCTACTGGCATATATTGCGGAAACAATTGAAAACTTGTAATCAAAATATTTATTTTCAGTCCCTTCAAAATCTATACAATATTTGATCCTGCGTTTAAGATTAAGTTCACTAAAATCTATTGAATCAATGCTATTTTCATCGGAGTTTATGAAATAAGAGTTAATTTGCTTGTTTGTAATTGAAGACAGTGTTGACTGCACTCTATTAGTGGAGAGTCTATCCTTCCCAGACAAGTAGTAAACAATATTTAGGTCCCTATCAATTCCATTGATGAAATTATATAGTGAATCGTAATCGATTATTTCTCCTTCCTTGTGTAAAACGATAACAGGTGTTTTTATCAACGTATTGCCATCCCAATAATTTGTTGCGGATATCAATTCAAAGACTCTCTTGAAGTCATCATCAAAAGTTATAAATAAGTCGGGTTTTAAAGTCTTAGGAGTATTTTCTTCTTTTTGGGAACCGATAATCGTTGGAGAATTCTGTAAAGCCATTAGAACTTCTGAATGATATGATTGTATATCTCTTATGCAATCTGCTTCGAAGTCAAGTAAAACATCAGAGAATATATAACCTATTCCGTAGTTTATTTTAAGAAATAATTTGGTTAGCTCATCATTACGCTCTATTAGGTTTAAGAAATTTTTTTCTCCGTCATCTGCCAAGACTCCATTTTTTTTCTTAACTATTATGTGATCGATTCCTGTTACATGCCCAATATCCTCATAAACCTCTCCTATTAAAAGACCTATTTCATCAGAAACATACCTCTTGCGATCCTTTTCTTCAACATATGTTAAAGGAACATCTGATTCGAGACAAATTAATCTAATCTTGACGTCTTTTTCATAGGCTTTGATAAGTGTAGCAATTCCGTTTTTGTATTGCTCATCATTGTATAGTTCAACCAATTCATCATGTATTTGACTGCACAAAGAACCTATTCTATCATCACGAAAATCATCACGAAGAATTTCTATAGATACACCTTTTTCTTTAGCCAACGAGTTTTGTGTCAGCATTAAAGAAATAAATATGCAGATGCACAAAATTACAATGCCCTTACGGAGATCTTCTGCGTTCATGTTCTATTGCCCTTTTACAAGTTCAAAGCACTTTGACTCTAAGTTACCAACAACTTTAGAGTAACTTATCAATTTTATCGATTGTTGGTATATTAATTTTTCGTTCCATTTCCAAACAAAATCAAGTTACTCCACTTTTTCATTTTTGTTGATCAAATATGAAGGATTTAAAAAATACAATTTTTTATCTCAAAGACCATGTGAAAACTGCAACAATCAGTTTATTTGAAAAAATCGTTTAGAATGCCCCTTTAACAAGCTCTTCTAAAACGGACTTTGGATCTTTTGAATCAGCCCAAGCGTTCGCAACTGCTGATGCAAGTAGTACTCCTGCACAACCAAGCTCTAAGGCCTTTTTTACATCCCTTTTAGAATGCACTCCTGCTCCACAAAGTAAGGGCACGCCAAATTCTTTGCAAATATTTACACCTTTAATTAGCTCTTTTGGATGTTTTGAGGTAATAGAAACCTTGCCACCTATTAAAGAAGGTACTTCAAATGCGACATAATCCGGTTTTGATCTAACAACCCTTGAAAGCTCCCTTATTGAGTCAGCACAAACCACTGTTACAAATCCTAAAGATTTAGCCCTTTCAACAGATTCATAGATTTGTTTAATAGGCAAGGGTTTTTCTGAATGGTTCAAAAGTGAGCCACACGCACCACTTTGCATTAATCCTTCAATAATATCATGACCTGTATGCGCCCCAAACCCTCCAAGATCAAAATGTTGAGTTAGTATAGGGATAGAAACCGCTTTTTTTGTTAGGTAAAGGTCTTGGGTTTGGGGCGCTATTGCGATTTGTACTTTAATGATGTTTTTAGAATTATTTTGAGAGCGATTTTTGTAGTTTTTAAGATTTTTGTATTTTTTAGGATTGTTGTAGTTTTTAAGTGAATTAGAGGAATCTAGATGATTGAGAGAATTATATTCTTTGGAAACCTGCTCACAGATTTTTGCAAGTCTAACTGCGTTTTTACCTAAGGCTCGCTCATAGGCTTTGAAGTTTATTATTATGATTGGATTGGATTTGTCTATTTTGCTTAAATCGCTAAGTCTTTTGTTTTTTGTGGTGTGTTTTTGGGAGGTTTTAGAGCTTGTTTTAGATTTCGTCGGAAAGTATAATTTGTTCTTTGTGGTGTGTTTTTGGGAGGTTTTAGAGCTCGTTTTAGATTTCGTCGGAAAGTATAATTTGTTCTTTGTGGTGTGTTTTTGGGAGGTTTTAGAGCTTGTTTTAGATTTCGTCGGAAAGTATAATTTGTTTTTTGTGGTGTGTTTTTGGGTAGTTTTAGAAAGGAGTTTAGAGGTGTTTTGACTGTTTTTTGTGCCAGCATTCCTCGTAGTGTTGTTATGGGCGTTTTTATTGCTTTGTTTGCAGAGGTGTTTTCTAAGAGTGGGGGAGTTTACTTTTTTATTTGAGCGCATATTTTTATCTTGAATGCTTTTTTCATTTTTAATTATTTTTTTCATAGTAATCAGTTTTAAATTTTAATCAGTTTTGGGATTTTTATTTTTGTTCTTATTTTTTTATTTTGATTTATGATTTTGATTTTAAGGTTTTTTGTTTTAGTACTAGATTTTAAGCTTTATTCTTATTTTTATTAAAAAGATTTATTAATATTTGGATTTATACAAGGGTTTATAAGAAGCTTAGGGCTAGTGGGATATGAAGGAAAATGGAAAAGAAACTGAGTAAAGCTTATGAAAAATCTTTTGGAGATGTTAAAAAGAAGCGTGAGAATGTTGGTGATAAAATGGTCGAAAATTCATCTTCAATAGAATCTAAAGGGAAGTCATTAACAGATAATTTGTCAAGAAACCTTTGGGCTTTTGAGTTTGTGAAAGTCTATAAAAAAGATAAAACTGTTTTTGAGGGCAGACTTGTTAAGGATGATAAAAAAGAGATTTCTTTAAAGCTTAAAAGTGGATATAATATTGTTATTTTAAAAGAGAATATTGAAAGTATTGAAAAGATTTCTGATACTAAGCATTCAGGTTCTGAATTAGAGCGTGATTCAAAGGGATTTAAGGTTTCTAAGAATCAGAATGATGCTATTAAAAAAGAAGGAGAAGAGAAAAAAAACAATGTTGGGCAAATTGACACTAAAAAGAGATTTGAAGTAAAAATGGATAGCTCAGATGAAAAAAGTGAAGGACAGAGTAATCTTTCAAAGGTTGTTATACTTCATACTGGAGGGACTATTGCATCTAAGGTGGATTATGATGTTGGGGGGGTAAGTGCATTTTTTGAGCCTGATGAGATTGTCTCGCTTTTTCCAGAGCTTAAGGAGATTGCGAAGATTGAAACAAGAAAGGTTTCTAATGTTTTTTCGGATGAGTTAAGGTTTGAGGATTATAATGTGATGTGTGAGAATATTGTAAAGACTGCAAATGAAGGATGCAAAGGAATTATTATTACTCATGGGACAGATACGATGCATTATACTTCAGCTGCACTTTCTTTTATGCTTAAAGGGCTTAATATCCCAGTTGTGATTGTTGGAGCGCAGAGGTCATCAGATAGAAGCTCTTCTGATTCAGGTGTTAATCTAATTGCAGCGACAAGGTTTGCGATTGAACCTGGTGTTAAGGGAGTTTTTATCTGCATGCATGAAAAATCTTGTGATGATTCATGTGTTATTCTAAAAGATGTAAATGTAAGAAAGATGCATAGTTCTAGAAGGGATGCGTTTAGACAGATTAACTCTAAACCTTTTGCAAGGGTGAAAAAGAATAGGGGCGTTGAGATTTTAGATAAGGATTATCTTAAAGAGATTTCAAAATTAGAGAGATTATATGATTTAGTTAAAAAAGGTGAAAAAAAAGACAATGCCAGTTTTGATATGATTAATCCTGATTTAAAGATTGCAATGGTTTATGTTCATCCCAATATGACTGCTGAAGAGATTAGTTATATTAAAAATTTTGATGGTGCGATTTTGATTGGAACAGGTTTAGGACATATTGGAACTACCAAAAAAAACAAAGTGATTTTTGATGAGGTTAAAAGTGCTATTGATAAGGGCTGTGTTGTTGCAGTCTGTCCACAAACAATTTATGGAAGGATTAATTTTAATGTATATTCGAATGGTGTTAAGCTTAAAGAGATTGGCTGTTTAGGAAATCTTTGCGATATTACCCCTGAAACAGGTTTTATTAAGCTTGCATACCTTTTATCTAATTATGATAAATCTGAAGCTAAAAGGCTTTATGAAAAAAATCTGCGCATGGAGATTAATTCAAGGATTGGCTATAAGGAGGATTTTGAAGATTAGCTAATTTTTTAGACGCTTTTGATCTTTATTACAATTAATGATTAATGGATTATAACAAGTATTGGTTTAAATTGAATAAACTATAAATGAATCAGTATTAGTAAATCATTATTTTGGGGAGACTAGGTTATGGAGAAGAATAATAAATATTTTGATGAGATTGGGTTTAAATCAGGTATTGAGATTCATCAACAGCTCAATACAACTAAGCTGTTTTGCTCATGTATTGGCGATATTTCAGATGAATATGATTTTGAGGTTAAAAGAAAGTTAAGGGTTTCTAAAAGTGAGCTTGGAGATGTGGATTTGGCTGCTAAGCATGAGTTTGAGAAATGTAAGGAGTTTGTGTATAAAGGAAGTTATGATTCAAGCTGTCTTGTTGAACTTGATGAAGAGCCACCGCATATTCCAGATGATGAGATTTTAGATATTTCAATGCAGATATGCACGCTTTTGAAAGCGAATGTTTGTGATGCTATTGAGTTTATGAGAAAGATTGTTATTGATGGTTCTAATACATCAGGTTTTCAACGGACTGCGCTTATTGCAACAGAAGGAGAGGTGGATGTGGATGGAGTAAATATTCCTATTGAAACTATCTGCCTTGAAGAGGATTCTGCTAAGATTATTGAAAAAAAGGATAGTTTTGATATTTATCATTTGGGAAGGCTTGGCATTCCTTTAGTTGAGATTGCGACTGCTCCAGCAATTAAAAATCCTAGCCAGCTAAAGCGAGTTGCTGAAGAGATTGGACTTCTTTTAAGAAGCACGAATGTTAAGAGAGGGCTTGGCACGATTAGACAGGATGTTAATGTTTCTGTAAAAGGTGGAGCTAGAGTAGAGATTAAAGGAGCTCAGGATTTAGGTATGCTTGAGAAGATTGGAGAGATTGAAGCTCAAAGGCAGGTTAAGCTTATTGAGATTTCTAAGATTATATCAGATAAAAGATTTGGGGAAAGTAAGGAAATTGTTGAATTGAGTGAAATCTTTAAAGGGACTGGATCTAAAAGAATTAAGGAAAATCTTATGAAAGGAGAGGGGGTTTATGGGATTGCTCTTAAGGGATATAAAGGGATATTAGGAACTCAACTGGCTCCTTTATTAAGGATAGGGAGTGAGGTTTCAGATTATGCAAAGTCAAGCTCTAATATAAAGGGCTTATTTCACAGGGATGAGCTTCCTAACTATGGGATTACAGCAAAAGAGGTTAATCTTATTGTGGAAAAACTAAATATTTCTGATGAAGATAATTTTATTATTGTCTCTGGGAATAAGACTGATGCTTTTAGGTTTTTAGAAAGATGTATAGAGCGAATTCAAATGTTTAAGTTAGGTGTTCCAAGTGAAGTGAGAAAGGCTATGGATGATGGTACTTCAAGATTTATGCGACCTATGCCGGGGGCACAGAGAATGTATCCTGAAACGGATATCCCATTAATTCATACCAAAGGGATTAAGGTTTCAGAGGTGAAATCCATAAAGGAGTATATTAGAGAGCTTAAAGAGATGGGGCTTGGTGATAGTGAGGCATTGCTTGTTTCAAAGTCTTCAATGTTAAAGGATTTTTTTGAACTTGTTAGACTATTTAAGCAAAAGCCTAGTTACATATACACTCTTTTGTTTTCTAAGCCTAAAGAGATTAAGAAGAGGATTGAAAACTCAAACACTGATCTTATTGATTTAAAGACAATTAAGATAATCCTTGATAAAATCGATAACGATAAGCTTTCAAAGGATGTTGTAGATGAGATTTTAGAAAAGGTTGCTTTGCAAGAGGAGATTGATTATTCTAAGTATGAGACAAAAACGGTGGATTTATCTGATATTAAAAACCAGATTGAAAGAATAGTTAAAGAGAATCCTGACAAGAGCTTTGGCCATTTAATGGGGATTTGTATGGCTAAGATTAAGGGCTGTGATGGCAAAGTGATAAGTGATATTCTTAAGGGATTAACTAAATAAAACAACAAAGCTTTTTTAGTATCTATCATTTTTTTGTTTTTTCTTTATATAATAGGATGATATTTTAAAATTCCAAATTTCAGATGCACTAACTATATATAGAGAGCTAAGGTTTCTTTTGCTATTTTGATATTGTTTTTTTATTAAAACCTGAATTAATCGATTATAAACAGGTCAAATAGGGAAGAGTTATGGCGATTGACAAATTAGTTGATGAAGAGATTAAGAAAGCAGAGGATTTTGCAAGTTTGGGTTCTGTTGAGGCTATGGAGAAGCATTTGAAGTGCGCACGTAAGATTGTTGATGGTCTTAAAGATTATAAAAGTTGTAAAGATTTAGAAAACAAAGCAAGAGCCATTGAAAAAGAAGGGTATTTTATTGGACTTAATCGTTCTATTGATAAAGCAAAAGAATATGCTTTGAAAGGCAATGATTTGTTAATGGAAAATGAGTTAAGGATGGCAAAGCATTGCGCTCATAAAGTAAGTATTGAGATTACTAAAGAGGTTGGCGAAATTAAGAGAGTTGGCTACTCACAGGCCTTGCCTGAAAGGATTAAGAAGGCAAGAATTGATGCTTCTAAAGGGGATATTCACAATATGGAAAAGATGATTGGTAAGATTTTAAAATATGCGAATTATGTTGGGGGAGATATTTTGGAAAATACCTTGTTTCATACTGAAATTATTAGGATAAAAGGGTATTTTAATAATATAGATCTATCGTTTTGCCAAGCAGTTAAAGCCCTTGAAAAGGGTAATAACTATTATGCTAAAGAATGTATTTTGAGAGCCAAGAAACAATTTGAGAAGTTAGGTTTTTGTGAACATATGGATTACTTTAATGAAAAACTTAGGGAGTTTAAAGGTTATAATTGCAAGGCTCAAAAGATAGTTGATACGATTTTTTAGAACCATATCCCATCAATTATAGAAGGAAAGATCTTATCTGAATTAAAAAACCATTGGACAAAGGGCTAAACAGGGTATATAAAGAAGCCCGCTCATTCTAAACAATAGGTGATATGAAATGGTTGATCTATCAAATGAAACGATAAAAAGGCTGTTTTACCAGCAAATAAGAAGGCTTTCAGTTAAATCCTGTTCAGGGGATTCTTTTGGAGATTCTTTTGATTTCCAGTTTTCGGATAAATGGATTTGATTAGTGCAGGTCTTTAGTTGTTTGAGTTGACTTGTGCAAGATGGGTGTTTTAAATGGGAGTGATATGTAGTTGAGGTGATTAGAATGCAAGAAGATGGGGAATTTATGAAATGTGTACATCTAAAGGAGATTGAGGGCTTTTGCCTAAATGAAGCAGACATCTATGATGAGGAGTTTGCTTTTGAACTATTTGAAGATGATGAGATCGACCGAAAAGAGATAGGCTTTATGAAAGGATATAATGCGGCCTAATTTCGCATTTTTTTATTTTACAATGTTTTTTTGTTTTTTGATTTTCGTGAAATCCAGTTCATTTTGCATACTTTGGTCTGGAGGCATAAAGTATGAATAGATGGATTCACTCAACGATTAACCTAGAATAACAGCGAGATACTTTGGCATTTGTGCTGAGGTTTTTCATGTTTTGTTTTACTTATGTTTTGTGTTTATAATAGGTAGTAAGAAAATAATTTTTTAAGAATGAATTTAATCTATTAAAATTACTTAGAGGTGGAAAAAAATGAATTATACTAAAAGGTTTTTTGAACGATTGGTTAGAAGAACAGATAATTATTTGTCTTGGGAAGAGTATTTGCTTAGGCTCAATTTTATGGATGATTTTTATTTTACACAAAATGTGTATAAACAAAGTGTAGATAACATTATTTGATAGCATTTTAATTTTTTTTGATTTTCGTGAAATCCAGTTCGTTTTGCATACTTTGGTCTTGAGGCATAAAGTATGAAGAGATTGATTCACTCAATGATTAACTTAGATTATCAGCGAGGTAAATACGGTATTTATTCCGAGGTATTTCATTTCATTGATTAACCCTTCTTGATTAATCCTTCTTAATGAGATTAGTAAATTTGTTTTGAAATTATTTTATTCTGAAAATTATAAGGTGTGGATAAGGTGAAAAGATTTAAATAATAAAGGAAATTAGGCAAATGAAATAAAGTGATATTTTAATGGATGTTAAAAGAGAGAGCATTGAAAGAGCAAAGGAGCTTAATGGAACTTTAATAGCTGTAGGAATAGTTATAGCTTTTATTTTTTTTGTGTCTTTATCAATATTTTTGATTCAGGAACAATATGGGCTATCTTGTTCTTGCAAGGTCTCATTGCCTTTAGTTGTGGGCGTTTTATCTTCATTGGGAGTTTTTGTAGGGATTTTAACTTATTATTTTTTATCAAGCTCTTTTATCAAGGAGAAACAAGAGATTTATGGGAATGTAATGAATACCCTTAATTTTTTAGATGGAGAAGAAAGGGTCATAGTTAGAAGTCTTATTGAGATGGGCGGGGAATCTACTCAAGGTAATATTTGCAATAAAACAAATCTCGACCCTGTAAAAACACATAGGAGATTGTTAAGTCTTGAAAGTAAAGGCATTTTACGTAAAGAGAAAAATGGTATGTCTAAAAAGGTTATTTTAAGTGATGAGTATAAGAGATTATTTATTAAATGAAGAATAATAAATAAGGATAATTAATCAACAACCTCGCCCTAAAGGGCGAGGTATGTTGGTAGTATAAAAGCATGCGCTACGTTCGGCGAGGTTGTTGGTTAAAAAAAGAGTACGGAGTCCTCGTGTTGAAACACGAGGCATCCTTTTCTATTAATGAAGAAAAGAGTAGTGTATAAGATGTATAGATGTTAAGATATTTTGGTACTATTGTATTTTTTTTAAAATAACTCAACTTGTAAACGTATAGGTTTAAATTTTATAAGAAATACGCCTGATTTTTGATTTCTTGAATCCGACATTTACATACTTTGACCTTTTGGCAGAAGTAAGAAGAGGTGGGTTTAGGAGATTCTAAGTAGATTGTTGGTCAATTTCCTAGCTTTTTTCATTTTTTGAAAATAAAGTTTATAAGTGATTTCGTAATCTTATAATTGTTTTTTGTTCAAAAAATATATTTTTTTATTAAATGAGAGGTAGTTAAAATGATTGTTGGCAATGGATTTATTGATAAGAAGTTTGGTAAAAATACGCTAGTAGGCGTAGTCTTGGTCTTTATGTTTCTATTGATGTTATCTTTTTCATTTGCAAAAGAAAATTCTCAAAGTGATATTGTTAATTTGACAAATACAAAAGATGGTACAGGTAATATTGTTAGTGTTTATTTCTTTTGGGGCGAAGGATGTCCACATTGTATTGATCAAAAACCTTTTATGGATGAATTGAAGGCTAAGTATGGCGAAAAGATAAATATACATTCCTATGAGACTTGGAATAATCCTGAGAATGCTAAGATATTTCAAGAGATTGCAAAGGCATACGATACTAGTGCCAGAGGGGTTCCTACTACGTTTATAGGGGATAAGTTTTGGGTTGGTTTTTCAAATAGTATGAAAACAGATTTTGTTTCTAAAATAGATAGTTGTATTAATGAAGGGTGCATATCACCTCTTGAAGAGACTAATGATCTTAAGGATAAGAGAATTGATAGCGATATTCATCAGGATTATATCTCTTTAATAAGTGATGGTAATTATACAAAAACAGGAGTCTGTGTCCATGTTTTTGTCGATTATGAGTGTAGTGATTGCGAAGAGATTAAGAATTATATTGCTTCACTAGATATAAGTAATGTATATGTTACTTATCATAATGTAAACGAGGCTTTGGAAAAGGAGATATATGATGAGTTTAAAAAAATCTATGGACTTAAAACAGGTGGTTTTCCTACTGTATTTATAGGAGATAGTTATTTGATTGGTATTAATTCTATTAGGAAGAATTTTCAAAATAGTGTTAATCAATGCATTGCAAAGAATTGCCCTTGTCCTGCTGAGATTATTAAAGCAACCACTCCATCTATGCCAAAGGGAGATTTTAAGCCTGAAAAAACTGAGGTTATAGAGATTCCTTTTATAGGTAATGTAGATATAGGAAAAATGCCACTTTTTGTAATGACTGCTTTGATTGCTTTTGTTGATGGTTTTAATCCTTGTTCTTTATGGGTTTTAACTTTTTTGCTAGGGATTGTAATTTATACAGGTTCTAGAAAAAAGATTCTTTTAGTTGGTCTTACTTTTTTATTTGTAGCTTCACTTGTGTATGGTCTTTTTATGTTAGGACTTTTAAATGTTTTTTCATATGTGGGCTATACTTTTTGGATTAAATTAGGAGTATCTTTGATTGCTTGTGTTTTTGCGATTGTTAATATTAAGGATTATTTTTGGTATAAGAAAGGAATTTCGTTTACTATATCTGATAGACACAAACCTAAATTATTTAAAAAAATTAGAGGTATAATGGATCCAAATAAGTCAACAATAAGTATGATTTTAGCTACTGCATTGATGGCTTTGGGAGTAACTTTAGTTGAACTTCCATGCACTGCGGGGTTTCCTATGATCTGGACTAATATTGTCTCTTCTAGCAATGTGCCTATAACTACATTTGGTTTGTTGTTTTTGTTATATATACTGATTTACCTTGTTGATGAATTGGTAGTTTTTATTGGCGTAGCTCTTACTCTTAAAGCGAGTAAGTTTGAGGAAAAACACGGAAGGATATTAAAGCTAATTGGTGGAATGATTATGCTTTCATTGGCGTTTGCTTTGTTGTTTTTGCCTGATATGATGAACTCTGTTAAGGGTTCTTTGTATGTTTTTGGCTCTGCACTTCTTATTTCGATTGCAATACTTTTGATACACCGAAAGCTACTTCCAAGATTGGGAGTTAAGATTGGAAGTGAAGAGATTGAGGTAGCAGATGAGAAGAAAATAGAAGATGACGATAATAATGAGTTTGAAGATATAAAAGAAAAGTCTGATAACATAGATAGTCAAAAAGGAGTTATAATAAATGAAAAGGAACAAAAAGAATAAAATGTTTTGGTTGATTTTTATTTTTTTAATTAGTGCAAGTTTGACATCATATTTATTTGAAAACATTTTTAACAAGGATAAATCCAATTCTAATAGTATTTTTAATACAAGCGATAATATGAGTAATAGATTTGAAGAAAAGCAAATTGTGTTGGGCTATTGCCCCACAATGGGAGAGCTTGCCAAGGAGATAGAATTAAAGAATGAATTCGTGAAAATAAAACCATATGAAAGTAGTGCTAAGGGTTTAAAAGATTTGAATAATGAAATGATTGATGCTGTTTTGGTTGGAAGAGTAGCAGAGAATTCTGAGATTAAAAATGAAGTGTTTGAAAAGAGACTTAGAGAAGGATTTACTTTGATTGGAAGTGAAAAAAGAATGATTAATGTAGATGAGATTAAAAATGAAAATATACATACTTTTGAGAATGAATCTGTAGTAATTGAATATTTGGAGGATTACGATAGCAGTGTTTTAAAGAAAGTTGTTTTTTATAATAGTTTTGAAGAGGCAGTTAATGCAAGAATTAATGGGATTGTATTTATTAGTTGGAATGATTTTCGGGATGATTATAGCTTGGTTATCCCAGTTGATGAAAAGGGAAATAAGATTGAAAGATTTAGAATCCCTATAATATATTCTTTTGATGAGAGTATAATTGAAGAGTTAAAGGTTTAGGAGATGAAAGTAGGGGTTATTAGTTATAATCATCCAATAGGTTCAAGAATAATGGATATTTGTTGGCAAAAGTGTTTGCTTTTGCTAAAAGATTTCAAGTTATGGATTCTTTTTCTAATGTTTTGGTTTGTAGTTTTTCTAGGTTTTAGAAAAATGATGAATGAGATTGAGATTTTTGAGAGATTAAATGGATTAATTTTTGCACATGTGTTTGCACATGTAGTGATATATTTTGAAATCATAGCTATATTATTTAAAAGCTTAATTGAACAATTGAGCAATTTAATTGTATGCTTTAATAATTAACTATACAATTTATTAGATTTTTTAGTATTTAACAATTTTTGTTTATAGAAAATTTTTTAAAAAGACTGATTATCCCTTCTGTTATGGATATTCTAAGTAAAGAAGAGGCAAGGTTTGATAAGGCTCGTTTGGTTAGTGAGATTGAGAAGGGAAAGATTATTTTACATCCGACTGACACAATCTACGGACTTGGCTGTAGTGCGATAAACGAGGGCTCGGTTAGGAAGTTAAGAGAGCTTAAAAATAACGATTCAAGACCTTTTTCGGTGATTGCACCTTCTAAAGAATGGATTCTTGATAATTGTGAAATAGATGAAAAAGATAAAGACTGGCTTGATAGACTTCCTGGTCCTTTTACCTTGATACTTAAACTTAAGAATAAGAATTCAATTTCAAAACATGTAAATAGCGGTCTTGATACAATTGGCGTTAGGATGCCTGAACATTGGATTTCAGAGATGGTTGAGGAACTTGGTGTTCCATTTATCACAACAGCTGCGCTTGTTGAAGGTAATAGGGTAATTATCAACCCAAATGAAACTAGTCAAGAGTATAGAAAGAGTGTTCATTATGCTATTGATGAGGGAGATTTAAATGGGATTCCTTCAACTATTGTTGATCTGAGTTCTAAAAAAGTTTTGATTAATGAGAGATAATATGAGAATTCTTGCAGTAGGAGATATTCACTCTGATAAGGAACTTGTAGAAAGGCTTGCCCAAAAGGCAGACACTGAGAAGGTTGATTTAGTTATACTTGCAGGGGATTTAACGGATAATGAGACAAATATTGATGGGATTATTGGTCCGTTTCTTAAAAAGAAAAAACAGGTTTTTGTAATTCCAGGTAATCATGAGACAAATGTTACTACTAATTTTTTAGAGGAATTTTATGGGATTAAGAACATTCATGGGAAGTATGTTAGATACAAGGATATTGGGTTTTTTGGTGTTGGGGGCGCAAATATGGGGCTTTACACTATTGATGAAGAAGAGATGTATGACATGTTAAAGAAGGGTTTTCAAGGGGTTAAGGATATTGAAAAGAAGATTATGGTTACACATATCCATCCAAGTGATTCTAAGATTGAAAGGTTTTCAAGTATTGTTACAGGAAGCAGTGCTGTTAGAAAGGCAATTGATAGCTTTCAACCAAATGTTTTGATTTGTGCACATGTACATGAGGCACAAGGTATTGAAGAGATTATTGGAAAGACCAAAGTTATTAATGTTTCTAGGGAAGGAAAGATTATTGATATTTGAATTTAAGGTGATTTTTTCAAGAAATGTTTTTTTAAATGAAACCTTATCCCTTTATTACAATCATTGGAAAGAATTCGGCAATCTTTTTTGAGAGTTTTGCGTTTTCGATTGTTTCTATTACTGGATAAATTGGCTTGTATGCGCCAGGAGATTCATCAATTATTCCTTCTTTTGAGGGAGAGAATACCCTTATATTTGATTTATGAAGCTCTTTTATTACATTACTATATTTGAAGGATTTAATTGCTTGGGCTCTTGAAAGAGATCTTCCAGATCCATGACAGCTTGAACCTAAAGATTTTTCAAGAGCTGTTTTTGTTCCTTCTAAAAGAAATGATGATGTTCCCATTGATCCTGCGATTATTACAGGAGTCATTGGAAATGCTTTTGTTGCGCCTTTTCTGTGAACGTATAATTCCTTTTCGTTATGTTTCTCCAGTTTACAGATATTGTGAGATAGGGTGTATATGTGCTCTAATCCTAGTTCTTCAGAAGAGATTTTAAAAAATGCGCATAAAGCTTCTCTTATTTTGCTTATTAAAAAGAGTTTATTTACATAGGAGTAGTTTGCAGCGCAAGCCATTGCAGATAGATAATTTTTAGCTTCTATTGAATTTGTTGGGACACCAGAGATTTGTTTGTCTTTGAAGGAAAGCCCATATTTTTTTGATGCTTCAAAATGAAGCTTTACAAATTCTGTTGCAATTTGATGACCTAAACCGCGAGAGCCGGTATGTATCATTATACAAAGTGTATTCTTATCAAGGTTGTATTTTGTTTTGGCAGTTATACTAAAGGTGTCTTTGACAAAAGATAATTCTACGAAATGATTGCCTGAGCCTAATGTTCCGAGTTGTTTTATTCCTCTTGATTTTGCGTCTGATGAAACATTCTTTGGATTTGCTCCTTTAAATGTTCCAAAATCTTCTATTTTTTCTATTTCTGATTTTGTTGCAATTTTATTTTTTAATGCCCATAATGCGCCAGTTTCTAAAAGAGAGTCAAGTTCCTTTGTGGATAATGAGATATTTGATTTTGAGCCAACGCCAACGGGGATTTTTGATGCTAAATATTTTCCTAATGAATCAAGCTTATTTGAGATTTCATCTTTTTTTATGTTGGTTTTAATTAAAGATATTCCACAGTTTATATCAAAACCTACCATCCCAGCACTAACTATTCCATTGTTTTTCTCAAATCCTGCTACGCTTCCTACTGGAACTCCATATCCTAGATGAATATCAGGAAGACCTATGGGGGGAAATCCTAAGCCCTTTATTGTTGAGATGTTTGCTAGTTGTTCTATTGCGTTTTGGTCTATTAAAGATAGAAGCATATCGTTTAAGAAAAGCTTTGCAGGAAGAATCATTTCTTTAACAAAACCTAAGGGGATTTCGTATTCACAAGGTCCAATTTTTTTGAGCTTTGATTTTAATTCGTTATTCATAATTGTGTGATGGGAGATGGATGTTATTAAATGTTTTTGTAATTTTTGAGGGTTTTTTAGATATGGATTTGAGGGATTTGAGAAATTTTAATTATAGGACACTGAAGTTTGTCATCTTAAAGGACTGGGATTTAGTAAATTAGATATTCAATTTACTGATTAAATAAGAGTTTTTAGATATGCAATGATTTGTTATGTAACTATGCTTGATTAGGAGTAGGCCTTGTTGATGTTTGTGAAATCCAGCTAATTTCGTATACTTTGGTCTTGAGGGCTAAAGTTTGAAGAGACGGATTTATTAAATGTTTAAGCTCGAATATCGGCAAGATACCTTCAAGCATTTATGTTGTGGTTTTTCATTATAGATTATACTATATACTAAAAAAGTATATACTAAAAAAGTATATACTAAAAAAGTATATACTAAAAAAGTATATACTAAAAAAGTTTATTCTTTTTTTTATTTTTCTATTAAATAATATGATCAATAATTTGATTAAATAATATGGTAAGAAATATGGTAAAAAATGATAATAAAATGTTTATGATAAGAAAATATTTTTTTCAATTAAATAAGATCGAAGGAGAATATTGAAAAAATAGATAGTTGTAATTTTTTTTAATTAATATGCTTTGTTTTCAAAATTAAGATTAAATAATTAGTTTGCAATGCTTGGTTTTCTTTTCAAATGATAAAAACGAAAGAATAACAACAAAATTTTTAAAGATTGCATGTTTTCGTTTTGAGAAATGAGCTACACTTTAATTATCTCTGAAAAGCCTGCAGCGGCGAGAAAGATTGCATTTTCAATTTCTTCCAAAGCACCAGTTTCAAAAAACAATAAGAATATTCATTATTATTCATGCGAAAGGGATGGAAAAGAGATAGTGGTTTGTTCGGCGGTTGGCCATCTTTATGGTCTTGAAGAAAAGGATAAGGATGGATGGAAGTATCCTGTTTTTGATACTCAATGGGTTCCAGCTTATGTTTCTAAGAAAGAATCAAGCCACACAAAAAATTATATTGATACTATTTCTATGCTTGCTAAGAATGCTAGTGATTTTGTAATTGCCTGCGATTATGATATTGAAGGGGAAGTTATTGGGTATAATCTTTTAAGATTTGCATGTAAAGCTAAAGATGCTAAGAGAATGAAATTTTCTACCTTAACTAAACCTGATTTAATTGCATCTTTTGAAAAGATGGAAAAAACGTTAAATTGGGGCCAAGCTTATGCAGGAGTTGCAAGACACACCCTTGATTGGCTATATGGTATTAATCTTTCTAGAGCACTTACTTTGGCAACAAAGAGCTCAGGAAGAATGAAAGTAATGAGTATTGGAAGGGTGCAAGGTCCAGCGTTAAGAATAGTTGTAGAAAAGGAAAAAGATATTAAAAAATTTGTTGCTGAAAAATATTATGAGATTGAGCTTTTAGGCAAGGTAAATAGCGAAGATATAAAGGCGTTACATGAGAAAGGCAAAATAAAAGATAAAGAAATTGCTAAGCAGATTTATGATAAAACTAAAGGAAAGGATGGTAAGGTTTTAAGTGTTGATAAAAAGGAAGGTGTAAGGCTTCCTCCTTTGCCATTTGATTTAACTACTCTTCAAACTGAGAGTTACAGATTATTTAGAATTAACCCAAAAGCAACACTTGAGATTGCGCAAAGTCTTTATGTTGCAGGATATACATCATACCCTAGAACTAGTTCTCAAAAACTGCCACCTACAATTGGATATAAAAAAATTATTGAATCCCTTGCAAAAAATCCTAACTATAATCCTTTGTGTAAAATTGTTCTTTCTAATCCAAAGCTGTCTCCTCGGCAAGGTAAAAAGGATGACCCTGCTCACCCAGCTATATTTCCTACTGGAAATAATCCTAAATCACTTGAGGCAAGGCATCAGAAGGTTTATGATTTGATTGTGAAAAGATTTTTGGCTACTTTTGGCGATGTTTCTAAGTATGATACTTCAAGTATTAAGATTGATTTGGAAAAAGAGATTTTTGTTTTTTCAGGTTCTATTACAACACAAATAGGATGGCTTAAACTTTATGCGCCTTATGGCAAGGAAAATACAGATGAGATTCCAGTTGTAAAAGTAGGGGATGTGGTTATTAATAAAAAATTATCAATGGATGAAAAGGAAACTATGCCCCCACCAAGATTTAGTCCTTCGTCTTTATTAAAGGAGCTTGAGAAAAACGGGCTTGGCACTAAAGCCACAAGGGCATCTATTATTGATACCTTGTTTAATAGGGGCTATGTTGTGGGAAACAATTCTATTTCGGCTACAATCTTTGGAGAAAAGACAGTTGAGGTTTTAGAAAAGCAATGCCCAGAGGTTGTTGATGTAGCGTTAACAAAGCATTTTGAAACTGAACTTGAAGAGATCTCAGGAAAGAATAAGACTGTTGATGAGGTTCTTGAGGAGGCTAAAAAGACACTTGAAAAGATTTTAAATAAATTCAAAAACAAAGAAAAAGCTATTGGAGAAGAGTTGGTTTTAGCTAATAGAAAACATGAGGATATTCAAAATGCTGTTGGAAAATGCCTAAATTGTAAAGATGGAACGTTGATGATTAAGACCGGAAAGTTTGGAAGATTTATTGCTTGTAATAGGTACCCTGAGTGTAAGACTACTTTTGCTCTTCCAAAAGGCGCTATGGTTTTAACAACAAAGAATGTGTGCGAGAATTGCAATTATCCCATGATTCAGGTGATTAGAGCAAGAACAAGACCTCAAGAGGTATGCATTAATCCTGATTGTCCATCTAAAAAGAATGAGGCGATAAAAGTAGAAGAAGCGCAAGATAAGAGTTGCCCCAAGTGTGGAGCTCCCTTAGTATTAAGAAAAAGTTTTTATGGCCAATTTTATGGATGCTCGAAGTATCCAAACTGTAAGTATATTGAGAATATTGAAAATAATGGGAATAGCAATAATAAGGATAATAATGATTCTACTAATGCTAAGAGTATAGATAATAAAAATAAAGATAATCCCCCTGTTAAAAACAATTCTGATAAAACCCCTGCAAAGAATACTAAGATTCACAAGAGTAAACCTAAAACAAAATCTTATAAGAAAAGCTCAACGCCGTCTAGTAAAAAAAAGAAAATAAATTAATTAAAAAAAATTTTTTAGGTTGTTAGAAAAAATACTTTTCTGGAATAAAATTTTTGTCTTTTAATTTGAATGTTTCTATTCCTTCAGATTTTAATAATTTTTCTTTTATTTTCATGTTTTTATAACTTCCATTAAAGCCACCTATAAAACCATTTGAACATACTACTCGGTGGCAGGGCACTATTGGGGCAAACTGATTTTTTGATAGTGCAACTCCAATGGCCCGAAATGCTTTTGTATTTAGTTTTTTGGCTATATAAGCATACGATACTACTTTTCCTTTTGGAATTAATAGTGTTTGAGTTAGAACTTTTTCTGAGAAATTAGACGGATTTAACCATATATTTTTTTTTATTTTAATTATGATATCCTCATAAATTGAAGGAACTGATTGGGTATTGAAAAGGCTATTAGTATTTCTGATTGTTTTTTTGTAATCTTTTATTTGGTCCAATATGTTTTGTGAATTGATTAGAATATCTTTTTGATTCAAAAGGGTGGATATTTTGTTTGAATTTAGATAGGATATGAACTGGGTTAAGTTCCTTGGATTTTTAGAAAATCTTGCTCTTTCAAAATCTATTAGAACAGGATAAAGTTTTTTGTTTTTACCTAACTTTTTTTGTGTTATTATTATATGTTTTGTGGGATGAGTCATTTCTTGTTTGTTTATTCCTAATAAATCTAGTAGAAGCATTTGATCTATTAATTGCCAGATTATGAGTATTATTTTTGTTTTTGAATTTTTTTCATTAGAATTTTTAAGGAACTCTTCAAAGGGTAATCCTTCAATAAATTCCATGGAGATGAAAGTGTTGTGATTTTCTAAGGGCTTAGGAGAAAGATTATGATTCTTTAAGCGTTTTAGAAAGTTATATTCATTTAGAAGTGTATCGACAGTGCTTTGGGGGTTTTTTGATTTAATACATACTTTTTTTTTGTTGTAATTTGCTAAGAATACATAGCCTCTTTTGCCTCTTGAAAGAAATGATATGTTTGAATAACCTAATGGTTTTGCAATTGATGATAGAAGAATAAGTTCTTCTTCTAAGAAAGGTACAATATTTTGTATTTTTGAGAAACATGATTCTTCTCTTTGAGAGTTTGATTTATTTGATTTTTTCATTTTTTAATTTTTTATAAGTTTTTATAGTATTTTGATTTAATGAAATCCAGATCATTCGCATATTTGGGTTAATAGAAAAGCATACCTCGTGTTTCAACATGAGCGCTCGGTACGCTTTTTTGTAATCAACAACCTCGCTTTAATGTAGCGTATGCTTTTATATTACCAACATACCTTGCCATTTAGGGTGAGGTTGTTGATTTTTCAAGCCGAAAGTTTTAAGTGACGGATTCATTTAACGATTAACCTTGACTATTCATTAGATAACTCGGCAGTTATGCTGAGATTTGTTATTTAATTAATGCAAATAAATATAAACTTAAGTATAAATCAAAGCTGAATGTCAAAGACTAAATTCAGGGATTTGATAAAAAATATTTAAAAGTAACTATATATAATGAGTCGTATGTTATTTTTTATTAATAGAAAAGGATACCTCGTTTTTAAAAACGAGGACTTGGTACGCTTTTTTGTAATCAACAACCTCGCTTGAACGTAGTGCATGCTTTTATATTACCAACATACCTCGCCATTTAGGGCGAGGTTGTTGATTTGTAAGGATGGATTTACGAGATATATAAAAATGTAGTTTTATTAAATGTTTGAAGCTAGATGTTTTTTTAGAATAGATGATTTATATGAAATTTAAGGATTTTATACTCGATGATTTTCAGGAGGAAGCTATTAGACACATTGAGGATAATTTTTCTGTTGTGGTTAGTGCAGCTACGGGTACAGGTAAAACATTGATCGCAGACTATATTGTTTCTAAAGCGCTAAATACTAGATGGAGGGTTATATATACTGCCCCGATAAAGGCTCTTTCAAATCAAAAATATAGGGATTTTAAAGAGGATTATGGCGAGGATAAGGTTGGAATTATGACAGGAGATGTGGTGATTAATCCTGATGCACAGATACTTATTATGACTACAGAGATATATAGAAATATGCTTATGTCCAAAGATAGGATTATTGATGATATTCATTATGTTGTTTTTGATGAGATTCATTATATTAATGATAGGGAAAGAGGGACTATCTGGGAGGAATCTATTATTTTTTCTCCTGAACATGTGAGATTTCTTTGTTTAAGTGCAACTATTCCCAATGCAAGGGAGTTTTCAGAGTGGATTAGGAGTATAAAAAGTCATGAGGTCAAAGTTGTCAAATATGAAAAAAGGGCTGTGCCACTAGAGCATTTTGTGTTTGATTCTGAGTTTGGAATGATTAATTCAGGTGATTTAAGCCGTAATTTGTCTAGAATTGGAAATGAGCAAAATCCGGTTTATAATGTTAATAAGTTTGGCAAACGAAAGAAAGTAAAGCCATATCTTGTTAATTACAAAGCACCAGGTCATATTGATTTGATTGATACACTTTCTGAGAAAGGATTTATGCCATGCTTTTATTTTAGTTTTTCAAGGAAAGATTGTGAGAAGAAGGCTTTGGAGCTTGCTAAAAAACATGATTATCTTAGCTCTTCACAAAAAAGAGAGGTTATTGAATTTTATAATCAAAATGTGCTTAGTGAGGTTTCAACGATGGAATGCTCACATTTCTTAAAAAACTTGCTTACTAAAGGCATTGCCATTCATCATGCAGGCATGCTTCCAAATTTAAAAGAGATTGTGGAAAAATTATTTTCAAGAAAGCTTATAAATATTCTTTACACGACTGAAACTTTTGCTGTAGGGATAAATATGCCAGCAAGAGCAGTCTGTTTTGATGCTTTAAGGAAGTTTGATGGGATTTCTTTTAGACCATTACGCTCAAAGGAATATTTCCAGATGGCAGGAAGAGCGGGAAGAAGAGGGATTGATAAGGTTGGATATTCTATTACCATTTATGATCGGAAGTATAATGATTTAGATTCTATAGAAAGTATTACTTTAAAGGATACTGAAAATTTGGAGTCGCAGTTTAAATTAACATATAATACGGTATTAAACCTTGTTATCAATCATGATCCTAAGCAATATGAGATTATTTTAAAAAAATCTTTTGATTATTTTCTTAAGAGAAAGAATCAAAGAAATATAAGAATAATGTCTTCTTTTAATCATATGTTTGATAAACTTTGTCAGATGGGATATGTTTCAAAGGAGAATATGAGAGTGACTCAAAAAGGATTTTTTGCTTCAAGGGTTTATTCAAATGAGCTTATTTTAACTGAGATCTTCTTTTCAGATATTTATAAGAAATTGAGTGATATAGAAATAAATGTACTTGTAGGAACTGTTGCTTATGAGGAGAGAAGGAATGATTATTTTAAGATGCCAAAGAATAGGAAAGTGTTAAGCAATCTAAATAATATTGTATCTAAAAATAAATTTCTTACAAAAAGCATCAATTTGAGAAATCTCACTAGGCTTTATGAGATGATAAGAGTGTGGTGTGAAGATTCTAGCTTTTCAGAGTTAGCGGAATACACAAATCTTGATGAGGGGGATATTATTAGGTTTTTTAGGCAAATTATTGATTATGAACGACAAATAGAGAAAGCAACTTTTGATGATGAGCTTAAGTTTAGGATATCAAAGTGTATTCTTTTAATAAAAAGAGATCTTGTAGATGTTAGTTTTGAGTAGATTTAGTTGTTTTTTGTTGTGTTGTTCTTTATCGGGATTGTTTTATGCTTTTTTTACTTGATTATTGCTTTTGATTTTGAGATTAACAGAAAAGCATAGCTCATGTTTCAATGAGAGGACTCGGTACGATTTTTTGTAATCAACAACCTATTTGAATACAACGCATGCTTTTATATTACCAACATGCCTCGCCTGTTAGGGTAAGGTTGTTGATTTCATGAAATCCAGCATCACTTCGTTTACTTTGGCCTTTTAAGCCAAAGTAAGAATAGACTGATTCATGCAAGAATTAACCTCGACTATTCACAAGATACCTCAGCATTTATGCCAAGGTTTTTCATTTTATGAAATCCTCATTCATTCGCATACTTTGGTCTTGAGGTTTATTCTTGAGGCCTAAAGTTTGAAGAGGCGGATTGTTGAAGACAACTTCAATAACTTCGACAAATCTAACATTTTTACTAAACCATTGACCTTAATTATCTAGCAAGATGCTAAGTGCATTTATGCTGAGGTTTTTCATTTTTAGTGGATTTTTTGCTATTAAACTCATTTTTAAGCCATTATCAATAGGATTTCAACTATTTAAATGATTAAATTAATAAAGTTTAGAACAATAATGGTTTTTGTGAAGCCTTTTTTTAGATTACTATGTTTAGTTATTTTTGAATAAAATGGGCGATTTTTTGTTGGAAACAATTAGTAGTCGGATATTTTTTGAGAATATTATTTTTAGAAGGTGTTACTATGGCTAAAGCAAAAAAAGAACAAAAAGAAACTAAGAAAATTATAAAGGTTGTTGATCCTAAAGTAAAAGAGGAACAAAAATCTATAATTGATAAGATTGAATCAAATATACCAAAAGATGCTCAAGAGAAACTTTTGAAGATTAAGGAGAATATTGAAGAGTTTTCAAAAAAAATTGTCGCTAAGTTTGAAGGATATGTTTTAGGAGTTTGTCTTCTGCCTAAGGATGCGCCCAAAAAGCCTTTAGATGATGAAGACGATCCTAAGAAACCTGATGTGAAACCAAATGAAAATGCCATCAGAACACTTGTTTTGATTGATGATTCTGATAGTACGAAGATGAGTAAGCAAGAGTTAAAGGACAAGATTTCTTCTATTGTTGATTCTTTTGCAAAAGAAACTATGGAAGGTCTTGAGAGTGAAACCCTTCTTTTATCTGAACTTTGGACTATGTGTCTTGATGCTAAGTACGATTATCTTGCAATGATTGCTAAAAGTGTAACTATTTTTGATAAAGGAATTGTTGCAGCTATAAGGATTGCTGAAGTGCATAAGACTATGGTTTTATCAAAATTTGAGAAGTATATAGTTTCTTATGTTTTAGCGGGCTCAACTACACAAGGCAGAGCTACTGAGAAATCAGATGTAGATGTTTTTGTGGTCATTGATGATACTGATGTAAAAAGAATGACAAGAGCTGAACTTAAGGATAAATTAAGGGCAATTATTATTGGGATGGGAGTTGATGCAGGAGAGATTACAGGAATTAAAAATAAGATTAACATTCAGGTATATATTCTTACAGAGTTTTGGGATTCTTTGAGAGAAGCTAATCCTGTAATATTTACTTTGCTTAGGGATGGTATTCCTTTTTATGATAGGGGAACTTTTACTCCTTGGAAACAGCTACTTAAAATGGGAAAGATTAAGCCAAGCCAAGAAGCAATTGATATGTTTTTGACAACTGGCGACCAGATACTTAAAAGGGTTGAAAGAAGGCTTACAGATATTGGAATGGAGGATATGTATTATGCAATACTTACGCCATCACAAGCTGCACTTATGCTTTATGGAGTTCCTCCAACTACCCCTAGAGAAACAGTAGATCTTTTAAGACAGGTATTTGTTGAAAATGAGAAGCTTTTAGAAAATGAGTATGTTGATATTTTATCTGATGTTATAAAAGCAAGAAAGGATGTTGAGCATGGGACAAAAAGCAGGATTACTGGAAAAGAGATTGATGAATTTTTGACAAAATCTCAAAAGTATCTTGAAAGAGTAAATAAATTATTTGAGCAAATTCAAACTAAGAAAGAAGGAGAGTTAATAAATGGACTTTATGCAGATTGTATGAGTGTAGCAAGAAATATTATTTTAGATGAGAGCGAACTAAAAAGTGTGGCAAGTAAAGATATATTTGAAAAGTTCCAAGAGATTTTGGTTGATACAAATAAGATTCCTTCAAAAATTTGTGACCAGTTTAAAAAAGTTATTGAGATCAAAAAGGAGGATAAGTCGCTTAATAAAGTTGATGTTGAGAAGTACAGAAAGAGCGCAACTGAGTTTATTAAGTACGTTTTGGAGTATATGGATAGGAAAAGGGCTAAAATAATTGAACAGCATAAAATCAAGATAAGGTATGGAAATAAAAGGGATAAGATTTCACAACTGGCCATTTTAAAAGACGAGATTTTCTTTATTAAGGATATGGCTGAACAAAACAATGTTTTGAAATACGATTATAAAGATGGTAAGATTAGTGGAGAAAAGAAAATAGGGATTGATGATTTGGATAAAGCAATTATGGATAATCCACTATCTCTAAGACCTGTAATTGATAGAAAGTTGATAGAGTTTATTGAATCTAATATTGGTAAAGAATACGATATTATTTTGATGTGATCTAGATTTGTTTTTTTATTATATTTTAATAATAATCTTTTTAGTGCACTCGTTTTAAGAGTTATTGATATTGATTTTTTTGTTGTTATTATTACTTATATGTTACAAAATAGATATATTTAATAGTTTGATTGTTCTTTTTAGGAGTAGGGGGTATTAAAATGAAAACTGGTTATAAAGTCTGCGATGCTATGACCGAAAGGCCCATAATGGCAAACCCAAATAGCACTCTTAAGGAGTGTGCAGATCTGATGATAAAAAATCAGGTTGGAAGTTTGGTTATTGTGGAACATGATATTCTTAAAGGCATTATTACTGAAAGTGACTTTGCGAAGGTTGTTTCTGCAAATCTTGATACTAAAAAGAGTCTTGTTAAATCGGTAATGAGCAAAAGAGTTGTTACTATTACCCCTGATAAGGATATAAGTGATGCTTTAGAAGTGATGAAGAAATATGATTTTAAGCATCTACCGGTAGTTGAAGGAAAGAAGATTATTGGTTTTGTAACTTTGAAAGATATTTTAAGGATACAACCACAACTCTTAGATTTGATATTAGAGAGGCTTGAGATTAGGGAGCTTTCAAGAAAGCCAATTGCATCTACTAATACTAATGAAGGACTTTGCCAGATTTGTGGAAATTTTGACCCTGACCTTCATGAGCTTAATGATACGCTACTTTGTTTTAGTTGTTATAAACAGTTGAGTGAGAAGAAGAAAAAGAAGCGATAAAAACAATGCTTTTAAGTTCCGTTAGTTTTTAACTTAGTTTTTTTTTCTCTGTTATACATCTAAAAGGTTTTCTATGGTGTTTTGACCTCATCGCATTTTTTATTGTTTTACTAAAATATTCTTTCTTATGATGTGATAAGATTTATAAACTATTATAGCCCTTACCAACGATGGAAATGAAAGCGATAATCTTTGATATGGATGGAGTTCTTATATTAACTGAAAAAATGCATTACCATTCCTATTGTGAGGTATGTAAAAAATATGATTGCAAGCTAAGTCAAAAGGATTATAATGAATTTTTTGCAGGAAAAAGAACTGCTGAGGCATTTAGTGTTTTTTTAGAGTCAAAAGGGAAGAGCAAATTTCTAGTGGCTAATATGGTAACAGAATTTAGAAATATTAAGCGAAATATTTTAAACAACGAAATAAAAAAGTTCATAAGCCTTAGAAAAGGGATAAAAACTAATTTGAGAAAGATTAGGAATAAAGGATTTAAATTGGCTATTGCCACTTCTACAATTAAGGAGTTTACTGATAGAATTATAAAAGAGTTTGACTTGAAAAAATATTTTGATGAGATTATTACAGCAGAGGATGTTTCTAAAGGAAAACCAAATCCTCAAGTCTATCTGCTGGCTGCAAAAAGACTAAAAGTAGACCCGAGTAACTGTATTGTTATCGAAGATGCAGAAAATGGTATTGAATCCGCAAAAAATGCAGGGATGGTTTGCATTGCAATTAAGGACAAGTCTGGGGGAAAAAGGAATCTATCACGGGCAGATTGTATAATTGAAGATTTCCATGAACTTAATGATGATCTTTTGAATGATTTATATGATAGTAGATAGATTACAGCCTGATTTCAATATCTCTAAGAACGCACTAAAATTACATAATTCTTCATTTTAAGCTAGTTTTTTATCTGGTTTTAAAAGCTTTATTTTTATTCCTAACACGCCATATAGTTGCTCTTTTTCTTTTGGATAAACAACGTATAAATCATTTAAGAATGTATTAATCGGATAACTATTTGGGCGCCCATAATATTCCATTCCGAAATCACTTAATAAATCTTTAAAAGATCTATATCTTAAAAGGGCAACGATTTCAACTGTTAATTTTTGCTTTAAATCAGGCAATTTAGAGAACTCGATAGTGTCTCCGATATTGAGTTTTTGACGCTTTTCATCAAAAAGTCGAATTTCTAAAGTTTTTAATCCAGAATTTATTAGAGTATAAGCACTTTCCAAAAGTTTCATTGAATGTTTCATATACAGTTGTGGATTTGAAGCAATATAAATTTTTCCATTAGAGCAGTATCTCCGATTGTTCTGCTCAACTTCGTTTTTATAATCCCAACAAACCACTATTTAAAGTCACATACAGATTTATCTTGCAAATATTCTAAAGCAAATTGCCCTAATGATACGTTTATCTTCTC
>Ga0334884_1000663_pt1 | contig 60370 bp, 36 predicted proteins | sample GraSluR1_MG_7_FD_207215 | JGI IMG/M metagenome (GOLD analysis project Ga0334884, IMG submission 207215) | Sludge microbial communities from methane-producing bioreactor in Wageningen University, Netherlands - Granular Sludge_12_05 R1 | ecosystem: Engineered > Bioreactor > Anaerobic >... | reverse complement strand
GGCGATCGTATCCGCGGCAGCAGCTCAAGCTCCATCATCCTGCCTTTGTTGCATTTTGGGTAGGTGAAAACATCAAAGTGAACGGACTTGCGTTACCGCCAATGCAACCACAGAAAATAGCCTTATGCATATATTTAGTACCTCTAAGAAAACCTTCATTTAACTAACATCCAGCAACATACTGTTAATAACTTTCTTGAATCTTTTTGGGATAATTTATAGATGATTAGTGTAATTTTCAGATATTTACACGATTAACTGGTTTATGGCGTTTTTTTTCGTCATAAGTCAAAAAAGATTCATTGATGAGAAAAAGGTTCGAGCAACAAATTTCACTTGGACAGATTCTAATTGAAGATGTGCAAATAAGGCTAAAGAGCCGCGATGCCATTGACGAACTGATGGCCGCATTACAAAAAATATTTCTCACGCCCACCTACAACGAGCAGATATTTGAAATACTGGAATCCAAACTTAATACAGGCAAAAAGCAAACAGGTCGTCCCGGCATGGACTTGTGGCACATATTTGTGCTTGCACAGTTGCGCCTTTGCATGAATGCCAGTTATGACCGGCTATGCCACATGGCCAATAATGACAGGATTGTGCGTAAAATAATGGGGGTAGAAAAAGAATCTGGTTATGGGTATAAAGAGTTTGATTATCAAAACATTTACGACAACCTTACCTGGCTTGATGACCAAGCAGTACGTCAACTCAATGAAGTGATAGTTGGTTTTGGGCACGAAGTGTTTAAAAAAAAGAGGCGGTTGCATTGCGCTTAAAAACAGATAGTTTTGTAGTTGAGAGCAATGTACATTTCCCCACTGACTATAATTTATTATGGGACTGTTTACTCAAATGCCTTGATTTGGTAGTTAAATTTCTTGCCAAATACGAGCACATTCAAGGATGGCGAAAAATAGGCAACTGGCGCAGTGAGCTCAAAGGGTTGATGCGCGAATTTGGCAAAGTGAACAGTTCTGGGGGGAAGAACAAGGAGCACCGGGTAAAAAATGCAGCTATAGCCTATCTTACAAAAACGAGAACACTCTTCGACAAACTTCAAAATGAAGTTCCAAAGTTGCCCATGAACGACACAAAAGACCTATCAGTGCACTTAGTGCTGGAGGAATTTATGTCTCTGATGAAGAAACACGTGGGTCTTTTGGAACGCAGGGTGTTAAATGGGGAACAGATACCTCACCACGAGAAACTATTTTCAGTTTTCGAGCACTACACCGAGTGGGTGAACAAAGGCAAGTTGTCGCCAAATGTTGAACTGGGGAAAAAACTGGGGATAACCACAGATCAATATCACCTGATCTTGGATTATCAGGTTATGGATCACGAACAAGACAGGGATGTTGTATTAGGCTTGGCTGACAGGTTGTTAAGGAAATGGGTTATCGATTCCTGGAGTTTTGACAAAGGATTTTGGAACAAAGACAACAAAGCAATCTTGTCGTTAGAAATACCACACGTTATCATGCCAAAGCTTGGCAAACGAAGCCAGCAAGAAACCGAGCAAGAACAAGCCACAGTGTTCAAGAGGCTAAAAAACAAGCACAGTGCCATCGAATCAAACATAAACGAATTGGAACATAGAGGATTAGACAAGTGTCCTGATCGGGGCTACCACCATTACAAAACCTATATTGGACTGGGTGTGTGTGCCTACAACCTAAAAAAAATCGGCAGAGCCATACTTGAGGCTCAAAGGGCACAGCTAAAAGCAAAGCCCGTATTGCTAAAAGCGGCTTAATAGATTGTTAATCATATAGTTATAGCGATTTGACAAGGTCATAGTGGGAAAACTATGTCTTGATCTGTACAAAAAATCATAATATGTTGCATATCAAGCTAATGTCAATATATTTTTTAAAATTTAGTCCAAGAAATTACTAAAATAGACCAAAAAAACTTTGCGCCAAAAGATTTTTTAGCATAGTTTAAAGTCCCGAAATTGAATTTGGTGTGTTTTCTTAGTGGCACTATTTATAGATTTTTTATCACTGTTGTCCGGTAAAAATAACGTAAGAACGCTCAATCGCTTTAATTATGCCGTCCCGTACGTACGGGACGACATAATATTTTTACCGGACAACAATGATTTTTTATACATAGTACATTATTAAATGTAAAGAATTTAGCGTTTTCTTTACAAAAGACGTTATCTTTGTATAGATTTTTAAAAATACTTTACATATGGATACATGGGGATTGGTAGAACTGCCACTAAATATTGATTTAGAAACAAAAAGAGTATTAAAAGCATTACCTTCTGCACATGCTGCATTGGCAGAGCTTAAAGGAATTGCATCGACAATCCCTAACCAAAACATCCTAATTAATACACTTGGATTACAGGAAGCAAAAGACAGTTCGGCGATTGAGAATATAATTACGACACATGATGATTTATATAAATCAGAATTAAATCTTGATGCATTTAAACCATTGCAAGCTAAAGAAGTCCAAAACTATATTTCAGCACTTAAAAAAGGATTTGAGTTAATTACCAAAACTGGATTACTGACAAATAAAAGCATTCTACAAATTCAAGAAATCCTGGAAGATAATAAAGCTGGATTTAGAAAACTACCTGGAACTGCATTAAAAAATGCCGCGACTGGAGAGGCCATTTACACTCCACCTCAAGATTATGATGAAATAATAAAACTAATGACAAATCTTGAACGATACATTAATGATTCAGAGATTCAAAATTGTGACCCTTTGATTAAAATGGCAATAATTCACTTTCAGTTTGAGAGTATTCACCCATTTTACGACGGAAATGGCAGAACAGGCAGGATTATAAATATTCTTTACCTGATTCTGGAAAAATTGCAAACCTTGCCGATTCTATATTTAAGTAATTATATCATCAAACATAAATCTGACTACTACAAATATTTACAAAATGTTAGGAATGAGAATTTGTGGGAGGATTGGGTAATTTTTATGATAAAAGGAGTTGAAGAAACTGCACGTGAAACAATTGATTTAATTATCAAAATTAAAGAATTAATGATGGAATACAAACATAATCTTCGGGACAATTATAAATTTTATAGTCAAGACTTGTTAAATAACCTTTTTAAACATCCTTACACAAAAATTGAATTCATTGTCAACGACTTAAATGTTTCAAGAATTACAGCTGCTAATTATTTGAATAAACTTGCTGAGGACGGGATTTTAAAGAAAGAAAGAATTGGAACTGGAAACTATTATGTAAATACAAAATTATTTAACCTTTTGACAAAAAGATAAAATCACTTGCGGTAGTAATTAGGGGTTCATGTGGTCGGCACGACCCGGCATGATCTCCCGGTTGAACGACAATTCGACAGGCTCACTGCAACGTATCTCGACACTTCGGCTGGCTCAGCGCAACGCAAGCTCAATACACCGCATTTCGACAGGCTCCTTTCGGAAAGCTCAGGGCATCGCAGCTCTGACAATGCGGCGGCAGGGCGATCCATTTATCAGGTTCAATTCCATGAGGATCAGGTTTTTCCTTTTGTTTGTTGGTAAATAGCTACAAAAATAAGGAAAGCCACGTACCTTTGCATCAGAAAAAAGGCTAATTGTTTTGAGACTTTAAACTGTATAGCAGAACAATCGGCTTAATTATTGATCTAAAATACAGCGCAACAAATAATGAAGCAAAATCCCGGAAAATGGTATTCCTCTCAAATACAGCAAGTAAACACTGCTATTCAAAGTAAAAGTCATTTTTTAGCCAGGCTTTCCTGGTTCAGGCTGATTAGTTTTCTCTTGTCATTACTGAGCTTTGGCTTTTATACCGGGAATGGAAAACTATATTTATTGTTGCTTTCAATTATCTTGTTTATATCATTTATTTATTTCACTATCAAGCATATAAACACAGGTAAGCAGTTGATGAGAATGCGATCAAAGTCAAAGGTGCTACAACATGAACTTGGCACCAACGAAAAACAGGATGTCATTTACAGTAATGGCCTTCATTTCAGGTCCAGGCTACCGTTTGCTGATGATCTGGATCTTTTTGGCGAGCACTCGCTTTTTCAGCAGCTCAACCGTTGCAGCACGCCAGTGGGAGAGGAGTTACTGGCGCATGGATTAATGAACAGTTTACGCGAACCTTCTAAAATCAGGATGATGCAGGATGCAGTGCGTGAATTGTCTGCATTTCCTGAATTCCGGATCGAAATGCAGACAGCACTTCAATTGACTGTTTCCGAAAAATTTCCTGACCTGAAGGGGATGAGAAATACAAGTTTGGTGCAGCTTTTCAAAGAAAAGAGCATTAAAATTCTGGCATATGGTTTGCCCCTTATTGTGTTCTTGAGCCTGATTGCCGGCTTATCAGGTTTTGGTTATTCAGCTTTTTCTTTTATTGCAGTAATCGCTTTGATGATCTTGTTTTCGCAAAGTAGCAAAATGGTTTTGTTGGGCAGCGAACTCGATGGCTTGCGAAAGAAATTCAGTTCATGGGCTGTCGTTTTACAGGATTTTTCAAAGCTGACATTACAGTCAGAATTATTACATGAAATGCAATCAGAAGCCGGTATTGCCTCCGATAGATTTAAAGAACTTGCAAAAATAAGTGCGCAATTCGACCGTCGTTCAAACCTGCTGTTGTATGTGCTTTCCAACTTGTTTTTGGCGCATGATTTTCATTTGGCTCTGCGCTACGAAAGGTGGCGCGCGATCAACTATAGCCAGATACCACACTGGATTACTACTGTAGGAAGATACGAAATGTTGATGAGCCTTTCTGCTTTTACTTTTAATCATCCTGACTATTGCTGGCCGGAACTTACTGAGGAGAAGGAATTGAAGGCAGAAGCTTTAGGACACCCACTACTTCCTATAAACGAATGTATTAAGAATGATACACATCTGAAGCTTGATCCAAGGATAGTTTTAGTAACAGGAAGTAATATGTCGGGCAAAAGTACCTGGCTCAGAACACTGGGTGTGAATGTGTTATTAGCTCAATTTGGGGCTCCGGTGATGGCAAAATCCTTCGTTTGGAAGCCCTTGTTGCTTTTGAGTTCATTGCGGCAATCGGATAGCCTGGCTGAACATACATCTTTGTTTATGAACGAGTTGAAGCAGTTGAAAAACATTTTGGAACAGGCACGCCACCATTTTAGCCTTATTCTGCTGGATGAAATCCTGAGAGGAACCAATTCGGATGACAAGTACACGGGTTCGTATGAATTGCTTAAGCGACTTGCAAAATTGGATTCCTTAACTGTTATTGCTTCTCATGATTTGAAATTGAGTGAATTAGAAAATGAGCTGGACAGAAAGCTTGTCAATTATTGCTTCGAAAGTAAAATAATTGATGGCAAGCTTAGCTTTGACTATACCATCCGCAAAGGAGTTGCCGTCAATCGCAATGCCACCTGGCTGATGAAAGATATGGGGATCATTTAAACTTGCAGATCATACATCAACTGCCTGGGTACACCTATCAAAGTCAGGCTTTATTTTGTTTTAATTTAAGCTTTTTTTCCTGAAGAACGATTCCACTGACGATGAGTGCCAGGCCAACAATGGTACTGATTGAAATTGTTTCGCCCACAAAGAAACGGATAAAGAAAAGTGCGATGAAAGGAGATAAAAAGATCAGGTTGCTCACTTTGGCTGTATTTTCGGCATAGTGTAAAGCTTTCATCCACAGCACAAAAGTAAAACCCATCTCAAACAGTCCAATGTAAGCAGCACCGGATATTCCTTGCATATTAAGTGGCTGCCAGCGGTTGAGAAGGATAAAATAAATTACCATATAAAGCAGTCCAAAACTCATATTCAAGGTGATTTTAGGAACGGCATCGCGTTTGTCGTGCAGGTTTATAATCCAGTATAAAGCCCACAAAAATGCACTTCCGATGGCAAGCATCACACCCGTCGGAGAACTGAATTCAAGTGAAAAAACAGCACCTTTGGTACTGATTACCCACAAGCCCGAAAAACTTATCATAATTGCAATAAATGCCTTAAAGCTAATCTTTTGCCCCAGTAAGGGGACAGAAAGCAAGGTCAGGATCACCGGCCAGCTGTAATTTAATACACCGGCTTCCTGAGCCAGCAAAAGTTCATAAGCTTTAAACAGAACCAAGTAGTAACCAAAAGGATTCAGCAGTCCCAGTAGTGCCGATTTTAGCCAATATCGTCGTTCGGTTGGAAAAACCAGCCTTAATTTTCCCTGAAAAATTGACAGCAGGATTAATCCCAGCCATCCAAAACCCACTGCCCAGAACAACAACCAATCGTACGAAAACCAATTAAGGCTCAACTTAAAAGCCGAACTCATGGTGGACCAGAAAAGCACTGTGATCAGAGCAAAAAGTGTAGCCTTTCGTTGATTTTTCATGATTCAAAGATAGCTGATTTGGAGGCATTGAAAGTACAAAAAAACACCAGCTTGTTTTAAATAAAACAGGCTGGTGATCATTAATTATTTGTGCAGACGGCCTACACCGTTTGCTCAATGTTCCAAACAAAGGCTCTCACACCTACTTCTTTGTTGATGGCATCGAGTTTTTCAATGGCTTCCAGCACAGCTTTCACCTTTTCCTCTTCCACAACAATCAACATCGCACTGTTTTGCTCGGGCCAGGTGTGTGTGCCCATTCTGGGTTCACCTGCTACCGATCCTCGTCCCATCACAGCATCCCATTGGGTGAAACCCCTGATTTCGAGGGTGTCTAAAATAAACTCAACTTTTTCGGTATGTGCTTGATTGTAAGCTATAAATATTGCTTTCATGGTCTTTCCTTTTTTTTATTAATTAGTGCTGGCCATTTAAAAACGAAAACTGAGCGCGTACCTGTTTTTGTTTATCACGCTCACCGTGCGTTGCAAACAATTTGTAAATAACCGGAACGATAACCATAGTAATTACAGTGGAAGCAATCAAGCCACCAATCACTGATATTCCCATTGGGCTCCATATTTCTGAACCATCACCAGTGCTTAAAGCCAGTGGCAGCATCCCCAGTATGGTTGTAAAGGCCGTCATCAACACAGGCCGCAGCCTTGATCTGCCCGACAGGGTGATGGCTTCATCCAGCTCAAAACCCCGGTCGCGCATCAGATTGATATAGTCAACCAACACGATGGCATTTTTTACCACAATACCAATCAGCATCACAGCACCCAAACCAGCAATAATACTCAGGGTGGTGTTTGTAATGAAGAGTGCGAAAATAAAGCCCGAGAACGCAAACGGAATGGAAAACATGATGATGAAGGGCATTTTAAGTGACTCGAACTGTGAGGCCATCACCAGATAAACCAAAACCAACGACAGCATGAGCAGCAATCCCAAATCCATAAAACCTTCCTGTTGATCTTCGTAGGCACCACCTACTTCAACCATCACTTCACGCGGCAGTTCGATCTGATTAATTTTTTGCTGAATCTGTTCGGCCAGCACACCCAGACTGATTTTATAAGGTGTTGCTGATACTTTTACCAGACGTTCGCGACGTTTGCGCTCGATATTGGGTGGTGAGTAATATTCAACCACTTCGCCTATCTCGCCCAGCCTGATGAATTGGCCATAAGAATTTTGCAACGAGATATTTTCCAAATCCTGGATCGAATTTCTGAATTCCTCCTTAAACCGTATGACGATATCATACTCTTCTCCTGATTCGCGGTATTTTGTTGCAGTAAGACCTTCGATTCGATTGTAAAGGGCAGTACTTACCGAAGCCGTATTCAATCCGTTGGCAGCCAGTTTTTCACGATCCAGCTCCACACGCAGTTCAGGTTTCTCATCTTCGCGGCTTATCGAAACCTCTCTGGCTCCTGCAATGGTTCTGATGCTGTCGGCCAGTTGGTTCGCTAGTCGTGTGGTCAGGTTAATATCGTATCCGTAAATTTCAACATCAACATTATTACCACCCATCATGCCGGAGCTCCCGCTCTGAACGGTATATTCAATGATTTCCGGTATTTGAGAAAGCTCTGTTCGCACAGCTTCTTCTATATCCCATATCGATCGCTCACGTTCTTTCTGGTCAGACAGCCGAACATTGTAGTTGATTACATTGGATCCTGTTGCCATAAACATCGACATAAAACCACCCTGATCGTCGGCTCCGGCAGATGTTGCGACCAAATTTATTTCCGGAAATTTGTCCCATAATATCTGATCCACCTTTCGGGCTATTTCTATGGACTGATCCACGCGGGTTCCGGATTTTAATTCGACAGCTATCGTAAAACGTCCTTCATCGGATTGTGGCATAAACTCCAATTGCAAGTTCGTAGCAAGCAAAATTGAAAAAACAAAAATTCCCAGCGCACCCAGGATAATGACCTTTTTATGATACAAACTCCAGCGGAGGGTATTTTCATAGAATTTATCCAGCTTTTCGAGCCAGGGCAGGATTAATCTGTCGTAGCTAAAACGACCAGGATTTTTTTTGCTGGTTTTCAGCCTGAGCAGCTTTGAACTTAACATGGGTGTAAGTGTGATAGCTACCAGCGTTGATGTGGTTACGGTAATGGTTACGATCCAGCCCAACTGACGAAACATTACCCCTGTCAAACCGGTGATCAAGGTCATTGGGAAGAAAACAGCCACTACAGTGAGCGTGGTAACGATCACAGCGAGCCAAACTTCGTTTGTGGCATAGATGGCGGCTTCGCGCGGACTGCTGCCCCGTTCGATGTGTTTTGTGATGTTTTCGAGCACCACAATGGCATCATCCACCACCATCCCGATGGCAATTGAAAGTGCTGAGAGTGAGATGATATTGATCGAGTTGCCAGAGATTTGCAGGTAAATAAAAGCCACGATAAGCGAGATGGGGATCGTGAGTACGATGATGAAAGTTGCCCTCCAGCGACCCAGGAAAAACAACACAACTAACACAACAAATATCAAGGCATACATCAGGGTGGTTGAAAGGTTGTTGATAGAGCCGCTGATGAACTCACTGGAGTCGAAAATTACCGAGATTTCAACATCCGAAGGGAGGCTTTTTTTGAGCACTTCCATGCGTTTGTTCAACTCATTTGAAATGTTCACTGTGTTGGCACCCGACTGTTTCATCACCATCATGCGTACGCCTTTCTTGCCATTGATTTTTTCATCGATGGACATATCCCGAATTGAATCGCGAACAGTTGCCACATCCTTCAGGTATATGGCCTGACCATTGATGTTTCCGATAACAATATCCTTGATAAAATCGGAGGATTTAAATTCGCCTTCCACCCGCAAAGGATAATCAATCATGCCCATTTCGATATTTCCGGTTGGCAGGTTCATGTTTTCTGCTGCCAGGATACCGCCAATTTGTTCCACGGTCATATTGTAGGCTTCCAATCGGTGTGGATCCAGTTCGATTGCCACTTCACGCCTTGGAGCACCGATCACCCGGATCGAACCAATACCATCCACCCGGTTGAGTGGATTGATCAATTTCTCTTCCAGAATCTTTTCCAGTCCTTCGTAACTTTCATCAGCAGTGATGGCAAACATCTGAATAGGGAACATGCTGGTATTGAACTTGAAGATAACCGGATCGTCCACCTCATCAGGAAGTGTACGTGATATAGTTGAAATGGCATCGCGTACATTGTTCGCAGCCTCGCTGAGGTCAGTTTCAAATTCAAATTCCAACGTTACTATCGAAAGATTATCTCTTGAAGTTGAAGTGATTTCTTTTAAGTCGTCAACTGTATTCAATGCATCCTCAATCGTCTCTGTTACATTGATTTCGATATCCTGTGCGCTGGCACCCGGATAGGTTGTGAGCACGGTTATTGCAGGAAATTCAATCTCAGGATAGAGGTCAACCGGAAGTCGTGATACAGAATACAGGCCAAACACAGTCACTGCAATGAAAATCATCAAGGTGGTGATAGGTTTTTTTACTGAACTGCCGTAGATACTCATGTAGAATGTCTTTTAAAATTAGTAGCTTGGTTTATTCCATCAAGGTTACAGAGTCGCCGGCCATCAGACGTGCTTGTCCGGCAATAATTAGCTGCATCCCTTCGCTGATTTCGGGTGAGATCACTTCAACTTTGTCGTTGATACGCTTCCCGATTTCAACCTCTATCTGTTTTGCTTTGCCCTGGTCATACACATAGATAAAGCGATTGTTGGTTCCTTCCTGTTTAACTATCGCAATGGCAGGCACAACAAGCGATTCGATATCTTCGAGCTGTATTTCCAGGCGAGTGAACATCCCCGGACGTAGCTCCTCATTGGGATTATCAATCTTTATCTCGACCTTAAAAGTACGGGTTGCTTCGTTGATAGTAGGGTAAATGCGATAAACACTTCCTTTATAAACCTTACCCGGATAGATATCAGTCGTAAAAGTGGCATCCATGCCCGGTTTAATGGTCGGAAAATAGCTTTCCGAAATATGCACAACGGCTTTCAGCTTCGATATTTGCTGAAGATTGACAATGGCAGCTTTGCCTGATGCTGTGTTGGGAGCTCCTGAATACACCTCGCCATCTTCGTAATATTTAGCCGTGATGATACCGCTGAAAGGCGCAAGCAGGGTGGTGTTTTCATTTAGGAATTTCACGTTTGAGCTGGCAAGATCAGCGGCCATTTTAGCCTGGTCGTACTGTTGTTGCGAGATGCTGTTTTGCTTAAGCAGGGTTTCCATGCGCTGAAAATTTACTTTAGCATCTTCCAACTGCAACATGGCTTGTGTTAGTTGTGTGCGATCCATTTCGACCAATACCTGGCCTTTTTTCACATGATCGCCCACTTCAACATGAATCTTATCTATCCTCCCTGGTTGAGCAGGCGCGGCGTTGACATCTTCAAATGGTATTAAAGTGCTGGTATATTTCGCTGTTCGCTGTACAACAGTTTTTTCAAGTGTGATTGTTTTTACAGGCCGGGCTGATTTGACTTCTGCCTTCGGGCGTTGGGCTTCAGAGTTACAGGCCGAAAATAGGATAGACAGCCCTATCACCAAGGTTGTGATTTTTAATGTTTTCATAAATTTTTTGCTTAAACTTATAATTGATTATATAATTTTTTCAATTTCAGATGCGCCTGCATCAGTTCGATCGCCGCATTCAGGTAATTGCTTTCGGCTTCCAGAAAACTGGTGTTGGTTTGTGTGAGGTCAAGACTAGAGATAAGACCCTGCCGGTATTTGTGCTGCATGCTTTCGAGCACCCTTTTGGCAACGGTTACATTGTCGCGCTGGGTTTGATAGTTTTCAAATGCATTCGTGAAGTCGGTTCGTAACTGATTGTTTTGCAGCATTAATTGTTCTTCAACCATATCTTTTGAACGTTCAACTTTATCAAGTTCTATTTTGGCTTTGCTTAAATTAGCCTTACGGATGCCACTTGAAAAAATTGGAATGTTCAGATTCAATCCGGCAGCATTGTTCGGACTAATATCGAAGCCCGAAGTTTTTATCTTTTTTGTATAACTATAAAAACCAACCAAGGTAGGGGCATAAGCCCACTTCTCCATATCAACCATTTTTTCCTGAAGATTGCGCTGGGTTTCAATCAGTTGAAAACTGACGTTATTGTTGATATTGAAGTCCTGAGTAAGTGAGCTTGTTGCTATCAGCTCGTCCAGGATTTGATCCATCGAACTTGTAAGTTCAATTTGCTGATCGAAGTTTACGCCCATCTGGTATCTTAACATATTGTAGCTCAACCTGATATTTCGATCCATGGATTTATGTTGATTCTCGAGCTGAGAAACGCTGATACTGATTTGATCGACATCCGTTTGTTCGGCCAGCCCGGCTTCATACATATTTTGAGTATGCTGCTGAATGGCTTTCAGGTTAGCGATATTGTTCAGCAGCACCTGCAAGATTTCTTCGGAGGCAAGAATAAGCTGGTAAGTATTGGCAACATTTTCTTTGACATCAAGTGCTGTTAAAACTACATTTTTGCGTGCCATATCCTGCGCGATTTTGGCCGTTTGCAGTCCCACCCAATATTGGCCGCCAAAGATCAACTGGCTCAACTGAATTTGTGCATTCGACTGATCAGTAAGCTTGATAGAGGTTGAGGCTGGTTCACCTGAGCCTTGCAGCAATTTCAGGATTTCCAGATCGCCGGCATCCAGTAAGTTATAATCTATCTGAGGAGCATCGCCTGCTCCACCTCCAAAACTAAAGGCAGCTTCGTAATTGAAGTTTGTCATATAATCCACTTTGCCGTCTATTTGAGGCAAACCCTGTCCGCGCATCTGCTTGTATTGTTCTATGGCAACGTTAACATCCTGCCTTACATTTTCAAGTTCTTTGTTATGTTGAAGCGCAATTTCCTGTGCTTCTTCAAGGCTTAGTCTGAGTATATTTTCCTGCGCACTAACTGAAGCAATAGCAAAAGATACGATAAGCGCGATAATGAAATATTTGTAGTTCATAATGTAGTGTAAGGTTTTTAATTTTACGAACTTAAATTTGAAGAATTATGTCTTTTAAGGTAGGATTCTTTAAGCTGATCCAAACTATCGATAAAGAACTCCATCATCTGTTTTATTTCTTTCAAAAATTGGTTGTTAGGGGCATTTGGATTTGCCTTTAAGGCCAGGATTTTGCCGATATTCTCTATATTGACCTGCATTTTTCTTCTGGATTCTTCGAAGATATGATAAGGATCAACTCGCCTGAGACGGAAGTAGCGTTTGCGGTCACACGGAAATGTTATGTATTCAACATTATTTCTGAGTTGCAGCATTTTTAAAGCCACACTTGCCGCGCTTTTTGAGATGCTTAGTTCTTCAATAATTTCATCAAAAGTGAAGGATTCTTTGTCCATAATCACCAGCAAGGCCAGGATACGGCTGGCAACAGGTTGCATACCTTCTTTTTCATATTCCAGTCCGATGGTTTCCACCAATTGCTTTTGAAGCTGGATTCTTTCTTCGGTAGTCATAAACTATAATTTTTGCAAAAGTAAAAATATATGTAGTTCTCAACTACACGAACTAAAAAATTTAGAAGAATTAACATAGTTCGTTAAAAAAGCCGATTCGGTAACGAATCAGCATTTTCTAATTTTTGGTTTAAGAAGAGGTCTATCTTTTGGAGGCTTCTTCAAAACGTTTTTCAACTTCTTTCCAGTTTACCACCAGCCAGAAGTTGCCGATATAGGAGCCCCGCATATTTTGATAGCGAAGGTAATATGCATGTTCCCAGACGTCAAGACCGAGAATTGGAATTCCTTGTTGTTCGGCAATGTCCATCAACGGATTGTCCTGATTGGGAGTGCTGCTAATAAAGAGTTTTCCTTGATTGTCGAGAGCCAGCCATGCCCAGCCACTTCCAAAACGTGTAGCTGCAGCTTTTTCGAAACTTTCTTTGAAAACTTCAAAGGAGCCAAAGGTTTCGGTGATGGCTTTTGCTAGGGCGCCAGTGGGTTGGCCTCCTCCGTCAGGCGACATAAGCTGCCAGAACAAATCGTGATTGTAGTAACCGCCCGCATTGTTACGCACGGCAGTACTGTATTTGCTCATGTTTGCAAATATTTCTTCGAGCGTCATCGATTGCAGTTCGGTATTTTCGATGGCTTTCAAGAAATTATTGTAATAACCTCTGAAATGTTTGTTGTAGTGGATGTTCATCGTTTCGCTGTCAATTGCCTTTTCCAGTGCATCATAGCTGTAGGGCAGAGGATTAAACGGATGATTCACAATTTTTGGGTTCGCAGTATTTTTAGAATCTGACAGTTTCTGAAGTGTTTGGGCATGCATTGTTCCAATTGAGAATAGTGCAATAATAATCAAGTATTTAACTGATTTTTTCATAGTGGGAATGTTTTTTGTTTGTGAAGCTTAAACAAGCAGACTTTGTGTATTGTTCATCATTTGACGAGATGATTCACCGAACTTTTTTTATATTTTTCTGGACGGGAATAGTAAGAATCTAAAAGGTTTTGATGTTTTGTGCTTACTGTTTTAAAGATGTGTCAATGTTCATTTTTGAACGATTTGGGCTTTTAAAATTATTTTCCATGCACTGATAAGTACTCTGATTAAAATTATTTGTCGTATAAGTCGCATTTAATCAAACTGATAATGAAAGATCAGGCAGTATAGGTCAAGGTCAGGATTAGTGTTAAAAATATCACATTACTACTTGATTCACTGGAATTATTTAGTATTTTTGTCCTCTTTCACTAACAGAACGAAAATAATATGAAGAAATTAGCTGTTGTAGCTTTTGGAGGGAATGCATTGCTTCGCGGCAACCAAAAGGGAACTATTGACGAGCAGGAGGCAAACGCTTACGCTGCATGTGAAAATCTGACAAGATTGATGGAAAAAAACTACAATTTGGTTGTTACGCATGGAAACGGGCCACAGGTTGGTAATATTTTGCTTGCCAACACTGCAGGCCATAAATTGTATGGATTGCCGGATATGCCGCTGGATATCAGCGTGGCTTATTCGCAGGGATTTATTGGATATGTAATTGAGCAGCAATTGCGTAATGTGTTGATGGCTAAAGATTTGGATCGTGATATTATTTCTATTATCACCCAGGTTTTGGTTAATAAAGACGATCCTGCTTTTGAGAATCCGACCAAGCCTATCGGACCGTTTTACACAAAAGAGGAGGCCGAAAAGATCAACTCAGAAACGAAAGCTGTTTTTAAAGAAGATGCTCGTGGCCGTGGTTGGCGTAAGGTGGTGGCTTCGCCAACGCCTCTGGTAATTTTTAACAGACAAACCATCGAAAAGATTGCGCGTGAAGGGCATATTGTTATTGCAGTTGGCGGAGGTGGAATTCCTTGTTTTTATGTGGAATCTAATAAATTGCAAGGGATTGATGCGGTGATCGACAAAGATTTGGCAAGTTCTTTATTGGCCTCGCAAATCAGGGCTGACAAATTATTTATCCTCACGGATGTTCCTAAGGTTTGCATCAATTTTAACACGCCTCAGGAGAAATCGCTGGATAAGATGACGATTGCCGACGCAAAACGTTATCTGGAAGAAGGTCAGTTTGGTGAAGGCAGTATGGCACCAAAGATCAGAGCGGCGATCAACTTTGTTGAAAGAAGCGGAAAAGACACCATCATTACGGAATCAACGCTTTTGGGTGTTGATGGTGGAGGAACAAGAGTAACGATTGTATAATCAGATCATATTTTCAAAAAAAAAGAGCAATACTTAATAAACAGCTCTTTTTTTTAATTTGATTTTTTGACCCCTACTCAATCAGTTTCCTGAAGTTTCACATAAAAAGCAACCTTTTCGAGTGAGGTTATCATGTCGTATTCTTCCAGATAAACACCTTCAGGAACATTCACAGGTTTTGGTGTATAATTTAAAATTCCTTTAATACCAGCTTTGACGAGTAATTCAGCCGTATCAACAGCATAATCGGCGGGCACGGTCATAATTCCCACCTTGATATCTTCGGCGGCCACTACTTCTTTTAACTGTTCAATACTATGGCACGGAACTCCGGACATGGTATTGCCAATCTTATCCGGATTAGTATCAAAACCAGCTACGATCCTCAGTTTCGAACGTTTTCCTGCAAAATAGTTGATCAGGGCCCTTCCCAGATTTCCCATTCCGATGATAGTCACATTGATACCTTCTTCCGAGTCAATGATATTCCCAATCAGGTCGATAAGTTCTTTTACATTATAGCCTTTTCTGAGGGTTCCGGTATAGCCAATCAACATCAGGTCGCGACGAACCTGAACCGCTGTAATGTGCTGTATTTTGGCTATTTCGTGTGAATAAATGTGTGTTTTTCCTTTTTCAAGGCAAAGCAATAATGCTCTTCGGTACTGACTAAGGCGCTCAATGGTTTTGTGAGGCAGGTGTTTCATATAATGAATAGATAATGATTTGTTTAGTTGTGAATCAACAAACAGCAAAATTACAGCCTCAAATATATTTATGCAAGTAAAAGTGTTAAAAATTTAACATTGTTAATCTTTATCAATGCTAAACATGAATTTATGAAGCAAAAAACCGGTTTTTAATCAGATTTTGATTAGCTGGTTTTTAAAGCAGACAGCCATTGAATCCATTTGTCCATTCCCTCTTCGGTTTTGGCACTCAGGCTAATAAATTCAAGATTTGGATTAACAGTTCGGGCAGTTGCTATTAGTTTTTCTTCATCAAAATCAACATAAGGTGCCAGATCAGTTTTGTTGATTACGCACAAATCAGCCGTCTCGAACATGGTAGGGTATTTGGCAGGTTTGTCATCACCTTCGGTAACGCTGATGATCACAACGCGTTTTGTTTCTCCAAGGTCGAAAAGACTGGGGCAAACCAGGTTGCCAACATTTTCGATGAACAACAAACTGTTCTGCTTCAGATCAAGTTGTTTCATGGCTTTGTTTACCATCAAAGCATCAAGATGACAGCCGTTGCCTGTATTAATTTGAATAACAGGTGCTCCGGTTTTTTCAATGCGATTGGCATCATTCAGGGTTTGTTGATCACCTTCAATAACCGCTATTTCAGTAGTGTCTTTGATTTTGGTGATAGTTTTCTCGAGCAGACTTGTTTTTCCGGAGCCTGGTGAGCTCACGAGATTTAAGGCTACTATTTTCATCCCTTCGAAATAGCCTCTGTTTCGCTCGGCTGACAGCTCGTTTTTTGAGAGGATATTGCGCTCTAAATTAAGCGTATGTACATGATCATGCTCGTGAGTATGTTCATGTTCGTGACTGTGATCATGTGAATGGGAATGTGCATGTGGGTGCACATGAGTGAGATCGCCATGTTGGTGGCTATGTGAATGTATCATGTTATGATCTCCTGGTTTTCTGTAAGTAATGTGGTCGTCTTCGCCACAGCCGCATGTTCCGCACATAAGTATTGTATTTTAATTTGTTATCAGATCAATCGCGGCAATTTTCAATTCTTTGCCACGTATAAGACTGGTGTTTAGGCTATTACAATATGGACAAGTCTTAAAATAATCCTGTGATTCAAATTCCTGACAACAGTCTTCGCACACCGAAACAGCCTGGATATAATTGTACTGCACTTCTGCCTTTTCGGCCATGCTGCCTCTTACAGCTTCTTCCATGGCAAACTCAAGTGCCTCTGGTTCAATACCTGATAGTTTACCAATATCAAGTTTGATGGCCGATATCCCGACAGCTGCATGATTTTTGGCTTCTTCTTCTACAATTTCGATGATCTGCATGGCTATAGATAACTCGTGCATAAACCAGATGTTTCGTGGCAAAAATAAGGTAAATTTTCGGGTGTTTTATATTTTTCATTCATTCGATTCGCTTATCTGGAATTATTTTAAATAGTAATATACACTTGATTTTCAGTTCATAGAAATTGTATATTTATAAGTTCAATTTTTTTGTTTTAACCCAAATTCCCTGCCATGAAAAAAGAAGTTTCCTTATCGCTCAAATGTCCCAATTGCTGCCAATCGCTTATGGATGAACAACATACAATATGTGATAAACCTTCCATTAAATTGAATGTTGAAACCGAGCACGAACGGGGTGTTTTGCGTTTGTGCTGTATTTACGGCAATTGTTCGAAGACTACCGATGTTGCAATTGATGAGGGAGAAATCGTTGCAATGTTTTGCCCGCATTGCAATCAGGAGTTGTCAATCAAAGAGAATTGTGAAATCTGCGGCGCACCGCTGGTAGCCTTTTTCATCAAGGCTGGTGGTACGGTAAGAATCTGTTCCAGAAATGGCTGTATTAATCATACGATTGTGTTTAAAGATATTTCTGAAGAGATGTCGAAGTTTTATTATGAGTACGGTTTTTGATCAAGTGACAGATTTTAAGGATGAAGCATTTGGTATTAGTTTTGTTGAGCAGCCAGTAAAATTTAACTGGTTATGAAAGCTAATTTCAAAAGTCTAATTAACGGGGACTTGCCTGTGTTAGTTGATTTTTATGCTGAATGGTGTCAGCCGTGTAAAGTACAGGCACCTATTATCAAGGAAGTGGCAGCTGGTTTGAAGGATCGAATCCGTGTGATTAAGATTGATGTGGATGCTAATCGGTTAGTTTCTACCCGCTATCATATCAGTGCCGTTCCAACATTGGCTTTATTTAAGAAAGGGGAGTTGGTTTGGCGCGAATCAGGCTTGCTTTCAAAAGCGCAGCTAATCAGCGCGATAGAACGTTTTGTATGACTAACAAATCCGGGGTAGTTGCTCGCCTGCCAACATATCAACAATGCGATTTCCGCCAATCTGCGTTTCCAGAAAACACTTTCCGGCATGGCTCGAAGTGATTTCTCCTATGATGGCCGCTACTTTACCCAGCTCATGATTTTTCAATGTATCGAGCACCTTATCAGCTATTTTTTCTGCCACTACCATCACCACTTTGCCTTCGTTGGCCACATAAAGCGGGTCGAAGCCAAGAAGCTCACAAATGCCTCTCACGCCTTCATTCACCGGAATTTTATCAAAAAGTTTGATGCCAAAATCCTGGTGTTTGCACAATTCTGAGCTTACTGTTGCCAAACCACCACGGGTAGCGTCACGCATAAAACGTATCTGGCTTTTAAATTCATTTAATGAATCAATCAAACCGTTGAGGCTGGTACAGTCTGATTCAACATTTGTGCTGATATTCAGTTGGTTTCTGGCCGACATCACCGCCATGCCATGATCGCCAATGCTGCCGTTGATCAGTATCTTATCACCTGTTTTGATGTGTTCAATCCCCAAGGCTGAAAAGTTTTCATCAAATGAGCCAATGCCACTTGTATTGATAAATATTTTATCGCATTTACCACGCTCAACCACTTTGGTGTCGCCGGTAACAATCTGAATGCCAGCTTTCGTCGCTTCTTCGGCCATGGAACGCACTACATTCTCAAGCGTTTCCATTGACAGACCTTCTTCTAATATGAATCCCACACTCAGAAAAGCAGGCCTGGCACCCTGAACGGCCAGGTCGTTAACTGTGCCGGCGATGGCCAGCTTACCAATATCCCCTCCGGGAAAGAACAGCGGATCAACAACAAAGGAGTCTGTCGTAAATGCTATTTTGCCTTTCTCAGTAGCGAGTAGAGCAGCGTCGCTTAATAGATTGAGTGTTGGATTGTTAAAATGTTTCAGAAAAATTGACTCAATAAGTTCGTGAGTGAGATGGCCACCACTGCCGTGACCCAGCAGGATATTTTTTTGCTTCATTCGAAGTTTGTTTTCGATATAAGCAGCAAAATTAAGGAAAAAGCAGTTGTGGAAAAACCCAACGAACAAAATTCAGTTAGATTTGTAGATCAGGTATTCGTTGGAGTTCAACAATATGTTTCCATGAATTATAGTACTGTTAACTGGTAGATTACAGTGTTTTGATTTGCCGAAATTGATGACGATATGAACTGTGTCATTGTTGTAGGATCGGCCATACTTCAGCATTTCATCCTCCAGATTTAAATAGCTGTAGCTGCCCAATTGTAAGGCAGGCTGTTCTTTTCTTATAGCGATCAGCTTTTTTATTTCATCTAAGAAGCTTTCTGAATTTTGGATTTGAGTATCAACATTAATGGTTTTGTATTTTTCCTGTATATTGATCCAGGGTTTAGCTGTTGTGAAACCTGCATTTTTTGTAGTGTCCCACTGCATGGGCGAACGAGACCTGTCTCGATTATGTAAATTGGCATATTCCATGGCTTCCAGGCTTGGTTTTCCGTCATCCAAGGCGAGCTGATAACGTGTTTTTGCTTGTATATCAACTATTTCATCTGGTTTTTGAGCGATGATGTTTTGCATTCCAATTTCATCACCATAGTAAATAAAGGGCACTCCTTTGGCAGTAAGAATTAAGCAATGCAGTGCCAATGCTTTTTGTGGATTAAGATCAGCCAGCCGATTCATCAGCCTGGGGTTATCATGACTGCCAAAAAACAGGGTAGGAAGGCCGGGCATTTTGCTTTCCATTGTTTTGATTTCCTGATAGATTTGGTCGAGATTAAAATGGGGGATGCTTCCAAAATTAAAATTGAACACCACATCCATCATCGCAGGTGATTGATAGGTTTGAAGTACTTCAATTTTATCACTTCCTACTTCTCCAACCAGAAATTTGTTTTCGTATTCCTCTACAGTGTTCCGAATCAGGTTCAGGGCATTTTTCAATCCGGGCTGATCGATGTCATATTGATGAACCTGCTCACCCTCGATTATGGGATTGTCTGAAGGAATTCCGTCAGTATTTAAAAAATTGATCACATCGAGTCTGAATCCATCAATACCCAAATCAAGCCAAAACCGGAGAACCTCTAGCATTTCTTTAACAAGAGCCGGATTGTTCCAGTTGAGATCCGCCATTTTTTTATCAAACTTGTGATAATAATACTGATGTGTCAGGCTGTCGTATTCCCAGGCTGACCCCCCGAAAAAAGATTCCCAATTGTTTGGTTCGTCACGCCAGATGTAATAATCACGATAAGGACTATCCCTGGATTTTCGTGCCTCCTGAAACCAGTAACAATCTGTTGAGCTGTGATTTAGCACCATATCCATGATTACCTTCACATTACGTGCATGGGCTTCGGCAAGAAAAATTTTAAAGTCTGTAATACTGCCATAGACCGGATCAATTTGATAATAATCTGCTATATCATAACCATTATCTATTTTTGGTGATTTGAGAAAAGGTGTAAGCCAAATCGCGTCAATCCCAAGTACTTGCAAGTAATCAAGACGAGTAGTCATTCCATTGAAGTCGCTATATCCATCCTCATTTGAATCTTGAAAAGATGGCATATAGATTTGATAGAACACACTCTTTTTCCACCAGGGATTCTCCTCCTGAGTTTCAGAATAGCCTCTGGTTGTTAGTATCAAAATCAGGCTAAACAGCAAAGCTTTTCTACACATGACGACTTGATTTTTAAAAAAATACAGGATCAAAAAAAAGAGCCGACCCAGTGCCTCACTAACCTTATGAAAATGAGCACTGAGCCGGAACTCTTTTTAGAATTAATGAATCAAAATGTCGGTTTTAAGGTTTTTCGACGTTATAGATAGATTCAATTTGAGCAGAAGTTAATGCTGTATTGTAGATGCGGATTTCATCCAGAATTCCCTGGAAATAACCGCCCCATTCTACATTGTAATCACCATCAGGACCAGTATAAACACTTGTTGGGAGATCCTGTCCAAAAATCAGGTTCATTGGTTCTGAGAGGGTAATAGCTGTTCCGGGCGTGTTGTCCCAGAGTTTAACCAGCGTACCATCCAGATAGAAAGCCATTTCATTATTTTTAAAAGAAACGGCCACGTGATACCATTCGCCCAAATCGATTGTTGGGGATTCGTTGTCGCGGTCGTGCCATACTTCTTCTCCTGCGTTTAAGGCTTTTACGGTGAAGAACACTTTAGGAGCATCCTGTAGTTGGAGTTTGTAGCCATCCCAGCGTTTCATCGAAACCATATAGTTGTTAGCCCATGGCACATCAAGTACATCCGGTTTCATCCATAATGAAATGGTGATTTCCTGTGGGTTGAGCTGCGCATTATATGGAATTTCAACATTGGCACCCTGATTGAAATAAAGTGCTTTAGTTTCGTTACCATAACGGTCAGTAGCCCATTCGGGGAATCCGGCTCCAAAAAATTCATGGCCGGTTTTGAGTGTTCCATTGAAGTTTTTACCCGAAAAATCGTTCACAGTCGTACCTTCTCCTTCATCGAATGTCCAATGACCGACAAGAGCTTCAGGAACGATGGGTGTAACTTTCTTTGATTCAAACTCTGTAATAGCCTGATTAAGAGCTGTTACAGCTGCGTCAACCTGAACCTGGGTGGCTGCTTCATTAGCATTAACAGTTTTCGCAAGGTTAATTTTTGTTTCGAAAACGGCTTTTGAGCCATACTGATACTGACCTTCTGCCGTGCCTTCAACGGCATCATTCAGCATGGTTTCGGCTACATTTATTTTGGCTTGTAGCTCGGTTTTGTCAACGGTGATTTCTTCATCATCGTCATCTTTTTTACATCCTGTAATGGCAACTGCAAACAGCGTAACCATCAGGATCATCATCATTGAAAATGGTTTGAACTTTTTCATAGCATTAAATTTGATTAGTGAATTAAGGGTTAATATTAAGATTGATATCTATTTCGTTTTGAGGAATGGAGAAATATCTGTGTTGATCATAATTAAATGAGGTGTTGTTAGAAAGTTTCGATTCTGCGTATGTTTTTCCGTAACGCATCAGGTCGAAAAACCGATGAAACTCAAAGCCCAGCTCAACGCGTCTTTCATTTCGGATTATTTCGCGCAACTCATTCTGAATTAAAGTTGTGATATCAGGAAGAAGTTCTTCGGGAATGGATCCAAAACCCTGCAGATTTTCATCGTACAGATAACTTTCGCGGGCTCTTTTTCGCACCAGGTTCAACGGAGCTAAGGCATCAATGGGTCTTCCCAATTCATTACGCGCTTCAGCTTTCATCAGTAAAACTTCGGCATAGCGCATAAAGATATAATCCAGATCGCCATCTCCTTTGGTGCCAACCGGTATTTCATTGAGAGGTTGTTGATGTTTGCGGAGACTATATCCTGTGGGCGACCATGCCGGATCGTAGTCTTCTCCGTTGATCCATTTGGAACCTTCGCGAGCCAGGGTGTAGTCGAGGCGTGGATCATAAATATCTGCCGGTGTCTTTTCAAAAGCATCTACAAAAGCCTGGACAGGAGCATTGAAGAAATAGCCGTTTTCGTGTTGCGGAGCAAACCATTGATTCATCACATTGCCGGCAAATGGTTCCTGTCCGCTAAGGTGCTGAACAGCGAAAACAACTTCTTGATTATCTTGTGTTAACCAATTAAAATTGTTGCTGTAAACATCTTCGAGCGCAAAGGTTCCATTACTTTCAAGTGATTCGATGGCATTCAAACATGCATCATAATTCTCGCGGAATAGTTCAACCTTGGCTAACAAACCAAAGGCAGCAGCTTTGGTGGCACGCCCGACCTGAAAACTATTGGATTCAGGCAATTGCGCTGCTGCATCTGTGAGGTCATCAACAATCTGCTGGTAAATGACATCAACAGGTGATACGCCAACATGAAGCTCTTCTGTGCTATAAGCAGGCACTAGCTTCAAAGGGATTTCACCGAATATATTGACCAAATGGAAATAATAATAAGCCCGAAGAAATTTTGCTTCGGCCACAACTTTGGTTTTCATTTCTTCAGAAACACCTTCACCAAGCCTGTGAATCACATCGTTGGAACGCGATATGCCTTCATAATATCTTTTCCAGATATTGAGTAAAAAGCCATTATCGCGTGTATAAGTAAACTGTTCAATGAATTCTATTTCGCTTTGATCGCCGGGATTTCCACCTTTAATGGCATCATCTGAGGCAACATCACCAAAAACCCACAATGCATTGTTGATGCTGCTGAATGCCATGGGCTGATATGCGGCGGTGAGTGCCAGTTCGGCATGATTATCGGTTTTATAAAAGGTCTGACTGGTATAGATTCCCTGCATTTCTTCGTCAAGAAATTTGGAGCAGCTTCCGAGGCTGAGGATAATAATTGCTGATATCAATATCTTTTTCATGCTTCCTGATTTTAAAAGTTAACTTGAACACCAATGTTGTAAGAACGGGCAACCGGATAAGTTCCCCAGTCAATTCCTGTAGCGGCATCGCCTTCTGAGGCTGAATTGTTGCTGGTAGTCATTTCGGGGTCGAGGCCAGGATATTTGGTAAATGTAAGTAGGTTATATGCTGATGCATAAACTCTTATCCTTTCGATTCCAAAGTTTTTTGTGGTGCTTTTTGGAATGGTATAGCCAATCTGCAGGTTTTTTAGGCGAATGAATGAGCCGTCTTCCAGAAAACGTGTTGAAGGTCTGGTATTATTTGCCTTTGATGACCATGAAGCTCTGGGTTGGGTATTGCTTGTTCCCGGCCCTGTCCAGTGTTCATCATAATATCTTGTGGTCACATTAAATGATCTGTAAAATCCTTCAATATCAGTAGCAACCTGATAATAAATCTTATGTCCGGTGGCACCATAAAAGAACAAACTTGCATCGAATTGTTTGTAAACGGCATTGATATTCAAGCCTGCAGTTAATTTGGGGATCGCACTTCCAACATGAACACGATCATTTTCGTCGATAAGTCCGTCATCATTTTGATCTTTAAACTTCACATCTCCCGGCCGAACATTTACGCCCTGATAGGCACTTGTGAATATTTCAATTTCGTCCTGAAAAATGCCTTCCATTTCGTACAGATAGAATGACCCAACGGGATGCCCTACTTCTGTTTTTGTAGCATAGATACCATTGTCAATTCTTCCTCCCAAAATTGGAGCTGGAAGTTCGAGGACTTCATTATGTAGGTAGCTGGTGTTGGCAGCTATAGAAAGATCCACATTGCCAACACTGGCGCGGTAAATCATTTCAAGATCAACACCCTGATTTAGGATTTTACCTTTATTTACCCAGGCTGGCTCGGCATAGCCTGCAGAAGGTGGTATGGGTTCTTTTACAAGCATATTTTCGTTGATTTTATGATAAAAATCTAGGGTTACAGTAATTTTATCCTGCAACCATCCCATGTCGATTCCGGCATTAATTTGCGTACTGGTTTCCCATTGGAGGTTTTGATTGCCCAAAACAGTGATGGCATATCCATTGAAAAGTGTCCCGTTGAAAGGATAGTTGAAATTGTATCCAATTTGATCGGAGTAGGCGTAGTTGCCAACTTCTTGATTACCAATAGCACCATAACCTACCCGAAGCTTAAAAAGGTTCATATTTTCAAAACGACTCATAAAGGCTTCTTTATCCAGTCGCCATCCTGCAGAAACAGAATAAAAAGTGCCCCATTTATTTTCTTCACTGAATCGCGAAGAGCCATCACGCCTTAAAGTAGCTGAGAATAAATACTTTTCTCTCAGGCTATAATTGGCTTTTCCAAAAACAGATAATAAGGAATATCCCCAGCGATTTTCATTTACCATTGTATTGCCGAGTCCGTTGCCTAGAAAAACTAAAATGGGTGATTGATCCGGAAAATCCTGCTGGGTGCCTGAATGCAAATAGCCATTTCCTTTTATTGCTTCAGAGCCGAGTATTGCTGAAAAACTATGAATATCGTTGAAAGTAGTGTTGTAAGACAAAACATTACTCCAAGTCCATGTTTGATCCAAGCCATCTTCAATTGTCAGTCGGTTGGGATTGTTGATGCGGTTATTTGTTCCCCAGTTTCTGTCGAATCGCCTGTGCTGCATCGAAATAAAATCTCCTCCAAACGTGGAAGTGAATGCAACTTCTGGTAAAATTTGAGCCTTGAGGTAAACATCTCCAAATAGTCTGTTCTGCTTAATGTTATTTTCGGCATAGGTTGCCAATCCAACCGGATTGTAGCCATCGCCCAACAAGTCTTGTCGCTCGGGCAGATCTACAAAATTACCTTCAGCATCATAGATCGGAATGCCGGGTGTGCGGAAAAATGCATAGCGAACGATACCGCCGCCATTACCGCCATAACCATCGCCGCTGCTGCCGATGATGTCGTTATCACTTTGCATCAGGTTGATGTTAGTTCCAATTGTAAGAGCATCTGAAACCTTGCTTGTGAGGCTTACTTTTCCAGACTTTCTATTGTAATCGCTTCCGATGATAATCCCTTCCTGGCTGAAGTAATTCGCTGAAATCATATAGGTTAGCTTGTTGTCGCCTCCGCTGACAGAAAGATTCTGATTTTGAATTATGCCATCGCGGAAAATAGCTTCCAGGTGGTTGATATCAGGAAGTGTAGCGGCAAAATCCGGCTCGATATACTTCCGCTGTAAGCGTGGGTTCTCGATAATTGCGTTATCATTGGCAGCAGCTTCATTGTAGATTTCAACAAATTGATCTTTATTAGCCATTTCGGTTAGTTTGCCATGCTGTTGAAGTCCAAACATGGAATTAAATTCAACCCGTGGTTTTCCTTTTTCACCTTTTTTGGTGGTGATTAGCACAACACCATTATTGGCACGCGAACCATAAATAGCGGTTGAAGCTGCATCTTTAAGAATGTTTATTGATGCTATATCGTTGGGGTTTAACACATTCAATGCATTCGAAGTGGGGATTCCATCAACGATGTACAAAGGGTCGTTGCTACTATTTATCGAGCCAACGCCACGGATTCTGATCCGAACGCCTTCGCCAGGCATTCCAGTGTTGGAGGTAATATTTATACCGGCAGCTCTTCCCTGAAGTGCCTGGTCAGCTCCGCTTACAGGCAGCGAATTTATTTCGTCCAGCTTGATACTGGTTACAGCTCCTGTTAGATCTGCTTTCTTTCTGGTTTCATAACCCACCACAACAAGTTCGTCAAGTAACTGAACATCAGATGGCATCACTACGTCAATAATGGTTTGATCGCCGATTACAACTTCCTGAGTCAAGAAGCCGATATACCTGAAAACCAAAACAGGATTTACTTGATCTGAAGGAATCTCAAGCGCATAAATCCCATCAAAATCTGAAGTGGTGCCAACGGTAGTGCCTTTGATGATGATGTTTACACCGGGAAGGCTTTCATTATTCGAGTCGGTGATTGTACCGCTAATAGTGCGGGTTTGCGCTATGCTGGTTGAAATAGACCCGCCCAGCATCAGGCTAAGCGCGAATAACAATAAGAGTTTGTAAATTAAACGCATATCATAATTTTTTTTACCATTAATAAGCAATTACAGTATTTCCGGCAACCACCTGTCCTTTTAATGTTTTCAGATCGAGGCCAGTTGGAATTTCAACAATAAGCTTTGATGTTTTTGCCGGGATTGATATTTCAGTTTCGCTGTTGATGTTTTTCAGAATTAGCTGTTTGGTTACTACATCGAACAGGTCGACAGGGGCAGATAATTTAGCAGCATATTTAATCATTTTGCCTTCATTGTGAGGATTGTAGATTAAAAAAGTAGGGTAGGAGTCGTTGGAATAAAAATCCGTTGCAAGGCAATCGAGTTTCAAAATACCTTCCACATTGGTTTTTTCTATGATAGCTCCAAAAATACCGGCATGTGCAGAACCATAAACACCAAACATAGATTCGTCGGGTTGTCCTTCAACCCATAATGGGCCATCTCCCAAAGCTACTGGTGAGGTATTTTCCAATCCCGCTTTAGGAATATTTGTGGTTTTCTTAAGGCCTTCATAAGCAATAACATTTCTTGTGATGGCTTTCCTTTCGGGCAGCCATTGATTGCCGTCTGGTATTTCGTGTGGATAGAACAATCGAGCCGCATTAGCCGCATTAAGCATCCATTTGCCCACCATATTGGCGTATTCCGGTGCATAGCGTACCATTGGAACAAGCGGCCATGCCATATCGAAGGTATTCATTGCAAAAGCAAAGCCTCCATCGTGATGCCAGCTGCCCACCAGGCCAGAAACATCATATTCGCCCCATTTATCCAAAATAACGCCCCATCCCAGCCTGCCAGTTTCGGATGTTGTGCCCTCAAAGCTCCATTCCAGGATTTTAGTTATATCATATGAAGTTCCCTGTTCGGCATTTAGTCGGGCAGCCACATAGGCACCAAAAGGAAGCAGCACTTCGTAAAACCTGCTTTCGGTTTGCGATTGAAGAGCGTCCATGGCACTCATAGCACCGTTTAAATAGGCTTCATCTCCAAATTTTTCGTAGGCAGCTAATAATATCCAGGCATGTGCTGCAGCAGCATCTTCCTGAAAAGGAATGTGGTTTTGTTTGCCTTCCATGCTGGAATAATCAAAGTAAGAAAAGTGATAATTCCCATTAAGCACCTGATCAGCTTTTAAAACTTGATCAGCGATAATTTTTTGCAGACTGTCAGCGCGTTCAACTTCAGGAAATAAATCCGAAACGGCATAATACAAAACATTTGGATAAATATCATACCACCAGTCTCTTCCGTAACCGCCTCCGAGTGAAGCAACTTCGGGATTGGTGTTATTCATAATGATGTTCCATCCATTTTCGCTGTTGAAATAGTTTTGAGCCATTTTCACAAAATTGTATCCTGATTGATTGGTCTTGTCGATTCCAAGTAATCCGGCACTCATCAAGGCACCAAGACCGCCGATAGCTTCATGAAACTCACCATTATTCTTTTGTGAACCTTGCCTTACATCACCTATTGCAGTGTAAATACCAAAAGTAGGCTGATCGAAATTTCTCCTGTTGGTGTCGATCCAGATAAAGGGTCTGTATTCACCGGTTTGGTTAAAATCGAAAATGTACTGATCAAAGGAGGTGCTGATTTCCTTCCAATCGATTATTTTATGGGGTTGAGGCATATCGGGCATGGCTTCCACGCGTGCAATGCTTTGCTGCGGAAGTTGTTCGGTTCTGTTGCAAGCACTTAATACCATAAGCACTGCGAAAATCTTGAAGCTTAAAAAACAAAAAATGTATTGTTTCATAGTTATGTTATATCTTTTCTTGAATAGGAATTTCATTCACATCCGGAATTAGTTGCAAGGATTTTAGCTCATCAATATCGCCATCAAATGCATCAATTGATTTTTGTGTGGATTTGATAATGTTTTTAGCCACCGGAATCGACAACATCTGTATGGCTGCCACAATAAGTAATGAATATTTTAAGGCGAAGCTTTCTGATACATAAAACATTAGCGAGATGAATAATACAAGTCCGATAAAACGCCCAACATACAAACCAAATTCATGATTGAAGATATAGGCGAATTCGCTTCTTTTTTCTTTAATCGAAAGCAGGTCGATCACACGCAATTGTATCGGAAAATAGGCGATGTCGTGAAGCGGGCGGAACATGATCAGGCAAATTACGAAAACAATTACTCCGGTTGCCGAAAACATGATTAGGTTAAAAAGCGATCCAACGAAAAACAAAACCAAACCTACCGAGAATACATAGATACGGTGTTGTGGTTTTGTAAGCCGTCCTAGCAAATAAAGCAGTATCGCTGTAATTATGCCGCCAATGCTTTGAATTGTGCCCAACGAACCTTCGTCGCCAACAAGCCTTAGAATCAGAATGGCAGGTGCTATTACAATATATCCTTGTACCAGTCCTTTCAATCCGGCCAAAACCAACATTTTATTCCAGAGTTTATCAAAACGGAAATGGACAAACTTTTTCTCACGTGGATTTCTAAATTTCTCCAGGTGAATCACATAGCTCGAGATTATTGTAAGGATTATTACGGCAAAAGTGATCACTTTGTAAGCACCTACAATATTGCCAGCAAACCAACCCATCGCTGTTGACCTGACCAAAAACCATCCAACCGTTACAGGAACAATAATAGCTGTGATGGTATAAAAGAAAGTTTCAACACCATAATAATAATTACGGTTTTGATCGTTTGTAGTATCAAGTGCTAAAAAATCGCGGTTTGCCCAGAAAAAACCAAAGGAACCGCCCATGATCAAACCTGCAATCGCAACGCCAATCATGTCGATTTGATCAAGTGACATCATAAAAATCATAGATAATCCGCTCAGGAGCATACCAAAACTATATAAATGTGCAATTTTAATGCGGTTTAGGAGGTATCCGTTAATCAAAAAAGTTAAAGGAATGCCAGTATAAACAGACAGCTGATAAATTGCTACCAGTGATGGATTGTTGGAACTGCGCATGATATAAGCACCAACAAAGATGTCGATTATTGGCAGAACAAAAGCGTAAATCATATTAGTAACCAACAATAGCCGCATCGGACGTGGCATTGAAAGGAAAAAATTGTATTCGTTCAGAAGCTTGTTTTTCATTAGCGGCTTGAGTTTACAGTTTTAGTGATTGAAGTATTTCAGCGATCGAAAGCTTGGCTCCACAGATAACTTCATCGCTGGCACCATAATAAATTGTGATTGTATCGCCATTCACCACATGACCGTTGGTAAATATCACATTGCCGAAAAAGCCTGTCTTTTCATAATCGGCAATTGGCTCCATTATAGGTTCTTCGCAGCGGGCAATTACTTTTGACGGGTCGTTTAAATCGAGCAATAAAGCACCGAGACAATAGCGGTTTTCTTCATTAGCACCATGGTATATTTCGAGCCAGCCTTTTTCAGTTTTAATTGGTGCTGCACCAGCTCCGATGCGCACACTGTCCCATTTTCCGGGTCGCGTAACGGCAACACAGTGATGATTTCCCCAGTGATTCAGATCCTCAGATTCTGCGATCCAAATATAATTGCCGCCTAATTCGGGGCTGCTGGGACGATGTAGTGCATAATATTTATCGCTGATCTTTTCCTCAAAAAAGGCACAATCTTTATTGTGAGGTGGAAAAATCATCCCCTTACGTTCAAAAGCCTTCAAATCTGTAGTTTGCATATAACCAACTCCTACAGCAATATTAGAAACCTGGGTATAAGTAAGGTGAAATGTATCATCAATGTATGCAACCCTGCAATCTTCAATGCCAAATGACTCCAGCATCCCTTTTCCATTTATGGGTTGATAGCCATCTGGTTCGTAAAATTGTTTTCCGTCCTCGCTGCAAAGCAAGCGAAGGTGAGAAAGCGAAGTAAGGTAATTTACACCTTTATATAAGATCACTCTGGGATCAGTAGCATCAAGCTCGGGGTCGTCATTCAGAAATTCAAGAATTTCAATTTTTCCCTGCTCATCAAAAACAGGAACTTGAATGCTGTTTTCTTTTTGTGGAGGCCGTTCGGCTACCCTGCACAAAAGCCATGTTTTGCCTTCATAGGTAAAAACGCCGGGATTTAGCAAACACAGAATCTCCATTCCGGGCAAACTGGGTTTGATGTCTTTTGGTTTGAGTAGCGGGTTTTCTGAAAATCTTTTTGCTATATCCATTGTGATCTTTTTGATTCGGCAGTATTTTTGCAAACGATTGTGTAAAAGTACACTCAGATCCGGCCATCTCTGTTTACAGGGTTTTCATATTCGTGTAGTATATTCTCAATTATCAAAAAAACTGTTTCAAAGCAAGCATTTTAGCGGCTAGGTATACAAAAATGAGATTATGGTGTACAAATAAAGCTTGTGCTGTAGTTTTTTCCTTTTGTTCGAAAAATAAGCTGATAAATTCCGGGAGAAAAATCCTTGGGAAAATGAATTTTGAGCAGATTTGAGCTGATTTTTTCAATCGTATGCGGGATAAATTGCTGCCCCAGAATATTGCTGAAAAGTATAGAAACAGGCTGATCGATTTTTTCTTTGGACGACAGCATTATATAATCAGCCCGATTGGGATTTGGGAAAACCCGAATCTCAGAAGTTTCCAAAATTTCATTTAGTGAAACATATCTGCTCGCTTCAACTTGTTGTGGATTAAGCGGGTAGTTGTATATGCTTACATTGTCCAGCGAGCCTTCAAAATTAAAGCCTGGTACTTCGCTAAATTGCTGACCCATTACAACCTGATTAGTGGTCTGGTTTATCAATCCTGAATGGGTTTTAAAGACATCCAAAGCACCATCAAGCCAAATTTCCATGTCTTCACCATTGTAAATGGCAGCCAGATGATACCATTGATCTGTTTCTGGTATAGTCTTGCTGTCGAGGTCGGCAATTCCATCAGTAGTATTTATGGTGAAGCGAATTCTATTTGCAGATATGGAAATTTTATAGCGGTTCTGCCAGCTGCCATGAGAGATTAAAAATTGTTCGTTTTCTGCGATGCCTTCTAATTTGAACTTAAATGTAATGCTCATGTATTCATCAAAATTTAAAAGACTACTGGATGGCAGGGTGATACGCGCACTATTTCCATCAAAGTGAACTGCTTGTTGAACCTGACCTGCCTCATTTTCAGTCCAGCTGATGCTGTTGGATGCAGTTCCATCCAGTTGATTTGCAGTTTGATCATTTGCGTTTCCATCGAGCCAGTAGCTTGCAATGAGGGCTGCTTCAGGATATGATTCATTTTGCCTCACCATAATTTGTAGGCTGTCGCGTGTGCTAAGCTGATCAAAATCAGTAACTTCACAAAAAATCCAGTAGTTATCTTCAAAAGAAGGTACCTGATAATTTATCCATTCTGTATTGCCAATGCTATTTCCTTCAAAATCAGACCATAAATAGGTAAGCGGATCGTTATTTTGGTCGATGGCGGTTACCCTAAGTTCGATAAAAGTGAGTGGTTCCGCTTTACGGGGGGAGGCAATTAACCCAGTAATTTCGGGTGCATAGGGGATTTTCGTTACGGCTGTAATGTTTACAGTACTGCTATTGGCCAATCCAAATGCATCTGTTACTTTACACTGTATTTGGAAATTGCCGGTAGTATCAGTACTGAACATTAAAATGTCGTTGCCATCCACCATGGAATCATTAATTTTCCATTCGTAGCTCAGGCTTTCATTTTCTGGGTTTTCGGCTGTACAATAAATGTTTATGGTCTGCTGAATTGCAATTGTGTCAGGAGCTGACAGCACCCTGATTCGGGGTGGATAATTTGGGATGGGTATTCCATTGTTAAAGTCAATTACAATATCATTGACCAATGTCTGATTGCCAGCTGTCGTTACTTCATATTCAGAGGGAAAGATAACTGGCATTATTGCCGATTTTGCCGGAATCAGCAGCGATGTTGTGCCTTGTTGAGCTGTGCTGATAAGCTGATTGGTAATCATATCATAAACTGAATAATTTCCGGATTCAAGCTGAATTTCAACCTGATGTTGCTGCTCATGTGGGTTGTAAAGCAGAAAAGTGGGATAGGCTTGATCTTGATAAAAATCGGTTTTTAACAAATCGAGTTTCAGAATTCCTTCCACATTAGTTTCTTCTATCAATCCGGCCAGATATCCAACATGTGAGGAGCCATAAAGCATGAGGTTAGTTTGCGCCCAGCCGCCATCAACGGCATCTCCGGTAGCATAGGGACTCAATTCGTGCTTTACTTCTTTGAGGGCTTCATAGCCGATTACTGCATGTTGGTCATAAGTTACTGACCAATCAAAGTTATCCTGATAAGTTTCGGGTAAGTAAGGCCTGTAAAACAATCTTGATGCATTTGCCAAATTGAGCACCCATTTTGCAATGTCAGCTGCAAATCTATCGTCGTAACGAACCATCGGAACTAAAGCAGCTGCCTGCTGAAATCCATTCATTAAAAAAGCATAATCGTTTCCTGCATCATTGGCTTCGCCTATAAGCCCGGAAACATCATATCCGCCCCAGTTGCCAACGATAGTGCCCCAGCCTCTTAGATCACCGCGATCGAACACCCAATTGAGCATTTTTTCTATGTCATATTGCGGGTGGTTTTGTTCAGCATTGATGCGGGCAGCAGTGTAAACACCATAAAGAAGTTGTAATTCATAGGATGGATTTTCATTAAGCTGGTTCAAAAAATCCAAAGCCTGTTCTGCACCAATGCGGTATTTTTCTTTTCCGGTGCTTTTGTGGGTTTGATAAAGTATCCATCCTATTGCACCAGCGGCTTCGGGTTCGGGTACTCCCTGATTGAGGCCTTGCATTGTTGACATGTTCCATGCCCTGAAATTCATTTCCGGAACCTGCCATGGCTGAGCTGAGCCGCCCATATGTTCAACGGCTTTGAGCCATTGATTGGCCATTAGTTCGAGCTGTTCATCAAAACGAGTTATATCAGGGTAGAGTGCTTTTAACTGTAGGTAAAAAATATTGGGCATGGTTTCGTACCACCAATCGTAGCCTGATGAAGCATTGGGATGGTTAAGGTAAATATTTTCCTGAGGTCGTTTATTGAAATAGTCGGCGGCCATCAATGCCCAGTTTTTGCCAAACTGATTACTTTTATCAATGCCAGCCAGCGAAGCACCCACCAAAGCCGGAAGTACATTAATTGCTTCTCCCGAAAGCGGACTGTTGGTTCCGATGGCTGTATGCAAACCAAAACTTTCTGTTGCAGGATAATTTACGCCTTGTTCTCTGAAAAAAATTAAGGGTAAAAATTCTCCCTGCAGGTTTTGGTCAAAAACGAGGGAATCATATTTATATGCAATGGTTTTCCAGTCACGCATTTCGTAAGGCTGTGGGAAATCCGGCATTTGATCAATTCGCGGAATCGCAATTTGTTGCGCTGTGGCTTGGGAAATCAAAGCTGCTAAGAGGATGCATATAAGCGGTTTTAGGAATGATTTTTTCATTATGAAGTAATTTTCAGCTAAATTACATGCATACAATCAGAAAGCTGTGTGGTATTTTATCGTTTTTATGTACATAGTTCTCAAACCGCAGAAGAATAAAATCTGCAGGACTTCTGTCTGTCTTAAGCAATTTTGTTAGTTTTACTCAAAATATCAGTGAGGTATTAGCTATGAGATGGAGTAGATGCTTTAAAATTTCGCTAGTTTTTATTGTTGGACTCTTTTATTTTTTTGAAGGTTTTAGTGCTTTTGCTCAGGTGGAAATGCCCAATAGTAAATGGCAGCTCAGGCAAATAAGCAATTCTGATGGGCTGTCGAACAGTGCTGTGAGTGCTATTTACAAAGATCGCAGAGGTTATATGTGGTTTGGAAGCTGGGATGGATTAAATCAGTTCGACGGGCATACCATTGTAAGGCATTATCCGGATTTGATGCTGCAAAACAGGATTAGCAATAATATTATTTGGGATATTTTTGAACAGGAACTTGGGCTTTGGATCGTTACTGAGCGGGGAATAAATCTATATGAATATGACTTTAAAACATTCACAAGCTGGTTTAATGAGGATACCCTGAGGCTAAATCGTGAAAACGGGCTGCGTGCTTTTGCCGATGATCAGGGGAAGGTTTGGCTTGTGCAATATGGTGTTGGACTTTACAGATTTAACAAGAAATCACGTGAATTTGATCCTGTTACTACAAATGGAATAAATCCTGAGGTGCTTTTACAGTTAACAGGAGTGTTTAAGTTTGGATCAAGCATTTATCTGATGCACCAAAGCAACGAAATTTATGAGATTGACGAACAGGGAAACTTCCTTCGTAAGATAAGTCCCGAATTGCAAACTTCTTCAAATTTTAAGGTAGATTTAAACTGGTTTTTCAGCATCAACGAAAAACCTTATGCGGCTTTCCCGGATTCACAGGGTGGTATTTGGATTGTAGATCTAATTGCAGGAGATTATAAATTAATTGGAAATGAGGTTATTGAATCGCCGGTTACAGCACTTTTTGCCGATGATAATCTTGGTGGAATTATTCTGGGAACAGATAAAGGTAATATTTTAGTGCTGAGTTTTGATGATTTTGAGGTGAATTGTCTGCTCCATCAGCTTCCTGATCTGGAAGATAAAAAAGTGAAAATCTGGTCGGTTTTCAAGTCGGGCAAACATATCTGGATTGGTACCGATGGCGAGGGTGTTTTTCAGATCAACACTTCCCCTCTGGCATTTCAGGGTATAGCAAAAGGGGAGTTGCAAGAGCAGAAATTAAATCATAAGATTGTAAGAACCATTTACGAGGATAAGTCCGGCAATTTATGGTTTGGTACCAGAGGAAACGGCCTCAATAAAATCCCTTTCGATGGAGGACCAACGATCATTTTTAACAGTTCAAACGGCTTGTCGAATGATGCGGTATTGTCGCTTGCCGAAGATGATTTTGGCTATTTATGGATAGGAACGGATGGTTTTGGCATCGACGTTTTAAATCTTGCAACCGGTGAATTCAGGCATTTTCCGGATGATTTTGAAGCGTCCGGACTGCCTCAATTCGGTTCGGTTTACGATATCTGTATTGATATTTTTAATACTATATGGTTGGGAACCAGTGGTTATGGAGTGGTAAGTATCACGCCTGATTACAAAGACAGTTTTTTTGATGTTAAAACTTTTACTCAGCTTGGAGGCTCGGGAGGAGCGAACGATCTGAGGGGAAATGTGGTTTTTTCGATCATCGAAGAGCAACCTAATGCGCTTTGGATTGGAACACGCATGTCGGGTTTGCATCGCTATAACAGTCTTACGGGCGAGATACAGTTTTTCGGTCAGGCCGATGATCAAAGTAATGGTCTCAATAATTCAGATGTGCTTAGTCTACTCAAAGGAACAAATAATGAACTTTGGATTGGAACGAGTGGTGGTTTGAATCTGTTAAAATTAAATGGTCAAAAACCAGATTTTAAGTATTTTACAACTGCTGATGGACTTCCAAATCATACCATTCATTCTATGCTCGAAGACAAGCAGGGAAATGTGTGGGTGAGTACAAATAACGGGCTGAGTCGCTTGCTGAAGGATCAAAATCGATTTGTCAACTATAATCGAGGTGATGGGTTGTTGAATAGCGAATTTACTGATGGGGCTGCATTCAAAAGCCAGAATGCTGATAAACTTTATTTTGGAGGCACCAATGGTGTTGATTGGTTTTATCCTGAACAAATCCCGCTTTCGACCAGTAATCCTGAGGTTTTGCTAACAGCATTCAGTGTGTTTAACAAGACCATTGAGCCGGGTGATGAGCTGCAAATTTTGGAAAAGGATATTGATGTCACGGATAAAATTGTCCTCAAACACAATCAGAATTTTTTTAGTGTGGCATTCACAACAATTAATTACGACAATCCAGCCAAGATTTTATTTAGTTATCGCCTGTCACAGTTCAACGAGGAATGGGTGGATATTGGAGAACAGCGATTTGCGAATTTTACTAATGTTCCTCCCGGAATATATCAGCTGCAGCTAAGAGCAACCAATGAGGATGCCATTTGGTCAGATAAAATTCGCACCCTCAAGATTGTGATCAAGCCACCTTTCTGGAGGACGACAGCGGCCTATATTTTTTACTTTTTGTCGTTTCTGGTACTTATCTTTTTAGTTTACCGGTATCAATCAAACCGGATCAAACAAAGGCATCGCGAAGCTTTAGAGGATTTGAACCGAAAGAAGGAACAAGAGCTTAACCGGCATAAATTTGAATTTTTTACCAATTTGGCTCACGAATTCCGTACACCTTTAACGCTGATTTTTGCCTCTGCAGCTAATTTGATGGAGAAAGCAAAACGGTATCCTGTTGAGCAAAGCTTGTTTAAAAGTATTTATCAGAATGCGCTTCGGTTGCAAAAGATGATTGACGAGCTTCTTGCTTTTCAGAAACTTGATTCAGGACGAGATGAACTAAAGCTGCAGAAATTAGATCTGATTGGTTTTGTTGGTGATATTGTGGAAATCTTTCGCGTTTATGCCATAGAAAAAGAGATCGATCTGATTTTTGAGCCTGACGAGCAGGAAAAGCATGTGCAATTTGATCCCGAAAAACTAGAACGTATTTTGCTCAATTTGTTGAGTAATGCAGTAAAATTTACGCCACCTGGTGGGATGATTAATGTTGGATTAGAAAGTGTACAAAATGAAATACGCATCACCATAAGAGATAATGGTATTGGTATCAAAAGCAAGGACTTGCCGCTGATTTTTGACCGGTATTTTTATCAAAATCCGCTTCCGGAACGAAATCAGGCAGGTCATAAAAGCTCTGGTATTGGCCTGGCTTACACTAAAAGTTTAGTCGAGATTCATAAAGGAAGAATTGAAGTGGAAAGTGAACCAAACAGGGGATCAATTTTTAAGGTTTATTTACCGATTTTATCTCAGGCCAAGCCTGAAAATAGTATTAATAATCCACGAAGTAGCGAATTACTTGAGCATTTAAGGGAAAGTATCAGTGAGGAATTTCTTATTCAGCAAAGCCTTGGTTTTGAAAATGATATCCAGCCAGATTCCTCAAATGAATCGAAGTCGAAATACAGAATTCTGATTGTTGAAGATGATGTTCAACTGTTGATGCTCATAAGAAAACTTATGTCTGAGCATTATGAGGTGGAAATTGCAAATGATGGAAAACAGGCGCTTGAAATGCTAAACAAAAAACGTATCGATTTGGTAGTGAGCGATGTGATGATGCCAAATATGAGCGGCCTCGAATTGACTCGTATCATCAAGGAAGATTTAATTACCAGTCATATTCCGGTAATTCTGCTCACAGCAAAATCTGCTAATGAACATGTGATTGAGGGCCTTGAGACAGGTGCTGATGGTTATATTGTAAAGCCATTTCATCCCCGACACCTACACTTGCGGATTGCAAAACTCATTGAAACCCGTGAATTATTAATGGAGGGTATTCGAAAGAATTTTGACAAGCAAGCTGAAATTGAAGAGCAGTATTTGTCGGATCGTGACCGCACATTACTTGAAAAAGCACATGATTTTATTGCAAAACATTATCAGGATGATCAGCTCAATGCTGATGATCTGGCCGACGAACTTGCTTTAAGCAAAGCACAGCTTTATCGCAAAATCAAAGCTTTATCAGGGCTTACTCCTCACGGCTTAATTAAAAATTTCAGGTTGATAAAGGCTCGAGAGTTCATCAAAGAAGGGAAACATAGTGTTAGTGATATTGTTTATTTGACCGGTTTCAACAATCGCGCTTATTTTTATCGGTCCTATCGTGAACTATTTGGCGAAACGCCAGGTGATATGTTTAAACAGAAATAAGAAAATCAATCGGTTAAAAACCTGATGTTGAATAAAAAAGGCTGCCCCGAGAGAGACAGCCTTTTAATTTTTAGGTGTGAACTGCACTTATCGGATCAGCACTTTCACCGCTTTGAAAAATCCGTTGTTATCTGTGAAACGGATGATATATACACCGGCACTTAACTGATGCGAAATCTGTTGACGTCCCATCCCGTTGAGTTCGGTTTTGCTCAGGGGCTGTCCTACCAGATTATACACTTCGAAAGTAAGCCTTTCGTTTGTCATTTTTTCAATAACAAAATGGTGTGAAGTTGCATACACCGAAACTGTTGCTGCAGCTGTTTCTCCCAATCCAATTTCAATCAGGTCGATAACCAGTACTTCTACCAGACCACCTGTAGGATCCACAGTGTTGGTTGTTCCCCAAACACCATCGGCAGCCTCATAGGTTTTTAGTACACTTCCATCAACCAAATCGCGGATTTCGATCAACTGAATTCCGTTGGCGTTGGCATTTGGAATGATCGTTCCCCAATGTCCGTCATTACCAGTCACTTCATCCTTGTAGAATGAAGGGTATTGTGAAATGGAAGCAAAATCTACACCGGTAGTTTCGATGCTGGTAGCAGCAATGGGCTGTCCTTCGCGGTTGTTGTCGTAGAGCAGGGCAAAGCTTTGAGGCAGATCGCCTGAGATGGCTCTGATGGCAGTTCCCTGCAGCGGATTGTTATCTGTGCCAAAGTTGATAACGGTGGCACTGTTTGTAGTAGTCAGATAAGTTGCGGCAACAGTTCCATCGTTGCCATCATTGATCCGGATGCGCATGAATACTTCATTTCCGGGCGTAAACCTGTCATTTCCGGTAGCTTCGGTAATGAACCAACCTGAATAGCTTCCCTGATCATCTGTTGTGAATACGCCATAACTTCCATCAGTTGAGAAACTTGGGCTTGTGCTTCTGTAGAAGTCACCTGAAGCATTGACAAATATTACATTACCTGCACCGTTTGTTGTTGGGTCGTCAATTGCCACAACAGCCTGATTGATATAACGATAGGTAGCATCAGGCAGAAGATTCGAGAAGGTTACCCAGTAGGCGTAAGGCAAACGGCTGTTATTTGTGCCATTAACACCTTGTATAAATTGAGGTACGATTTCGGCAGTAATACCAGGAAGTTGATCTCCAATTACTTCGCCATTCAGTGTTACAAATACTTCGGTAGCACTGCCACCTGTATGCGAAATAGTTTCGCCATCATAGCTGCCTTCAGCCAGGTCTGCTTTCAATCGAACGTAAACTGTAACAGGTTGTCCGGTGATAACGCCATCTGCAAACGGGAAGTCGAGCGAACTAACAAAGCTGTTGTCGTCAACCGAAACCTCATAATTGGCAGGAGCGGCAACAGTGATATCCCCACTTCCTTCAAGATTTTGACCGGTAAGCTGGTATGATTGCGAAGCTGAAGGGCCTTCACCTACCAGGTAGCTAAACCCGTTGAGGGTAACAGGATTGACAGAAAAATAAGGGTCTGTAATGTTAGCTTCTTCAAAATCTTCAAGGCTGCGGGCAACCAATTGCATATCATCATTGAACTGCAGAATAACACCTGTGATATTTTGTAACTCAACAGGAATATCAGTGCCGATATAATCCACATCTCCATAATGACTTCTGAAAACACCATCACCACTTGGATCGCTAATGTCGTAGTTAACGCCATCTTCAAACTGACCATCAGTGAGAAAGTCAACCAGGTTAACCGTAACAAGTTGAGCCTGATAGCTGTTATCCAGGATAGTAAGTGTAACTATTTCAGGATTAAGTGTGTTGCCTGTACTAGTGGCAACACCCGGATCTGACTGAGGAACAAACTGCAGCATTTGAGAATAGGTCGTAAGTGTTCCGGTAATACCTGTAATTCCATCATATAGATCGTAAGAAGTTGTGATATTACCGCTGTTGTCATCAATCAAAATGGCAGCTGTTGCATCCTGAATATATTTTTGATTACGTTCGCTGCTTTGGAAAGTAAGAATGGCCTCACCTGATAGCTGATAAACTGTTCCATCAGTTTCACCTTGACGCAATTCTGCGATTGTAGCCACCTGAACTACATCACTAAAGGTGTAGGTTGCACTTCTAACTGCACTATTGGTGTAGCCTTCCAGTTCACCATAGGCCCAGATCGTTGTTGCCTCAGAAACGTTCACTGGTGTGGTATATTCAGTCCATGGACCGGTTGCTGATTCGGTGCTGTAGAAAATTGTTGCACCGCTGGTGGCCGAACTGATCGTTACATCAATCGGATCAAAGTAATTGCCGGCCGGAGGGTTGAATGTTGGAGCTAGCACAACGGGTGTACCACCATCATAGGCAGTCCAGGAAATATTATCAATCACAACTTGTCCGTCGCTGTTATTCACATTCATGAATTTTATAACTACTTGTCCAGGTACATTCACAACGATATCACCTGAATTTTTAATAATTTCAGTTTCTCCGTCACTGGTAACATTACCAACTACAACGTCATTCACCAATACATTCAGATTGACATCGGTACTGAAGGCCTGCATATAATCAAAGTTGATTACTCCGATGCCGCCATTGATCAAACCAGAATAGACATTAGATTGAGGAGTTCGGTCACGTCCCAGCGTAATGGATTCATCCGTGATTTGCAAATCACCTCTGGCCTGAACATAAGTCCAGGTTGAGCCGTCCTGTCCAAGGAAAGTGCCATCCTGATAGGAGTTGCCATCATAATCGAGGTTGGCAAAGGTTTCGAAACCGCCACCAGCTGATGGATCACTTACGTTTCCATTGAGTGTGACAGTCTTGTCAGTAGCTCCGGCTGAAGTGGCCAAAACCTGCTCGCCATTGTATGTGCCAACATCTAAGCCTGCCTTGAGGCGAACATAAACTGTTGTTTCATCAACAGTTCCATCAGTTGGTGTGAGTAAAACAGGATCAGTAGCTACAAAGCTTCCGCCTGTGCCTAACGAAATTTCGTAGTTTGAAGGTGCATCCAGACTCAGATCAGTTGTGAGGTTCAACGCGCTTACAACAAAGCTTTGCTCTGCCGAAGGACCATTGCCAACTTCATAGCTAAATCCGTTCAAAGTTGCCGGACTAACAGCAATAAAAGGATCTGTGATATTAGCTTCTTCGAAATCGGCCAGGCTTCTTGGAATAAGCTGCATGGTGCTCGAGAACTGAAGAATTACACCTGTAATATTTTGTGTAGTAGTTGGTATTGGCTCGCCAATATAGTTCACATCACTGTATTGGGTGCGCATTACGCCGCTGCCACTGGGATCGGTGATAGTATAATTCTGTCCTGAAGCAAAATTACCGGAGGCCTCAAAGTTAGCAAAGTTAACTGTTACTAGCTGAGCCTGATAGCTGTTATCCAACGCATCCAGACTTACTTCAACCGGCGTAACTGTATTTCCTGTGCTTGTTGCCGCTCCCGGATCAAATTCAGGAACAAATTGCAGCATATTGCTATAGGTAGTCAGCGTACCAGTAATACCAGTGATACCGTCGTAAAGGTTATAGCTGGTAGTAAAGGCACCACCATTATCATCAATTAAGATTGCTCCGGTTGCATCCTGAATAAATTTCTGGTTGCGGGTGCTGCTCTGGAAGGTAAGAACAGCCTCACCGGTAAGTTGATAAACTGTGCCATCAGTAGCACCTGCCCTGAGTTCAGCAATAGTTGCAACAGAAACTACATCCGTAAAGGTGTAAGCGGCACTTGTTACCGGACTGTCTTCGTGGTCATCTGCCGTGGCATAAGCCCAGATTGTAGTAGCTTCATCCACAGCAATAGGGGTGGAGTAAGCAGTCCAGGGACCGTTTCCCGAACTCTGACTGAAGAAGATATCAGCGTTGGCTGTTGCCGAACTTAAAGTAACATCAATAGGATCTGCATAGCTTCCGGCAGGTGGGTCAAAGCTTGGTGCAGCTGCAACAGGAGATCCGCCTTCGTAAGCTGTCCAGGCTACATTGTCTATTACCACCTGACCATCGCTATTGTTAGCGTTGATAAATTTGATTGTAACAGATCCGTCCACATTTACTGTAATTGTTCCGGAGCTTTTGATTACACCTTGTTCTTCATCTGATGTAACATTGCCAACAACAACATCATTCACCAGCACATTCAGATTGACATCAGTGCCGAAGGCCTGCATATAGTCGAAGTTGAGCGTGCCTATTCCACCTAAAATTGTTCCGGAGAACACATTAGCCTGTGGTGTGCGATTGCGTGCGAGCATGATGGCTTTACCTGTGATTTCATAATCACCACGCGATTGGAAATAGGTCCAGGTGCTGCCGTCTTGTCCAAGGAAGCTGCCATCAGCATAGCTGGTTCCTTCCAGCTCAAGATTGGCAAAAGTTTCTAATCCACCGCCAACTGCTGATCCGTCATAAACTGTTCCATTTAAGGTTATTACGGCGTTTTCAGCTCCGGAAGCATTAGCAACGATTTCTTCGCCATTGTAGTTGCCGAGCTCCAATCCTGCTTTCAGGCGCACATAAATCGGTGTTTCTTCAACAACACCATTTGTTTGGTTGATGATGATAGGGCTTGTGGGAACAAAATTGCTTCCGCCTGTGGGCGAAATATCAAAATAAGCTGAACTTGTTGTGACACTAATTCCAGAAGTGAGGTTAATACCACTAATCATAAATGATTGCGGGTTTGATGGACCTCCGCCTACAGGATAGCTCAATCCGTTGATTACCATCGGATCAGCGAAAATAGTAGGATCAGTAATTGGCGCATCTTCAAAGTCTTCCAGGCTTCTTGGAATCAGCTGCATGGTGCTGCTGTATTGCATGATAACACCTATAAGGTTTTGTGTCGTTTCAGGAATCGGAGTTCCGATATAATCCAAATTACTGTATTGGGTGCGCATCACGCCATTTCCAGTAGGATCGGTGATGGTGTAATTGCTTCCTTGGGTGAAGTTTCCTGTTGTATTGAAATCAACAAAATTCACCTTTACCAGCTGTGCCTGATAAGTAGCATCCAACGCATCCAATGTAACTTCAACCGGAGTAATGGTATTTCCTGTGCTTGTTGGTGCACCGGGATCGGTCTGAGGCACAAACTGCACCATATTTTGGTAAACAGTTAATGTGCCGGTTAGGCCTGTAATTCCATCTCCAATTTCGTAGGCTGTGGTGATATTTCCGGCGGCATCATCAATCAGAATACCTGCTGTACCATCCTGAATAAATTTCTGGTTACGTGTCGAGCCGGCAAAGGTAAGCATTGCCTCTCCGGTAAGCTGATAAACTGTTCCATCAGTTGCTCCCTGGCGGAGAGCAGCGATATTAGCTACTTGTGTAACGCTGGTGACTTGGCCGGAAACAGGAAGTTCAACCAAGCCAATATTCACATCCTCATGCGAAACTGCTTCTTCATATTCACCTTCATCCAGGCCGGCTTTCATTCGAACATAAATCGTACGTGGCTGCGCAATCAACTCTCCATCTGCGTATTGTAGTACAAGTTCATTGAACCAGTCAGTATCGTCAATCGAGATTTCAAAGCTGGCCGGCGCCGTTACTTCAACCAGACCCGAACCTGCGAAATTGAAACCGTTCACGGTATAGCTTTGTGAAGCCGAAGGGCCTTCATCTAATTCATAAGTAAATCCACTAAGTGAAGTGGGTGTAAGTTCGAGAATGGGATCCAACAGCACAACGGTATAAGATTGCTCTGCAGAGGTGGTTTCAGCTGCCTGATCATCCGTTGCAGTGATAGCATAGTGAACAGTTGTTCCACCTGCTTGTGCAGGAATATCAGTATCAGTAGTATAAGTGTCGCCTGTGCTTACACTCATTGGGATGCTGTTGGTGAGGTTACCGCTTTCGGTTCCCCAGTTAAGCACAACGTCAGTCACAGTGCCATCGCTGTCAGTAACATCAGCCGAAACGCTAACAGTTTGGTCATCCATGATGTCAGTTGCAGGTGTTTGGGTGATGTTGGTGATTGATGGAGGAACGTTTGTACTGCCGGGGGCAACAGCCTCAGCCCAGCTTGTAGCAACACGAATGCCATCGACAATTATGTTTTGGTTATCGTTAAACTGACGAAGTGCGAAACTGCCCACATTTGAGAAACTGGTTGTTTCAGTAAAACTTGCATCAGCAATAGCAGGTTCACTTGCCGGATAAGAATCAAAAACGTATAGGCTTGATTCTTTTGTGGTTAAATCCAGCTTTACAACAACAAGTACGGATGAAGGATTTGAAACGGAAACGTAACTGGCGGGTGCCGAGGCGCCAATTCCAAGTCCGTCGCCTGAAACATTGACCCATATTCTTGTAAAATAAGTTGTTGCAATTGTCGATTGTCCTAAATGAGCAAAATATCCTGCGCTTCCATTTTGAGAAATATCAGCAATAAAGGCAGCATAAACCACTCCCGAATTCACTTCATCAAAGGTGTGATGAACATCTTCGCCATTAGCATCCAGATGAGCTGCCCCACCAATTCCTGAGCCGGCATAACCAACGAAATTAAGACCTGTTGTTACATCAGGTGAATTATTACCTGCTCCACTGTGAGCAGTCCAGCCGTTATCAACAAGCAAAGCTCCTGATGGATATTCAAAGTTTTCTACAAAAACCAATCCTGAAGCACCTGGTGTAGTAACATTTCCATCCAAAGTCACAGTTTGATCTGTTGCATCTGTTGAACTGGCAGTTATTTGCTGTCCGTTGTAGTCTCCTGCTGAAAGTCCAGCTTCCAATCGTGTGTAAAGTGTTGTAGTAGCAACACTTCCTGCTGTTTGGCTTAATGTGATTGCAGTAGCCTGGAAATTAACATCGTCAGTTGAGATTTCGTAATTAGCAGGAGGTATTACTGTAATATCAGAAGTGAGGTTTGTTCCTTCAACAGTGAAGCTTTGTGAAGCTGATGGGCCACTGCCTGCTTCGTAGGTGAAGCCTGTGAGGGATGTGGGGTTGATCGTCAAGGTTGGTGTAGCAACACTTTGTTCTTCAATAACAATATTATCGATTTGCCATGAACGATAACTCCCTGCCTCGTATCGATACTTTAAAGCAAACCATACAGAAGTGCCAGTAATTGCTGAAAGATCAATTTCACCTGATGAAACCCATTCCTGCTCATTTGTTGGTTGTGTAAAGACCAATTCTGTCCATATTGCCGATACAGGATCCCCAATGCCAGTATAATCTGTTGAATAGAATAGTTTTAAGTAATTATCAGCATCATCTGATCCAAATCGTTTCCAGGTATCAAAAGTTAAAACTTCATCTGAATAACTATTCAGGTTTATTCCTGGAAGGATAAGCCAGTCTTCTTCAATATCACCACTATTAAATCCATTCATCTGTGCCCAGCCTGATGAATTCCAGTTCCATACTTTGGTGTTACCTGATACACTAAAAGTGTAAACATCACCCAAATCTGTATCAAAAGTTTCTGTGTAAGGCAGGCTGGTAGTAGCCGGATCAGTAACTGCATAGCTTTGTTCAGCCGAAGTAGTAGTTGCTGGTTCATCATCAGTAGCTTCAATCACATAGTAAACAGTTGTGCCATCTGCCTGAGCAGGGATGTCGCTTGTTGTGCTATAGGTATCACCACTGCCACCATTTGTCATGGAAATGGTTCCGGTAGAATAATCTCCGCTTGTTGTGCCCCATTTCAAATTCACAGTATTCAAAGTGCCATCACTGTCAGTAACATCAGCCGAAACGGAAACAGTTGTGCTTGAAGTGATTCCTGCGGATGGGGTTTGTACGATATTGGTGATTTCGGGCGGCAGGTTACCGGAAGTTGATGTTACGGTTCCATAAACAACAATATCATCTCCGGTACCATCGCCCGGACCACCTGAGCCACCTGTAGCCTCTGCCCACATATATATCCTGTAAGTAACAGGTGTTGATGAATTCGATTGATCAAAAGTGAAGGTGAAGTTTTGGGTAGTGGTTACGTCAGCAATTGGGTACTCCTGATCCAGGTTGGAGGCATAATTATCAATGGAATTTCGGATTGCAATACCACGTGGGCCGGTTCCTGAACGCTGCAATTGAAGATATACTGAACTTACATTGAACTGAAAATCATTAGTTGGATCGATTGTAAATTCCATGTAATTATCACCTGCAATAGCATTGTCAATACTCTCCAGTGCCCAGTTGGTGGCATTAAATCGTCCACCGTTACTAGCGGCTGTTAATCCTGCACCTCGAGAAATTTCAGAGCTGTTTAAATTTGCATTATTAAAGTTTGAAGTAGCTGTTTCTTCGCTTCCAGCAAGTCCTGAAAACTCAAATGTTAATATTCCCTGCCCCCAACTATTAAAAGCCAAAAGCATCATGACCGTCACGGCCATCAATCGTAGTTTTTGTTTCATAAGATTTAGTTTGAATTTGTTAATTAATATCTTGATATTGTATATTTTAAGTGATAAGAACTCGACAAAAACAGGATATGCAATTTACACATATTTTATTTAATAGATTGAGTTTGCAAAGCTAAGTTGTTCACTTGTTTTCAACTTTAAGCAAGTATTAATTATCGCCTGGATAATTGCGAACTTTTTTCCTGCGATTTTTTCTGAGTGCTGAAGTGTTTCCTGATTTTTAGTTTCCAAGCCACAACCGGATTTTGTGTTTCATTCCTTGGTTGTGCTTCGGGCCAAAAAGGAAATCGTTTCTTGTGCTGAAGACTTCTCTGTCAGTCATTTTTACACAGGATCCGGATTAGTAAACTGATAGAATCAGCTGATTCATTGCTGCAGGAAAAAATTAGTTTTTTAACTTTTAGGAGTGGGCTCATGATTTGATTATTTGTAAAAGCTGTTAAATTTGCGAAACAAAATCTTAAAATGTGATGAAGCAGGTGATTTTAGGAGCTGGCGGAAGTATTGGCAAAGGGCTGGCAAAAGAGCTTAGGAAATATAAAACAGACATCAGGCTGGTAAGCCGAAACCCCAACAAGGTGAATGAGGATGACGAACTTGTTGCAGCCAATCTGCTCGGTAAGGATGCCGTTTCGGAGGCTGTAAAGGGATGTGAGGTGGCCTATTTGGTTGCAGGCCTTAAATACAATGCGGATACCTGGGAAAAACAATGGCCCGTGATCATGGACAATGTTATTGAAGCATGTAAGTTGCATAATTGCAAATTGGTATTTTTCGATAATGTGTATATGTACGATCCAACAATGATTGGCCACATGACCGAGGAATGTCCGGTAAATCCTGCCAGTCGTAAAGGAAAAGTTCGTGCTGCCATTGCGCAAAGGCTGATGGATGAAGTTAATACCGGAAAGCTCACTGCTTTGATAGCCCGTGCAGCAGATTTTTACGGACCCGGAGAAGTGAACAGCATCTTATCAGAAACTGTCGTTAAGAATTTTGCCAAAGGGAAAAAGGCCAATTGGATGGGTGTTCCGTCTGTGCCACATTCTTTTACCTATGTGTCGGATGCAGCAAAAGCAACAGCAATTTTGGGCAATTCAAAGGATGGCTGGGGCCAGGTTTGGCATTTGCCAACAGCTGCCAGGCCTTTGAGTGGATTGGAATGGATAGAGAATATTGCTTCCGAAATGGGAGTGAAGCCAAAATATACGGTTTTAAGTAAGTCCATGATCAGAATGCTGGGTTGGTTTATACCTTTTCTTCGCGAAATGCCGGAGATGATGTATCAGTACGACCGCCCTTATGTGTTTGATAGCACAAAGTTTGAAAAAAAATTCAGCATGAAAGCAACTCCTTATGTGGTTGGCATTCGCGAAATGGTTGATGATCACAAGAAGCAGGTAAATATTTGATTTACACGCAATATTATTTTTTAGTACCCGTTTGGGTTTCATAAAAAACCTACCCTCATGATCAGAACCAGATCACTTATGCTGTGGTTTTTGCTTACAGTTGTTTTCACTTTGTTGTTTTACAGGCAGCACATCGGTCTTAATCTACTCATTTATGAGTTGCTGGTTTTGTTTAGTCTGCGGCAAAAGTTTGGATGTTTTATCCAGCCTGTCTATGCGAAAGTGCTGGTGTTTTCCTTATTGGCTACCCTGATTGCTGTTGTTTTGGTAAATTCCACCCTGGTGATCCTTGTTAACCTGCTATTCCTTGCCCTGTTGGTAGCTTATCTTTCGCAGTTGCAGGAAGCCAACTTATTTGGTGCTGCCTTGGCCATTGCCGGAAATTTAGTGAGGTCGCCTTTTTATGGTATTCGGGCGATAGGAGAGGAAATTGCAGGGAAAGAGCAGTCAAGAGGCCGACGGTTGATCGCTGTTGTGCTTATTCTGCTGGCCGGCTTGTTTGTCGTATTGGTTTTTGCACTGATCTATGCTACTGCAAGTCCGTGGTTCGAGAATCTTTCAAACATTGCGACCGATTATATTTACAAACTGTTTGATATTATTGATCCTGAATGGATTCCGCTGATGGTGCTCGGATTTTTGATCGCAGCCTATGTTTTGTTTTCACAGCCTGATTCGATGATTACAAAGCTGAACGAAAAACCTGAAACACATGTGTTAAGCGAACGACAAATTTCAACTGCCGTGTTGAACAGCCTCAAAGTTGTATTGGTTTTATTGAATGTTTTGCTGGCAATAGTCAATTGGCTCGACCTGAAAAATGTGTGGTTGTTTTTTGAATGGAATGGCGGATTCCTGAAGCAATTTGTTCACGAGGGAACTTTTTTGTTATTGTTTTCTGTTGCCCTTGCTTCGCTGGTGCTATTAGCTATTTATAGCGATCGTTCCAGGGGTTTGCAGCAAAACAAAAGTATTAGATTTTTGGCTTCGGCATGGATCATCCAAAATGCTTTTTTAGTCTTATCTGTTGGGATGCGCAACTATTGGTATATGAATTATTTTGCGCTGGCTTACAAGCGTATTGCCGTTGTTTTTGTGTTGGTATTGCTGATAATCGGATTGGTTTTGCTGTATCAGAAAATCCATAAAGCACGCTCTGTTTTCTGGCTGATCCGGCAAAGCAGTCTGGCTTTTTTTGTTGTGTTGGCACTTGCTTCATTACCCGACTGGGATACGCTGATAGCTCGCTATAACCTGAAAAATTATGAGCGGTCTTTTGTGCATTTCGATTTTTTGATCGACCTTCCCGATCGTACATTGGATGATATGGACCTAAGTCTGGAACAACTCGAAAAAATAGATGCAGCACAGCAACAGCTATACTTTCTGGAAGCTGAGTATATGCACGGAAGCGAATTTTATGAACAGCTTCAGAAGCGTAAAGCGAAGTTTCATCGCAGGCACGAGATCAAAACTATTTTATCCTGGAACCTGGCAGATCATCTGGCGGCCCAACGGCTGAAGGCAGGGCACTAGTGTCTTTTTAATAAGGCTGAAGTGCCTGGTAAGCCAGGTAATCAGATCCTTCGGTTTAAAGATTACTGTAATAGTCGGCTTAAGAAGACTTTATTTCATAAAAATATTGATCGTTTTATTGAATCCGTGTAATCCATTGGAATTAATTTTATTTTTGTTTTCCATTAAAAAATTACACGCATGAGAACTTCTTATTTGATCGTTTTGATACTGCTGATCAGCAATACTTCGTGTAACAAAAAGGATGACCAGAGCCTGATGCCTGCTGAACTGCAATCACAATTTGAGATCATGCTTGACAATGAGATGACAAAATATGTGCAGAAGTATCCATCCTATCCTGGTGGAATAGCACTTCAGGTGCTTGTTAAAGGTGAGCCATATTTTATGGCCAGTCATTTTGACGAGGCTGTTAATGAGAAGTTTCATTTCAGAGCAGCCAGCAACACCAAAACATTTACTGCTACAGCCGTTTTGTTGCTGCATCAGCAAGGAAAACTTAACATTGATCATTTACTAACGGATACGATTCCTGGAACTGATCAGCTTTATTTGCCCAATACAGCAGCCTATGCCATTCCTTTCAAGGATGAAATAAGTATTTTGGATCTGTTGCGGCATCGGGCTGGAATCTTTGATGTTACCAACGATACAATCCCTCATTCTGTTAGTGCTGAAGTGCCGTATAAGGGGCATTTTTATCTGGAATATGTGATGGAACAGGATGCGGATCATACTTTTACATCGGAAGAGCTGATTAGCGTGGTATCGCAGACTGAACTTTTTTATTTTGAGCCTGGAACAGATTATCACTACAGCAATACGGGATATTCTGTTTTGGCCAGAATAATTGAGCGGGTTTCCGGACAGTCGTACCAGGATTTTATTGTTCAAAATCTTGTTACGCCAATGGGTTTAATAAATACCTCGGTACCGGTATTAGGACCGGATCAACAGATGCCGGAGCCATTTTTTCCGGGTTATGTCCTGCAAAATAACCAGGTATATGATGTCACAGCTTCGAATATTTCGGGTAATGTAGCCGAAGGAAATATCATTGCCACGCCATATGATCTTGCACATTTTATCCGTAAACTATTAAGGGGAGAGGGGCCACTTACAAGTTATAATGCCAATACGATAATGATGAATGTGATCCCGGTGAATACCACTTCAACATATGCTTACGGATGTGGTTTGACGCTTACCAACGGGCTGGGTTATGGGCACAATGGGGCACACGAAGGCTATCTCTCCCTCATGATTTATGACCCTGAAAACGATATCAGCATCATCGTTTTAACCAACACCTGGAACCTGAGCAATGGCATGGGCAGTCTGTACGAACAACTTGGTGGCCTGTTGGTTGATGTGGCCTACAAAGCCAAAAGCATAGCAAAAGAAGGAAACTAAACCGAATTGGAACCCGATTGAGAATTTGTTCGAAACAAACTACTGAATACTTGTAGCCTGAGCTATAGGTGTATATAATCTGGTGGTGATTCTGCCTTGTAAATTTTGATGCACTTTTGGATCAAACCGATTCGTAATTGAACTAAGAGGATTCGAAGAAAGTGTAACATCAAACGGAATTTTTTATTTTTCCAGAGATTCCCTGGTTTAATAAAAGAAGAATTGCTAAATTAGCGGCGACAATAACCAAAACCTGATCATGCCACCAGCAAAACGATTGAAATTTTTGCCCATATCACAACCAAGGGATTGGATTGTACATTCCGCCCAAGGTATGGGTTGGGTTTTTGGTGTTTGATAAGTTTATCCTCTAAAAAGCCTTTTAACCATGAAAACTGGACAAGCAGATATGTAGAATATATACACAATAGTGCGGGTATTCGCTTGTTAGGCACAAGGCTACGAAACCAGAAACGACAGCAATAAAATGAAGAAATTTTTGTTTCCCGACACACGAAAAAAGAGAAAGGATTGCCAACCCACAAAGCATAAGTTTGGCAGCCCTTCCCTGCAAGCTTCGCTTCGCTGCCAAACACATGCTTTTTTGCCACCGCGCGCAGATTGAGCGGAATTTCTACCGATTATTGAACCGAAAATTGTTAATTTGCGAGATTATTAAATAAGGATTTTAGAATATGCAGAACTTACAAAACGAACTGATAAATATACTCCAACACGAAGATGCTTTGGTAGTTGACGGACAACTAAACAAAAACAAGATTGTTGAAATGGCATTACAGGTTGACCCACAACTTATTAAGCATTTAATAAAGCACGACACATTTAAAACTCATTTTTTTACTGATGTAGAAGGCGTTTTGGTATTCGACAAAATTAAATTTCAGCGTTTTGTAAATAATAAGTCTTTTTTGCCGGACAGTTACACCGCTTTTAAAAACAAGATTGGATTAACAATTAACGATGGCACAACCGACAATTACATAACTTCAAAAAACGATGTGGTGTTGGCATGGCCACATAAAGACTGCGTTTTGGAAGGCGGACAAACCAAAGAAGACCAAAAACGCAACGAAATTTTCTGGAACGAAACTCTTGCACCCGATGAGATAGACCGCTTACTTGACCCTAAAGTTTTTACTAATTGGAAGAAGTACGACCAACAGGGCGAACACAAAGTAACAGAAATAAGCGATAACGACAACCTGATAATTAAAGGAAATAACTTATTGGCTCTTGCTTCATTGAAAAAAAGATATGCCGGAAAAGTTAAACTGATTTATATTGATCCTCCTTATAATACAGGATTCGACTTTGGTTATAATGACAAGTTTAGCCATGCTTCGTGGATGACATTTATTAAAACTAGGCTTTACATTGCTAAATCATTATTAAGTACAAAAGGAACAATTTGGGTAAATATTGATGATAGAGAGGGGCACTATTTAAAAATTTTACTTGATGAAATATTTGGTAGAGATAATTTTGTTTCAACTTGTGTTTGGCAGAAAATTCACTCCACAAAGAATGATGCAAAATATTTTTCTGAAAACCATGATTACATTTTTGTTTACGCAAAAAATAAGGAGAACGTATCTTTCAAATTACTTGACAGAACAGAATCTATGGATAATCGGTATAAAAATATTGACAATGACGAAAGAGGACCTTGGCAATCTGGAGACCTAGTGGCTAATGAAGAAAGAACAAATGGTTATTATGATGTAATAAGCCCTAAAACTGGAAAAATATTTAATGTACAGAAAGGAAAGCATTGGGTATACTCAAAAGAACGAATGGAAGAAATGATAGCAGATAATACTATTTGGTTTGGGAAAGACGGGAATGCGTTCCCTCGTAAAAAAAGATTTTTATCAGAAGTCGAAGGCCGAAAGGTAAACACTTGGTGGGAGAGTTCAGAAGTGGGTCATAATCAAGAAGCAAAAAGAGAAATAATCAAATTGTTTGGAAATACGGACCCATTTGGAACGCCAAAACCTGAACGGTTATTGAAAAGAATTATAGAGATTTCGACCGATGAAACAGATGTAGTATTAGACTTCTTCATGGGAAGTGCAACAACGCAAGCAGTTGCATTAAAAATGAAAAGACGCTTTATTGGAATTGAACAAATGGATTATATTAACACCGTTTCAGTTGAACGGTTGAAAAAAGTTATTGGTAAATCTGTAAAAAAAGAAGGAGAGCTACATGAAAGCAATGAATTTGATAATGGTGGTATATCAAAAGATGTTAAATGGATTGGTGGTGGCTCTTTCATCTATTGCGAGTTAGCAAAATACAACCAAACTTTTGCCGACCAAATTTTAGACGCTGACAGCAAAGAAAAGATAATCGCAATTTGGCAGGTAATGAAAGAAAAAGCCTTTTTGAGCTACCAGTTTGATAAGCAAAGTTTTGATGAACGCATTGAAGCATTTAAAACCCTTTCGCTTGAAGACCAAAAGAAATTTTTACTTGAAGTGCTGGACAAAAACCAGTTGTATGTAAATCATTCGGAGATAGCAGACGAAACATTTGGAATAAGCAAAGAGGATAAGCGGTTGAATGATATGTTTTACGGTAAAATTTAAAAAAAAGGAAAATATGTAATGAGGGCTTTACTTGACACAAATATTATCATTCATCGGGAAACAAGCCGGATAATTAACCAAAACATTGGTATGTTGTTTTACTGGCTTGATAAAATGAAGTATCAAAAATACGTTCATCCCGTTACCATTGCCGAACTGCAAAGGCACACCGATGAACAGGTAGTGAAAACTATGGGTGTTAAGTTACAAAGCTATCATGTAATGAAGGTTTCAGCACCTTTGAACGATGATGTAAAAAAAGTAAGCTCTACCATTGACACAACCGAAAACGACAATAACGACACGCTTTTGCTCAATGAGGTATATTCAAAACGAGTTGATTTTTTAATTACCGAGGACAAAAAAATACATACCAAGGCAAAACATTTAGGCATTGCCGATTTTGTGTTTTACATTGAGCAGTTTATTGAGAAAGCTGTTCGGGAAAACCCCGAACTGGTCGATTACAAAACTTTAGCCGTAAAAAAAGAATATTTTGGAAACATCAATTTACAATCGTCATTTTTCGACAGTTTCCGTGGCGACTATCAGGGGTTTGACCAGTGGTTTAACCGAAAATCGGAAGAAATTGCCTATGTCTGTTCCTACGAAGGAGAGATTAACTCATTTTTATTTCTAAAAAAAGAAGGCAAAGAAGAAGATTATTCTGACATACAGCCACCTCTGCCACCAAAAGAAAGATTAAAGATTGGAACATTTAAAGTTACTGCAAACGGCTTTAAACTTGGCGAACGATTTTTAAAAATCATTTTTGACAATGCCCTAAAACAAAAAGTAGAAGAAATTTATGTAACCATTTTTGATAAGCGGGATGAGCAAAAACGGCTTATTGAATTAATGGAAACATGGGGTTTTAGAAAATGGGGAGAAAAAGAAACGCCAACAGGTATTGAAAATGTTTATGTACGACCATTTGAAAAACCAGCAGATAGGACACAGCCACGATTAACATTTCCGTTTTTATCAAGCGATTCGGATGTTTTTGTAGTACCTATTTACCCTGAATATCATACAGAATTATTTCCTGATTCAATTCTGCAAACAGAATCACCGTTGGATTTTGTCGAAAATCAGCCACACCGCAACGCAATAAGAAAGGCATATATTTCTCATTCAAAAGAGAGAAATCTAAACACAGGGGATATAATTTTGTTTTACCGAACAGGCGGATATTACAAAAGTGTTATTACTACCATTGGCATTGTAGAAAACACAAAACAACCTGCCACTTTTGAGGAACTCAAAGCAATTTGCAAAAAGCGAACAGCATTGTCGGAAGCACAACTGGCTGAATATTGGAATAGGTACGATAAACGAAAACCTTTTGTTGTTAATTTCCTGTATGCCTATTCTCTGCCAAATCCTTTCAGGGTAAATTTGAAAAAACTCATTGATATTGGTGTTTTTGCAAGCATAGAAGAAGCCCCGCGAGGGTTTCAGAAATTAAGTTGGGAATCATTTGTTAAAATTTATAAGGAAGCATATAAATAATGAAAGTATTATTATCAATAAAGCCGGAGTACGCCGAAAAAATATTTTCGGGCGAGAAGAGATATGAATTTCGCAAAGCAGTATTTAAAAATCAACTTATTCAAACTGTAGTTGTATATGCAACTATGCCTGTTGGCAAAATAATTGGCGAATTCAATATAAAACAGATTTTAAAAGATGAACCTGAACACATTTGGGAAATGACCAAAGATTACTCAGGAATAAACAAATCTTTTTTTAACGAATATTTTAACGGAAGAAACTTTGCATTTGCTATTGAGGTTGACAAGCCAAAATTGTATAAAAAGCCGATAAATCCAAAAGAAGAATTTGAAAGATTTACAGCACCTCAATCGTTTATGTATTTATAAATTATGGCAGAAGAACGTTTAGATAAAACCTTTGATGTTTTGGTGGAGAATGAAGTTATTGAACTTGTTCTGCCCGACAATATCAAACAAAATTTACGGTACGAAGCACGACCTTACCAGATTGAGGCATTTGCACGTTTTACATATTATCTCAATAAATACAAGCACCGCCGTAAGCCAAGCCAGTTACTGTTTCACATGGCAACAGGGAGCGGAAAAACCTTGATTATGGCAGGTGCAATTGTGGAGCTTTACAAAATGGGCTACCGCAATTTTATTTTCTTTGTAAACACCGATACCATAATCCGAAAAACAAAAGAAAACTTTTTAAATTCGGCATCGCTGAAATACTTGTTTGCACCGCAGATAAACATTAACAACCAGCCTGTTTCTGTCCGTGAAGTTGACAATTTCGAGAGCGTAAACGACAACGATATAAATATTCATTTTTCAACAATACAGGGCTTACACTCCCGTTTGAACACGCCACGGGAAAACAGCGTAACATTTGAAGATTTTTCAAACAAAAAAATAGTGCTGATTTCGGACGAAGCCCACCATGTAAATTCATTAACCAAGCAAAAACTAACAGGCGAAGAATTGGAAGTTGAGCGTTCGTGGGAAAATACCATTACACGCATTTTTGATTCCAATTCTGATAATGTTATGTTAGAATTTACAGCCACATTGGAACTTTCACACCCTTCCGTTGCTGCAAAATACAATTCGAAACTGCTTTTCGATTACGACCTGAAAAAGTTCCGTGAAGATGGTTATTCAAAAGAAATAAAAACCCTACAAGCCGACCTTGAAGCGGTTGACCGTGCATTGGAAGGAATCATTGTAAGCCAGTATAAAAAGAAAGTATTTTCTAAATACGGTTTGCTGATTAAACCAGTGGTAATGATGAAATCGAAAACCACGGCTGAATCGGCAGAAATGGAACAGCAATTTAAAGACAAAATACAAAACCTTTCTGTAACAGACATTAACAAAATCAAGGGTTTAAAAGGCAATGAAACCCTGCAAAAAGCTTTTCAGTTTTTCGAGGAATCGAAAATTTCAACTGCAAACCTGATTGATGAATTGAAAGATGATTTTTCGGAGGATAAAATCATTTCGGTAAATTCTAAAAATGACACAGACGAAAAGCAGATTGTAATAAATACCCTTGAAGCAAAAGACAATGAATATCGGGTTGTATTTGCCGTTGACAAGCTAAACGAAGGCTGGGATGTTTTGAACCTTTACGATATTGTTCGTTTGTACGAAACACGAGATTCTAAAGGAGGAAAGCCAGGGAAAACAACTGTGCAGGAAGCACAGTTAATTGGACGTGGTGCAAGATATTTTCCTTTTAAAATTTCAGAAGAACAACCGCTTGACCAACGGAAATTTGATACCGACCTTGAAAATGAAATGAGGATTTGCGAAGAACTGCATTACCATTGTTCTCACAATCCAAGATATATACAGGAATTAAACACAGCTTTACAGGAAATTGGTATTATTCCAAAAGAAAAAAAAGAGGTATTTCTTGAACTTAAAGACGATTTTAAAGAATCGAAATTTTATAAAACAGGTTTTGTATTCATTAACAAAAAAGTTGAGAACGACCCTCAATTAAACTTTGAATATCAGGAGCCGGCAATTCGCAAAAAACATGAATACAAATTGCGGACAATGGCAACTGCTGAGTCAACAATTTTTGCCGTACAGGAAGCCAAACAAGTTGACCGTAAAACACAAACATACAAACCGATACTTTGGGATAAAGTGATATTGAAAAAGGCAATGAATAAAATTCCTTTTTATCATTTCAACAGTATGAAACGCTATTTCCCATCAGTAAAATCGGTTGATGATTTTATTGCTAAAAAACTGACTGAAATTGAAGTTGACTTAATTGGACTTGAAAAGGATATTAAAAACCTGACCCCAAAAGACAAATTGAATGTTTGCTTATCGTTCCTGACTTCAATTTCCGAAGAAATCAATCAGACTTTCGGTGATTATCGTGGAACGAAATCATTTAAAAGAGAACCGATTCGTAAAGTGTTCCGTGACAAGAAAATGTATTTTGCCATTGAAGAAAATACCGACAAAGAAACAGGTAAACCGACCATGCGTACCGACATAGACGAAAAATATTATCTTGACTTAAACTCAAGAGATTGGCACGCATACAAAGAAAATTACGGTTCATCGGAAGAAAAGTTATTGGTGAAATTCCTTGATTCGCAAATGGAAGAACTTGAAAACCGTTTCAAAGAAATTTACCTGATACGGAATGAAAGATTTTTCAAAATATTCAGATTCAGCGATGGAAAAGCAACCGAACCTGATTATGTGCTATTTATGACAGAGAAAGACAGCGGAGAAAATCTTGTATATCAGTTATTCATTGAGCCAAAAGGAACACACTTGATACCAAATGACGACTGGAAAGAAAAATTCTTTGCCGACATTGAAGAAGAAGCAATATTGCATGAAAATGATAAAATAAGAATCATTGGAATGCCATTTTATAATAAAACTGAAAGGGAAACACAGTTTAAAGAAAAATTGACGGAAATAGTAAGTGGATAGCCATCCCTTCGCATGTATGCACATTGGCAAAACGCACCGAGCCAACGCTCCAACCAAATTTTGCCAAAGAGCATCCAAGCCCATCCGCACAGAAAGACTGCCGACCCAGACAGAACAAAAATTTAGAGATAAATGAAGCGTAACAACCTGATAATGAACTAAGCCCAGTGCCTAACAAGCGGTATAGTTAATTGCCGGTGCAGTGGGTATTCGAGCGGCACAGCTCGTATCAAAAGTAGTTGTAACTTGACAGGTAAGTGCTTCGAAATCGGCAACTAACCATACCGCCAACCGTTGTGGGGCATATTAAATTGAGCAATTCACATAAAATAACTAAACTTAAAAAATTGAAATATGGCACAGCAAACAGGAAAATTTGGAGTATTTAGTTTCGGATTTATTGAGAATAATAAAACGTTTATTGATGAATTAAACGCATTAATAAAACCCGACTCAAACAAAGCAGAATTCAAACCGTTTAATATCGCATTTTATCATGCATTTAGAAATGGGAATCTTGACTACTTAGACAAATTTGGCAACAAAATTAAAGAATCGGAATCATTATATGCGCTATACGACACAGGATTTGAAAGTAAAGACAACATCCCTCTTATAGCATATTTTTACCGCTTCAGACCGGACAAAAACTGGTCTGGAATTTATTATACAACAGAAACTGATTTAAAAAAAGAAATAAAAAGGAATCTGTTGTTTCGAATTGGCAAATTAATTTTCGACGAATGGAATGACGGTTTTCAATTCTTAGAAGAACTAAGTCAAAAAACAATTCCCGAAAAATGGTCGTATCAAAATCATGAATCAGCAATTCCACATCCAATTTTAAAAGCCTTTTTGGAAAATACGTTTGAGAAACTCTTAAAAGATAAAGTACAAAACAAACTAATAATAAGTGACGACAACAAATTTGCATTATTTAACTCGGGACTCCTTGATAAATTTTTTCATGATATTTATATCATTTCAGAAATAAGAAATGTAGATGGTGAAAATGAATATTACAATCCTCAGATAGTTAGAAGTCTCACAGATTTATCTAAAAGAAAAATCAAAAAAAATGGAGAATTATTAAATCATCCTGACAAACTTCCTGAAAGCATTGATTTCTTTTCAAAAATATCAGAGGTGACATTTAATAATTTATTGCCAATAGATAGAAGTTATGATAAATTCACGCACATCATAGAAGAGCGAATCGACCGATTTCCTGAGAGTTATCAATCAAAAGACACAACTGAACTTGCCAGGACACTTGACAACTCAATAAACTATGCAAAAGCAATGGCAAAAAGAAACTACAAATTAGTTGTGCCACAGTATAGACCGCAAACTGACAAATTACAATTATTAATGCCAATATATTTAAGTGGTTCTTTTTCGAAACAACCAGACTTTGCGTTGGTTCTTGACCTTGAAGATGGCATTTATACACCAGAAACAATTCTGCCTTTAGATGCGGCATATCAAAACGCGAGACTTATTGCAAAACCTGATGATTTTTGGCTGAATCCAGATGACATATAAAATACGCCCCATAACAAATTGTAAATTGCATTGCGGGGTTCGTGCGGTGTCGTTCGCTGGATTCTCGTTTCGCAGTTCCGTCCTATCGGACAGGAACGCTCTTCGAAATCCGCAACGACAACTTACAAGTGACCGTTACCAGCAATCCTCCCTATGAAAAAATCACTTACTAGTTAGGCTAACGTTGGATGCAGCAAGCGAGGAAGATATGTACATTTGCGCAACTCAATGCAAGACCGATTTTAGAACTGTTACTAATGAGTACAAAAGCTGCACAGTTTGGGACTTCTAAGCGGAAGTTTTTTGCCCGATAAACAGACAGAAAAGTTAAGAACCTATTGTCGTCAAAGAGCCTTACTTTTAGATTCGGCAGCTTCGGCCAGTAAAAAAATGCAAAAGTATCTGCGATTATTAAACCTGCGTTTGGATGTAGCGGTTAATGATATTACTGGCAGAACTTATTTGCCGTGCTGATCTCCAAAGGATTTCATGTGATCTTATGCAATGGGAAGTTTACCAAAAACATCAAAGGCAAAAAGACTGATGTAAAGGACTGTCAGTGGATACAGAAACTGCACAGCC
>Ga0334884_1000658_pt1 | contig 60613 bp, 97 predicted proteins | sample GraSluR1_MG_7_FD_207215 | JGI IMG/M metagenome (GOLD analysis project Ga0334884, IMG submission 207215) | Sludge microbial communities from methane-producing bioreactor in Wageningen University, Netherlands - Granular Sludge_12_05 R1 | ecosystem: Engineered > Bioreactor > Anaerobic >... | reverse complement strand
AATGTCCTCAATGCGGGCTGGTCATGGACCGTGACGAGAATGCGGCGATAAACATTCTGAGACTGGGGCTACAGTCTCTGCCAAAAGCTAGAAGCCCCGCCCTTCAGGGCGGGGAGTAGTCACCAATCTCGTCTGCCAACTTTTGTATCTCAGCAACCAATTTCACGATCCTATTCACTCGGCTCTGTACAAAATCATCACACGGAGGCGTCTCTGGAACCACCTTCGACGGCGTTCCGACCGGCCTCGGTTGAGTCCAATCAACCCGAGACCGCGGATTCGACACGGCTGATACAGTTTTCAGCATATCCAATGATGTACTTAAATAATATTTAAGACTAACGTTTTCTCGCCATCTCAATCTTCTCGCTAACCCCCATCGTGCTAACCTTTGGTGGTAACCGAGTACCCTGCATCGCATTAAACGTCCGAATCGCCACATTAAGTTCACTGGTCTTGGCCTCAATCTTCTTCTGCAACTCGATCTTCTCTTTTTCGAGCAAATCAATTTCATGCCTAATCGAATCTATCTTTGCTTTGTCAAATTCCATCTTTACTCACCTCGAGCACACCGTCTTCCCTCATCACAAACCGCACTTTATCACCTTTTTTGATGCCCATCGTCCTGCACCACGCAGCAGGTAACGATGTCGTCATAGACGAACTGGATCCCTGGTACACAACCCGCAACCCAAGCTGAACATTCATCAGACCAAAAGTAGAATTTAAAGCATATATCCCTATCGGTGCGATACTGCCATCGGCCCGCTCGGTCCCCCCCGCTGCGGCGGGGACCCCACCGCGCGTGCCTAATCACGCTCTCTCTTGCACACGTATTTTTCAGTCCCGCTCGAAAAAGGTGTCGGCCACCCCTGCGGGGGACCCCGGCCGACACCATTTTCGGCGGGCCTTAGCAACGCAAGGATACGTGCAAGCGTCGGAGCGACGTTTCACAGGAAGAGGTGAATCGGAATGATGAAATACGCTGAATGGGTAATAACCGGTTGCGCAGCAGCCGTGGCAGAGGAAATGAACATCCGTGTAGAAGACGTCATAGCTGCAGCAGGTAACGACGTTGGGAAGATCGTTCGTCGTGGTCGAGCACTTGGATACGACCCTCTCGGGAACCATCTCCCGGACAGACTGACCGAAACGGAGCGATCGCTTCGTGGTCTCCGATACTTGCCAGCGAACGATCCACGGATCGAACGGATCCGAAACGATTATGACGTCGCTCGAATCCGCAGCAACGATGACTACTGGTCGTTCGCGGCCGAGTTCGACGACGATCCGGACTTCGAGCCGAAAGCGACCCGGGTCGTCCGGTGGCGCTCGAACGCGGGCGTCGAGATGAAGACGACGTTGGGGGAACGGTGATCCCCCTAACCCAGTTGTTACTGAAATCGGAACGTCACGCCAAGATAAAGGCTCCGGCCCTCCGGGCTTCCCGCGCTGCGGCGCAGCGGAGCCATTATCTTGGCGTTCCTACCAAAATAAGCATCATTCAATAAGGAGTGATTCGAAACGGACCAGATATTAGTCGGCATCAAAGTAACGGTTATCATTGTGTTTTTAGCATGGAGGTTCTTCACATGTACAAACTAGACCTATTCGACAACCACGAACCACACCACACCTGGTTCGAGGTGACTAAAGTAGAAAAGGACCTGGCATACGTAACCAGACATGCCAGGTCCCAGGGAAAGATCTCCAAAGATTATCTCTACCTCCAGACAAGGGACCGAGATGGCCGTCGAACCGTCCTTTTGAAAGACGGCCATCTCTGGGTCGAGGACTGGGTCTGGAACATCCAGTTGACCAAATTCGGTCCTCGCACCGCAGGACCGAACTATGCATCAGCTCGGTACCAGTCGAAGCGGAAAGATCACGCTCGCGAGATTCGCAAGATAAAAAAGGAGTCCATGGCAGAGGAGGACTGAGGAGATGAAAATAACCGTGAACGGTGAAGCATTCGAGATGCCTTGGGAGGATGGATGGATCGAACTGCGAGAGTGGTTCAACGCATCCATCGATGATGGATATGAGGTTGATGACGATGGGGACGTATCCGCATATCCAGTGGTCCAAGTAAACGTGGATCTCCCCCAGCAGATCATAATCGGGGTCTGCTACGGGGCCGGAATGCAATTTGGGAGCGTTCCGAGGGATGGCCAATGGGATGCTCTGTGGTACTGCGAGCCGCGAGTAGATCAGTTCATGCGATTCTTGGATCATCTGAGAATCGCAGAGCATAACTTTTCAGCCGGGGCGGGTATATACTCGGTGGCTGGTGGGAAGTGGGCCGGGGACAACGGAAGCACGCGAGAGGAGGCTCCCTGATGCCCCGGCCCCCGCGGCGAGGAGATGAGAGAAGATGACCCCCGACAACATCGCCTCCCTGCTGGAGGCGCACCGCCGTTGGCTTTCGGGTGCGCCCGACGGGCGCAAGGCCAACCTGGTGGGTGACGACTTGAGAGGGGCCTACCTGAGAGGGGCCTGCCTGGCGGGTGCCGACCTGACGGATGCCGACCTGAAGAGAGCCGACCTGACGGGTGCCGACCTGACGGATGCCGACCTGACGGATGCCGACCTGAAGAGAGCCGACCTGACGGGTGCCGACCTGACGGATGCCGACCTGAAGAGAGCCGACCTGACGGGTGCCGACCTGACGGATGCCGACCTGAAGAGAGCCGACCTGACGGGTGCCGACCTGACGGATGCCGACCTGAAGAGAGCCGACCTGAGAGGGGCCTACCTGAGAGGGGCCTACCTGAGAGGGGCCAATTTGGACTTCTCGGTCTTGCCCCTCTGGTGCGGCTCGAAGGGCGTTCAGGTCGATCGTCGGATAGCTGCTCAGATCGCGGCGCATTTCTGCGCCCTGGACTGTGACGATCCAGAATATCGAGCGGCCAGGGACGCTGTGATGGCGTTTGCCTTGACAAGTCACCGCGCCCAAGAGCTGGGGCTATGCGAGGAGGAGGCGGAGAATGGCCGAGGGTAAGCCAGCGTCAATGCAACGCGGGATGATTGCCTGGGTGGACACAATCGACTATATCCACCTGGAAAACGACAGGGAAGCAGCTCGTGGTAAGCACGAGCCACCGATGTATGTCTGAGACCAGCGCCTCGATAAAGCCGTCGGCCCTCCGGGCTCCCCTCGCGTTGCTCGGCGACGGCATTATCGGGCGCTTCACCAAAATCGAGGATGGGATCATCGGAAAGTTTTGGGGGAAAATTATGATGGTTGCTAAAATACTAGCAATGCTGTTGCTAATTTCACCAGCAGCAGCCGACTACGTGGAAAACGCGGTATGAATTGGAAGCGATGGGCATCATAGGAATATACGAGATGGAGGAGACACCCGAATGAACCCAGACTACAACATGTCAAACCAATCCGACGTCCTCGCGCTCCAACGGGCCGCCGCGGAGGAAGCATCGATCCTGGCAAACACCATGGATCTGGTGATCCTAAACCAGACGGAACCCAGGGAGCTCGGTGGGAAGCAGTTCGACGACCGGATCAACTATGACAAGTGGTTCGTGAGCAATCTAGCGATCGGAAAACAGGTATGGATAGACGCGTTCGAGGACGCGTTCAGGAGAAACCGTAGGTGGCGGAATCCACCAAAAACTACGCTGGAGGGATGGGTAGATGGAGAATAAGCTCAAGGTTGGGATGGTTGTTAGGATAGTGGCAACGCGCGAAGATATAGCTGAGATAATCAAATCACATGTGGGATGGACCGACGCAATGCTAAATTTTCTTGGGAGCGTGGGCACGATAACCGAAGAGGCCCCATTGGGTGATTTTTTCAGGGTGAAGTCATATCTATGGCCGGCAAAGTTCCTCGTTCCCGTTACTACAGATAAGTCCAACAACCGCAAGACTAGGACCGCCTACCTGAAGGCAGAGAGAGTATTGTACAGAGGAGATCCGGTGTTCAAGATTACCGGGTGGGAGAACATAATCACCGACGATGACCTACCACGAGAATACATCCGACGCGACGGGGCGCGGTTCAAAATTGACTGCTATGGTAAGCTGGAAGTGCGAGATAGCAGTAACCATACCAGAACGTTGGAAGTGGGATCACTCGTATCACCAGAAACGTTCGGCGACATCTTAGCGTCCATGAGAGAAGCGGGCGAAAAACTCGCCAAAATCAACCACGAGATCGAAAGGCGGGAGGCTGAATGGGTCAGACCGGAGAGGATGTACGAGATCTGAATAGATGGAGGAATGGACTGATGGCAAGTAGCCGACACCGGAGACGCCGCCTAGCCGCAGCGCGTTCATGGGGGGCGTCCAGACACCGACGAGTAAAAGTTAAAGATGATGCATTATCAGTCTTGGACCCATTGTGGATCCCTAAAGCAGACCGAGACATTCGAATACGCCTGGTCCGACGCTGCCCAGGGCTAGGATGGGACGGCATAATGAAATAATTTCGTGGGTACGATTCAACCAGTACCCGCCATCAGAGCACACCGTCATGTGAGCTCAAACGAATAGCATTTAGAACAATCAGCAATTGCGTTGAATACGGCGCGATTTTCAGATTCTGGAGGAACTGAGATGATAGACAAAATCCTAGAAAAACTGGAGGCCAACGGCATCAAGCCTCCCCGTACAGAAGTTGAACGCAGATTCAAACTGATGGTAGACGACTTTGGTGTCCCGGAGGACGAAGCGTCCAGGTCCATAGTGAATTATTTCATGAAGGAGGCTGGCATTAAACCAACGTTCGCACAGGGAGTAACCCCAACGATGACCGTTGCTGGGATCACGGAATCAGGGAAGTGGCTCGACCTCGAAGCAAAAGTGGTAGAGCTTTGGGACCCGACCAGCGACTCGATCCACCAGGTGGGTCTAATCGGAGACGAGACCGGAATCATAAAATTTGTCAAGTGGTCCAAAGCGAAACTACCGGCGATCGAAGAGGGCAAGAGCTACCTCTTCAAGAACATCATCGCTGACGAGTTCAACGGTAGAATGTCGGTCAAATTCAACAAAACGACCGAGATCGTGCCGCTGGACAGAGACATCCAGGCCGGTAACGTCGAGGTAACCTTCCACGGCGCCATCGTAGCCATCCAGGACGGATCCGGCTACATCAAGAGGTGTCCCGAGTGCAAGAGAGCTCTCAAGAAAGGAGCTTGCGAGAAGCACGGTAAAGTAAGTGGTACTGACGACATGCGGGTCAAAGCCGTCATAGACGACGGTCACCGAGCCCAGGAGATCATCTTAAACAGAGAGATGACCGAAAAAGTGACCGGAGTGACCATGGATCAAGCTAAAGCTATCGTAGCCGAGACGCTTGAGTACTCCACGATCACTGGAATGATCGAGTTCGTTCTCCTAGGTCGGTACTTCACCGTAACCGGCAACGAAGTGGACCGCTACTTGCTGGTAAAGGAGATGATCTAAGTGATGTGGATACTAGTACTACTTGTCGGAGTGATAGTTGAGTTACTATGGGAACCATCGCTCTCTGTATACGCGTTGGCCACCGTGGCCGGAGTGGTGTTCGTTTCACTTTGCATCGTGTCATTGTTAGTTTTCGTGAGAATGGACAACGAACTCTCGGCCGCAATTACCGCAATAGTAACGACAGTAGGAATCGGCGCGGGAGTCATCTGGATCATGGTTGTGATTGGTGGAGTGTTGACAAAACTGATAATGGAGATGGTATAAAAATGGCAGGATACAATCGAGAAGTCGCTCACCGCGTCTTCGCTATGGAGCTGAAAGGCTCCAACTTCCAGTTCAAGGAAGGAGACGACCAGTTCTCTCCGTCTTACCTTGTGACGCCAACGGGTGCAAAGGTGAACAGAGTGTTCATGGTCGGAACAGCCACGGAGCTCGACAACATCGGTTCCGACACCGACTACTTCAGAGCTCGGGTCAACGACCCAACCGGCAGCATCTTCGTATACGCTGGCCAGTACCAGCCAGAGGCCGCGGAGGTCCTCCGAGGCATCGAGCCCCCGGCCTTCGTCGCCGTTGTCGGCAAGCCAAGCGTCTTCGAAACAGAGGATGGTACCAAGATCACGTCCATCCGCGTAGAGTCCGCCGCGCTGGTGGACAAGGTCACCAGGGATGCTTGGGTCAAAGAAACTGTTGAGCGGACCTCCGAACGGATCGCCGGCGCCTCCAACCCGATGGCTGTGGAACATTACGGTGATGATCTCACCGTGTACAAGGAGATGCTGATCAAAGTAGCAGAGGGGTAGCTTCGGCACCCATTTGCATTGGAGGCGATCATGCAGATATATGTAGTCTCAGACGACGATTCCGGTTGGTTCGATCTAGGCACCGACCCAGACGAACTCGAAAAAGAAATCTCGGACCATTTCGGAACAGATGACTGGGAAATCGACGATTCGGATCCACAAATTGATAACATACATCGACTAACTCTAGAAGAACTGTGCGAAATCGCTGAAATCGTTGATAGCAGCAACGAAGATGCGTTCGTTGCGTGGTTGAACTACCGAGACGACTTCGACTATGTCAAAAACCGCTTCGATGAAGCATACCGCGGATACTATGATACACCCAACGCATTCGCTGAAGAGTACATCAAGGGAATGTATTACATACCCGATTTCATTCTGATATACATCGACTGGGAACGCGTCGCCTCGGACCTGGAAATAGACCTCGATTTCGTGGACGCGGATCCAGGGATCTATGTATTCGAACAGTTGTAGGATGGAGGAGATATAGATGTCCTGGGCAGACGAACAATGGGCCGAGTGGGGAGCTCCGCTCGGCTGGTACAAAAGCGGAGTCAGTGCAAACGGATCCGCGAACATCCTAAGCATGGATGTGCAGCTTAAAAACGATGTTGGTGCAATCGTAGAAGGTACTGTGGACGTGCTAGAGCCGCATGATTGGGGTACGTGGAGAGTAGACATAGTGCTACCCGGATACATAGAACGATGGGAAGCCCAACCAGGATCCCGAACCGTGAAAGCAACGTACCTATTAGATGACCATGCCGGCGATGCCGGAGCAGTTGGGTTCCGTAAGCAGCTGGATTCGGTGAAGGATCTAGCAGAATTCGCAGTTGAGTACCTGCACCACATAGACCTGGTAACAGCGTACTCGAGCTTCCGAAAAGTGATGAGACGTTTCTGAGGTGATACCAATGGAACTGAACGATCTAGAGGTAATATCATACCGTCTGCGAAAAGAAGGTTGGTCGAAACACGAACTATATGAGAGCGAAGTTATACTGGAGCAGGACGACGAATCCTGGATAGTGAAAATGTGGCATGACCCAAGTGATGACTATCACTACCTGGACGACGCCGGCAAGTTCTCTACAGACAAATATTTCTTCTATTCGCCTGAAGAAGCTGTGGCTGCGTGGGAACTAGTACCGTCGAAAGAGAGATTCCGTGTATTAAAAAACGGCAAGGGTATACAAATGATAACTGCGACTAGTCTAGTCGAAGCGATTGACATAGCAAAAGCCCGTATAACATCTGCAGGGTTGCAGTACCAACAAGAAATCTGCGCAGCAGGGGAGCTGATTGTTGAACTACCATTTCACGACTATGTAAAATACAAGATAGTGGAGATCAACCATGAAGATCCTTAAAATCTTCGACAACGGCGGTGCCTCGATCGACCGCTACACCATCGTAACCGACGAGCGTGTGGGGATATACTACCTGGGACTGGGAATTAGCGAGAACCCAGAAAAACTGCAAGGAGGATTCTCACAGTGGGAGATGTTCCACCCCGACTACTTAAACACTGGAGCTCCTGGGGACATTGAGATCCAGTTCTCGGACCTTCCAGAAATTGCACAGAAGCACGTACTTCAGAAGATGGGAAGGGATTGAATGTCAGAAGAACTACTGGTTTCACTGATAAGAGAAAGGTGGCGCGGCATCCAGGATCATGCGACCACCCTGGACCGTATCACAGAGCTCGATAAGATGTTGAATACGCGCCGGGATCCGGTTTCGTATGACGAAGCAATGGTGTTGGCAAAAATCCGTAACGATTGGTGGGAAGAGTTGGAAACACTGCGCGTGAATGAAAAACGGATAGCAACCGACATCGCAGCAGACGAGAGAGAAATAGAGAAACTGATCCCTTACAACATCCCGATAAAACTCAGTGTAGATGACATGGAGTGGGTCGTGTGGAACACGCCCGGTGGATCCGTAGAGGTGAGAGGACGTCAACTACCCACCAATAAATTGGCAGGCTTGTGATTCCGATGATGTTGGACCACATTTGGCCGGTTGACTTTGGCTCCGTAAAGCCTCATGGGGAGAGACCCCAGCGACCTACCTCGGAAAGTGCCCTCAGATACGGATGTCAGACCAGGGATTGCTCCCACCTTGCCTTCCGAAGCATTTTGGGTTCTGGTTCGAAACTCAGAACATCTGGAACTTTTCGCCGTATGTCTCCGGTATATCGGAGTGCCCAAACCCCTCGCGAGGTGTCCAGACGGAGCATAGCTCTTGAGTTAGGAGAGATAGACGTGCTAAGATATATAAGTATAGGTAACAGGAGGGGCAGGGAATCTGTACGCATTCTTCCCACGACTGAAGTCGCGGGTATCCTGCTGAGATTATCATGAACGAAAGCCGACTGCTGACTGAAGGAGAAGACCTCGGATACCACTGGGAAGTCTGGTGGGTCCGAGACCACTTCTGTGGCTACGTGGATATTCCACTCGACCATCCACTATCCAACGAATCTAAGTATTCCCCCATCAAAGCGGAAAACCTCTCGGTCCACGGCGGCGTGACATACGACCACATGCAGTCGAATTGCCGCAGAATAGGATGGGACGCAGGCCACGCAGGAGACTACCCCGATGACGATACCTTCAGGCCCCAATACGGACGGACCAGATGGTCAACGGCTGCCGCAGAGATCGAGAACCGGAAACTGATACGTCAGATCAAAGAGCTAGAGCACATGCACCCGGGAGTGATCTACGTCAACCGAGAGCAACTGGAATTCGCTGAGGGAGAAATCTTCTCTCTGTTCGACCTCATCAACGACGAAGAAACCGCTCACAATCTCGAATACGCGGAACAACTGATAGCCAACATTTTACTGGGACTGAATTATGGTGGCGTAGTAATCGAGGAGGACAAGTAGATGGGATACATAGGATTGGACGGAATCAAAAGGGAGTACTGGGACACTGTTAACCAGGACATCCTGAGACAATTTGTGCGACGAGACGTAATCCACTGCGTTTCGTCAATGATATCGACGTTCCTTGAGGAAGAGAAATGGTTCGACGAACTCGCAGACGTACTGGACATCCCAGACTACGAAGGCGCCTGCGAGGACAACGACATCAACGTGTACTACTCCAGCGCATGTGAAGCCTACGTGTTCGAAGAGGTCGACGGTACCGAGTCAGAGTGTTTCGACACCTACTACGAGGCGTGCCAGGCAGCCGTAGATCACTACAACTTGGACCACGACTACAGAGAGGCCCTGGAGCACTGGGTCGTCACCAAATGGCTAGGTGAGAAGCTCCAGGCCCACGGCGAGATGGTCATATTCGACTTCCTGGACTTCGAGGCAATCTGGGGTAGGACTACGTCGGGACAGGCTATCTTGCTGGACCGTGTGATTGGAGAGATCGCCGAGGAGATGGAGATACTCGAGGGACAAAAGTGGGATTGGTCTAAGAGGGATTAGAGTTATGGATCATTGGAAAAAGCGCTGTATACTAGAAATAGCAGCGTTCAAACTTTTTGAACCGTGTGGTAAGATGTTCCACGAAGTGCCAGAATCAGTTGTTGTCAACTTAATACGCGAAACTGACAAACAGATATCTGAGAACGACTTTTGGGACGAGTGGTACGATTTAGTGGACATGGCGTTGGAGGAAGAGGACAATGCACCAGACGATACTGATACTAGTTGACACACCAGATCGAGACGACGCCGCAAGCACTGCTATGCTAGTACTGGAAGACTTGGTTTTCAAGGGTATATTCGACTATGGAAACCCAATTGAACAGCCGGCGACAGACGACGAAGCCCGGAAACTGATAGACGAAGCCTACAAAGCCCAACGCGGGCGGTTCGAACACAACATGAACGCGCTCCGTAACATTCTAGGCAGGTTCAACAACGACGAATTGTACAACGATGTAATCGACCGGGATCCCGCCGAGGGAGACACGGCGAGACACTTGTTCCGTCCATATGCACGATGGGTTGGCGAATCTGAAGGCGGCGACATACTGCTATACGACGAAAATGGGTGCGGTATCTGGAACCAAGAGGAATTAGATAATAAACTAGCTGCAGAAAATCTGTGGGTAGTTCCGATGGATGTGCATATATGACCCCTGAAGACGCAAGAGCACTTGAAGAGTCTATCCAGAAATGGGACGCAATAGTCTACCACGACGGAACAGACGTTGCTTGCGGCAACTGCGCATTGTGTCAGCTGGATAGAAGCCGGGTACTAGCTGACGAAGAACTGGGCGACTGCATCAGTTGCGTAGTATACGAGGCCACCGGATGTGCGGACTGCGGGCAGACCCCCTACATACAATGGGCCTGTCACCATCGAGATAAACATCAGGATGCGTGGCCCCGTTGCGTGGAGTGCGACACCTGCCAGGAACTCGCAGTGGCAGAGCTCGAGTTCCTGAAATCACTGAGGGAATGATATGTACAGCAGTTCGGATTTCGTTAACGACATCACCGAAGCCACTTGCTGCAAGTGCCCTCACCGCACAGATGAATGTGATCTGGAACAAATGGCGATATGCACTATCGGTGCAATCGAAAGAGCGATAGAGGAGGGATACTAATTGATAGAATTCAGATACGTTGTGGAGTTTAAAAAGTATGTGCCGAACCCAACCTACTACAACATAACCAAATCGTTGAACGATCTAACCATCGATGAACTGACCTCGATAGCAAAAATCGACGCCGAGTTGGCAGACCTGACCCTATTGATACAGGAAGACTTAGACGTCGGCGTAGAGATCTGGATAGACGGAAAACTGGTTAAAACCGTAGGTGAGAAAAGTGTTTAGTTCTGCAGGCGACATCGTAAAATTCTGCCTCGGTGACGACACCGGGGTAGACTTCGCCGTGCCTCAACCCTGGTTAGATGAGGTCCGACGCCTTAACATCAAGTCCAGGTTCGTCTGGTCGTATCGGAGGAAGGATGGCAACACGACGTTTGGGCACCCCGTGTCGTTAGGTGACATGCTCCTGGACAAGATCATCGAAGATGATCTGGTAGTTATACCCGCAGAAGAATACTACAAATTGCGGAACGATGGTTAAGATGATAGGAATCCCTAACTTCGACCCCGATACCGGGATCCACTACGGCGTCATCAACATGAACACGCCGATGCCAGAAGCCGTAACAGACACGCTGGATTCAACTATAGACGTCCGGTTCGAAAGCGCCGAAGAGGAGATAGACAAAGCAATCGACGAGCTGATGGACGCCACGTTTGATTTCCACGGCGGCGATCAGCAGCTTCGGGACGACATAAAATACAGGATGATGGAGCTCTTAGCGGACTTCTCGGGCGATGTCCATCGATACGAAACGGATGAATATCTGATCCTCCTGTACACGGATAGTAACGTGATCATGGTAATCAAGTCACCCTATTACACCATGGCCCACAAATGCTCTCCCTGCTACCCAAACGCCGGCGACCTGGACACTCCGGGGGAGTTGAAGACCTACTGCCTGGGAGCAGATTTCTTCGAGGATGGAAAGGCACCGTATGAGATTTTTGAGGTGGAGTAGATGCGGTATTCTGCTGAGATCGACCGGGACTCGCTGAGCCATATCACGTTCCGGCTATTCGTCAACGGTGCCTTCGCCGGCGCCGTCACCCTCCGCGCGGACGAGTTCACCGACTTCAAGCACAAGCTGAACCTGGTGGTGAAGCCGATGCCTAAAAAATACATCCGATATATAGCGTCTGATACAGGGTCAGCGTTCCAAAAGATCCCCATACGGGGAGGTATATGGCTTCCAAAAGATGCCACCCCAGAAGAGATCAGGGCTGAAATAGAGAAAGATATTCACCCCCACTTATTTCGAGACATTCAGTGGTGGGAAGTCGATCCTCGGGTCGTTGTCGAACCAGTTGATTAAACGGGGGAATGAAGTGGATGCCGACTAGAAAATCACATTTATGGCATTTCCGTTGGCCTGGAATGGGTCTGTATTGCGGTGACCTACGATTCCACAATCCAGTTGACGAAAGAACGGCCAGATCGGAACTGCGAGAACGACACGAATTAAAACGCCTTCCGAATGACACGGAGTTGTGGATATGATCGACGTTGCTCGCAAACACCAGCTCCGGATCGCCCGAGACACGCTGAAAATGTCCGACACCGGAGCTCTGATCATGGGAGGGATGACCAAAGACGAGGCCAGGCAGATGCTGGCAGACGAGAGGAAACGGAGGAAGCGAGATGCCGGAGTATATCGTAGAGTAGAAGCACAAGGAGTTAAATAATGTACAAACTATACTATCCAGGAATCGACCAGGTCATCACAGAAACAGACAACCTGGACGAGATGAAAAAGTACCTAGACAAAGCGTTCGAGCGAGACGTTGGACCGGTAACTATAGGTTTGGGATACTTCGGCAACAGTGCATACTATACATGGAAAATAGTCTATGATTGGATCGTCATGGACATGTGGGAACGTGCCCAGAATTACGCGGGAGAAAACTACTACGAATACTTCGTGTTCATGGGGAAGCATCGAGACAGTGATCCACTGGACGTCAGTAATTTCAGGGTAGGGTTAGAACGGTTGGGAGGAGAATCCGAAACCGTCATCGTAGTGCGAAGCAGCCACTGGTTGGTAGGGTGGATCGAAATGATATTAATCCACCAAAGCGATGAAGATATGGTGTACCGCGCGAACGACATTCGGGTAGAGATGAAACATTACCCAGTGTTGGACGACGAGGACTATGACAAAGCGAAGATCGAAATGGGATACGAGGAGGAAGATTGTTGATTGAATCACTTCTCGCGACGCTGGTGGAGCTGGACCCGGAGACCTACCAGCATTTCCGAGAGATATGCGTCATGACGACCTTCGATTACAGCTTCATAGACGAACCTGGAATAACCACTCCTGTCTATGGGTGGTGTCTCCAGGGCGTCATCCAGGGCGCGGTAGCGGCGCGAAGGTGGCATTTCGATGTGTGCTATAATGAAGAGACTAAGAAATATGTCTCTCTTGTAGCCCCACCAGATAACGAAACGTGGTTGGATAGTATCGAGGCAGCCACACCAGCCGAAGCTCTCCTCGCGGCCTATATCCAGGCGCTCGAAGCGGAGGCGGCCCATGAATCTGAGTGAGATGTGGCACAAGGTAGCTGAAGCCGAACAGAGAGAGATCGAATTGAATCGACACCTTGGGTATCCAGACGATTATCAGCGAGGGAGTCTATCAGTGTCGATCAAGTGGAGCGATTTGAAGGCGCTATTAGACGAGGTGGAGGCGGCGAGATCGGCCGGGCGTGCGATGCGCTCGGATATCACTGGGAAGGGGGACGGTGTGATGAGCCCACCGGCTGCATTTTCGGGATAAGTCGGGTAGCTCCCGGATACGATGGTGATCATCCCGTTCAGCGCCACAAGTACCTGATCGCTGAGGAGACGGGCGATTCGCTCGCCCTCGCCGCCGCCCGCGCGTACCTAGCGGCGATAACGGAGGATCGAATATGAGACATGAAATAGCATCCAAACTACCAACGTTTTTTAGGCGCTGGACCGCAAGAGAGTGGTTGATCCATCGGCTAGGCGGGGCGGTCTTTGCCACCCGCCACCACCGCTACTCCGTCGAGACACGCCACCGCGAATATTATGCCGATCGGGTTGTGGTTAGTCCATCAGGTACGATCGAGTGGTGGGTCTCTGATCCTGAGTTCGGGTCGATTCACCGAACTCTGATAGGGGGCGAAGCTGAGATTGTAGATCATGAGGCGACAACGGGGGCTGGTGGGAAGTAAGCCGTCGATATCGCGATCGGTGATCTCCAGGAGGAGGGGTTCTTCCGAGGCGTATTTGGCCGCGATCTTGGAGACTCGTTCCGGTTCGTCTCGGCTATCCAGGACGATGCGGCGGTAGGGCAGGACATCGCTGCTGGAAGCGGTGCGTTCTACCTGACGACCGTCGCGCAACGAAACGGTCTGATGCTGGAGTTCTACACTGAAGAGGAGGAGGAGGGAGGATAATGGAATGGGATGGGAGGAAATGGTGGCGTGACTATCCGTATATTCCAGAGAATTTATACAAAGCATTCGATGTGTTTGGTATATATTTTATTTATTCATGGTTAGACGATTTTTGGATCGATCACGTAGCGTGGAGGATAGATCACCATGTGAAGGGCCACCGATGCGAGAATTGCCCCAACTGGCATGAACGAAAGACGATCTCTAAAGATCGATGGGGTTGGTGCGATTTCTGGAGTCCGATGGCCACGAGGATCCGATGTGATGGGAAGTTGTGGATAGCCCCCACGATTCATGAACACTGGCATTCATGGTGTCATGTTTATGGCGTCTGCACCGAGGAGGAGATCGACTGATCGTTATCGTCGTGGTGGATTTTGCGAATCCGCCGGACCTAAGCTCTTTTTTCGATGATAGATGGGAGGCCGTCTATCGATCCGAGGTCATGCCTGAGCCGTTGGCTGGGATCTGACCAAAAGCTATATAAGATCTTAAGATGATATGATATCATCATGTCATCTGAAGACGGTGAAGACAAGAGGATGATTCCGGTAAGGTCGATTTTTCTGAGACCGGATCAATGGAAACGCCACTGGGACTCGGTAACTCCGACCAAGCGGAGCGCCCATATTCGGGATCGGTTGGTTCATGCAGACAACTTCGATTTTTTGCGCGAATCGGTCCAATGGTTTGCCACCGTGATGGAGGTTGTCCTGCGGAAGAACGACCACAAAGGCGGATGGGAGAACGAGCCGTTTCAGTATTTCATTGACCGGATGCGAGACGAGCTATCCGAGATCGAGGGAGCAATTGCCAACTTGAGGCCGTCCGATGGCGATCTAATCGATCTCGTCAATGAATGCGCGGATCTTGCGAACTTCGCGATGATGTTGGCAGAGAACGCACACCGAAAAGCCATGGAATGGGATGAAGAGGAGGCGGAGCATGGTCGAGAGTGATTTGGCTGCGAAAATTAGCAGCATGATATTCGATGCTGCACTCCAGGCATCTACTGCTAAATATACGGTAGATGGGGCAGAAGCGGTCGATAGGATCGCCACCTCGGCTCGCGACCTGGTAGAGGCGTTGGAGGCCGAGAACGCCCGGCTCCGATCCGAGGCGGTGCGTCTCGACGAAATGGTCGATGATATCCGGGAGGTGGCCGCCTCACAGGCCGCGAGGATTGGTGAGCTGGAGGCGGCTCTGGTGCCGTTCGCGGAAGCGGCGGACGCCACCGAAAGCATGAGGGTGGTGAAGGGCGCATCCGACGAAGCGAGATATGGGATTCGGATGGGCGATCTTCGGAAGGCCCGCGCCGCGCTCCAGGAGAAGGCCGCGCCGGAGGGAGACTATGTGGCGACCGATTCGGAGAAAAAAACATGAAGACTGAGTCAGAAATTAGGGCGGCGCTGGCTATACTCAGCGACAGCCGCCGTCTATTAGACCTTACCCAGGTTGAGCGGGAGTCTGAGATCAGAGCGCTGGAGTGGGTGCTACGACCCTAGTCAACGTGAGATGGCATGACGGATACCTAGAGGTATTCGACGCCGAGGAGGTCCGGTTCGGGTCCGATCTCCTCTGGATGAGATTAGCAGATGGGACGAACCGCCATATACCGCTTCGGTCGGTGCGGTGGTTTTCACTCTCGGCCGAGAGTCACGAGGTCGCCCCATGACCCCCGCCACCGCCCGCGCCTACCTGGCGGCGATAACGGAGGAAAGAGATGCTTGAAACAGCCTTGGTATTAGTTATGTATTTTTTCATTCCAGTTGCGTTGATCGTGGTGGCGTGGGTGGGAGAAACCGATTGGTGATGTTGTTGCGTGCTGTGATGGTATGAAGTGTAAATGCACACAGGACGACGCCGGGGGCTCCGGCGCGTGAGGTGAGATGATGGTCTCTGAAGTTGAGAAGCATTTTGAGAAGGTGGGTAGAATGGCAGGCAGAGTAGCTGAAAGAACACGATTGCTGGAGGAGAGATCCGAAGATGCCAATACGAAAATATGAAACCTTGGGCAGAGATCCGATCTATCTGATGTGGCCGGAAGGATCGGAACCCAGAGGGCATGTCTTTGCGTTGACGCCTTACGACGTGTCCGACCTGTTATTTTCGATGGGACGAGATAGCGCCCGCCACGCCGTCGATTCGATTTGGCCGGAGGAGGTCGCCCCATGACCCCCGCCACCGCCCGCGCCTACCTGGCGGCGATAACGGAGGAGAGATGAATATAGATAGGTGGATTATATTCTGGTTCGCGGCCGGTGCCCTCGCCGCCCAAATTCTCATCCGGCTATTAGGATGGATTTAATTAGAGCGCAACGAGCGGCTGGGCGAGCGATGCGACCCTGATGGCCGCTAGTGGGAGGCGAAAGATCGGTTGCCAGTTGGCAAGACTGGCAAAAATTCCAAAGTAGACTCTAGCATGTGAGGTAAGATAGGATGAGAGCACTAGCCATAGCAGTATCACGTGCACGAACCAAAGAGTTCACGGAAGCACCACTGGACGACGTGGTAGAAGCAATCATGCTCGCCACAGACAACCTGAACTACTCAATAGCAGAGCTCGCAGCATCAAAACTTGAACTGTACGACGCCGAGACCGAGTTGAATACGGCGATTATGGGATGTCGCAAGGCCGGCGTCCCTGGGAAAAACGCGGATGAACGAGAAGCATTCGTGTTCGACAGATTTAAGGATCTCTACGCCAAGGTAGCAGAATGCAAGCGCGACGTGATTTTGATGGAAAGCGACCATGCCCAAGCGAAAACCAGGCTAAGAATGATCGAAACGTTGGCGGGACTGAAAAATGACTAACCAAATCGATTTCTCGCGGTTCCAGACAACTGGAGTCGAACCGCCGAGCGTGCCCAGAGCACCAGAACCTCCGATACCGGGTTGGCCGGAGCCACGAGGAACAATAACGCTAGAAGAAGAACTAGCGTCACGCGGTATTGATGTTGTCGAGATAAATGATATCATCATCTCGATATACCCAGTTGGCACAAAAATCGATATCCACGACGTTATCGATTCCGCTGAAAAGTTACCTCCAAGAGAACGAGCATACTTTTTAGCCGGGATGCACGAGGGACTAATCTTAGGGAGCGACCAGTGACTGTTTTTGAAGATCGAATGCGAGAAGTCATGTGTACTGGATGCAACGCAGATTGCGATCGCGAACTCGATGACATTGTAGCATGTGTGGAAAAAATGCTAGATGAGTGCCGCGAATTGATAGCAAACATTTCGATCGCCCAATATGCATCGTAGCGCCATGTTTATCTAGCGTGGCGCGCATGACTATATGGCAAAGCGCAGCTGGCGAGCTGCGGGGCCACGCATCGCTTACGACCAACCGTCGCCGGGGGCAACAACTTGCCACTGCGAAAGCAGTGAGTAATATCCGACATGCAGCGGATGGCGTCCCGATCTTCATAGTCTCCGGCGACGTGACTAACCCATTTTCAAGACCAACGCTCTTATATACCATAACACCCATAGGAGTATATGATGGCAAAGATATGTTTTGAATTAAACGATGATGTAGCTCAAAAACTACGCGAGCACGTCATCAAGGTGATGGGAGCAAATCGCAAACAATCGGAGTATTTAGCACTGTTGGTAACAGCAGAACTAGATAGAGTAGCCAGTATCGATAAAATGGCACAGGAGTGATATACACGTATATATCAGTCGTCGAGTTTTGTGGACGGGAAAATCCGGTACAGAAGACGAAGAATGGCATCGTAGAGGACGTATACAGAGTAAGACTGCGGGAAACAGGAGACACGAAGATGTCGATCACGTTTGCTACGGAGGACATCGATGCACTGGAAAAATTGTTCCCAGGGATCACTGCATCTTCGCGTTTCGAGGTCTCGTTCGAGAAGATGGAGATAGGTAAGTCAGAGGAATAGGCATGGTAAAATCACAAGAGGCGTTGCTAGAAAGCGCCCTCAAAACTTTTTTTTCGTGGGCAGAAAAAGGCAACATGAAACCGATCCGAAAACCAAATACCAACAAGATCACTGCGTTCCGCGGCACGACAATGGTTACAGTAGCAATCGAAGATGACCAAATAGCCATCAGCACGATAGGACCGAACGGCGGCGAGCTCAAGAAAGAAATCGAAGATCTGCTGGCCTCGCCAGACGCCCCTGAAGTAGAACCAGATGCAGAGTTCGAGGACGGACCAGTAGATCTCTCTGGTGAGAAGCCGGTGCCAAAAGTGGAACTAATACAGACCCCCCCATCACTCACGGGATTCAGACCAGCCGCGAGATCCGCAGCCAAGCTGAGACTTGGTATCGCTGGGCCAGCTGGTTCAGGGAAAACGATGTCCGCCCTCCTGATAGCATTTGGCATCACAGGGAACTGGTCCAAAATTGGCTTGGTCGATACGGAGAATGGTTCAGGAGAGCTCTACGTTGGGACCACGGTAAACGGGATAACCATAGGTGACTATAACGTACTCACCTTGCAGGCACCATACGAACCCAACAAATATATCGACGCGATCAACTTAGCCGAGGACGCTGGATTGGATCTCGTAATCGTGGACTCGCTATCCCATGCCTGGGTGGGGTCTGGAGGTATGCTGGACCTCCATGGAAAACTAACGGACTCATCTTCCTCAAAGAATAGCTGGGCCGCATGGCGTCAGGTGACGCCAAAACACAACCAGTTGATAGAGAAGCTACTGACCACGAAGCTCCATGTGATAGTGACAGTCCGATCGAAAATGGCTTATATACAAGACGGCAAGAACATCGTCAAAGTGGGGATGGAACCAATCTTCCGGGATGGCATTGAGTACGAGCTCACAACGTTCTTCGATATGTCCATAAATCACCTAGCCGTAGCGTCGAAGGATAGAACCAACACCTTCGCTGGCGACAATCCGTTCATGCCATCTCCAGTGGTCGGGGAGAAACTGAAAACATGGTTGATGGGACGGTCGGCATGAAAACAATATTGGCAATACTGATGATTGCAGCAATGAGTACCGTTGTTGCGTTCGAGATCCGCCAGGACTTCCAAGGAGACGGCACAATCATATCGAGAGTGGACACTGAAACAGGTGGATCAATGCTGCAGTCAACCGGTCCAGTGGCCGGGGGCAGAATAGTGAACGGCAACATATCACAGTTCACAGGACTGAACAGTGATTATGGACGATTCAAGGTGTGGGGTTCGATCGGACCCACATATCGTCTGTTGTTGGCAGGAACAATATATGCAACTGCGACAATTCTCACAGAAGGCAGTGAAGCAAGCATAAATGCCACGGTCAAAAACGGCACGATAGACGAGGAACTTGTTGCGCATCGCACGAAATACCTGGAGACTGAAGGCAACGTGTCTGACATGATACTAAAAACGAAGGTGATATGGTGAACTGCGGAGACAAAAAAAAAGGGTTTGGATGCATAGATAAGTTATGCGTCGAAGAGGATAAGTGGTCAGAGGAACAAAGTGACACGCAGTGCCAGATATGCGATCCTGAGATAGAAACAAGAATAACACCGAGTGGGACACACAAATACCCTGGGTTCGAGCGGGTATACATCTCAGGAGATAAGAAGAAAAAGCTCCCGAGGGAAGAATACAACCAATGGGCCAAGAGCATGGGCGCACCAGAAGAGTACGATGTCGCATATGTTTGGTTCGTTGAGATGAAACATGAACTTCCAGTGGACGTCAAGCTCTGACGTCTACAACCCTATTTTCTATCCATTACACCAGTACTTCGTGCCCCGATTTATAGGTCATTCAATTTTAAAAATAATTTGAGGATATATTCAACGGGTCAGGTGACCCACAAACCAACGCACTAGAGCAAAGCGCAGAGAATACTACCAGATCAATATACCCCAGCTACCCGGAAATTGAATACGGCGCGATTTTTCAATTCGGTAGCTGGGAACGAAGAGCCGCAACAGCAACATAGTTACAAGCGTAACCATTGTCATTGACCACGAGGCCCATATCCTCGAGTATCTGAATGCACTCGAAGATCCGCTCATCATCGAGCACTGAAAGCTGCAGACAATTTGTGAGGCCATTGAACACATAGAGAAGGTCGTCTGCGGTGGCAGCTGGCAGTGGAGCAGGAACGCGCTCGGCTACACCGACGAAAGGTACTTCTGCTGCCGTAACCGCAGCATACCCAATGTCTAGTGGGCGATCCCCTTCAGGGGTGATCTCAACTTCTCGGTCAACTACCTGCAATCTGCCTATCGGGATAGACTCGCCTTCACCAATCAGCCCTATCTCAACTTCTTCAATCTGGGTCATATAGTATTCACCAACAAGAATAAATTTATGGGGTCGCCGGGCTCAACTTCGTTTGGAACAGCAACGTCGATCGCAAACACCTGGGACGTATCGGGTAAAACGGTAGGAGTGGTACCAGGCCGATAGTTGCTGTCCCAGGATCCTATGACATCGCCCTCTTCGTCCTCGAGGACAAGGCGGAGACCAAGCCAACCGTTCCACGGCTTGGTGCCTTCATTCCGGACTCCTATACGGAACTTGTTGTTGTCACCTTTGACAAGAGCACTAGGGAGCTGAACAAACCCAGTTAAATGGATAATGGGCCGATGTTTGGACCACGTTTCGATGTACCCCGCGAGGTCAGCATTGTTATCACTAACGATGTCAGATAACGATGATATCCTATCCTCGACCCGAGCACTGAACCACTCATGCATACGAGACATATCATCAGAGATAACAGTGGACACCGTTTCGACTTCGTTCGATTTGTCCTCGGTCCAATCAGTGATGGCCTGGATGTCCTGGTTAAACTCTTTGATGGCAAGTTCAATCGCTGCCTGATAGTCGTATTGGATGTTCTCAATGCTCTTGTTTACTCCGAAATTTGCTTCGCGTAGTCCATCGGAAATTACGACATCGGCGCCGGCAGTAGCTTCGTTGAGTAACGTGGTCAGCGCGGGTCCACGGAGAACCGTAGTGATATTGATACCAGCAAAGTATGTATCGAGGTCACCCTTGATAGCATCCAACCGTTTCCCGAAATCAAGCTCGACCTCTCCGAGTCGGTCAGACACGGTTTTAGTGACACGCTTCATAGCATAGTTCAGCTTTTCTTTGAGGTTGGCTATGTCGGCGTGTTCGATAGATTCAGTGCCCGTGGGCTCGAATTCTGGGGCGACCTCGGTCATTTACACAGCTCACATATCCTGGCAAATTTACCCTTAAGATTCTTAATCGCATCGAAATTGCATATCCGATCGCCGGTCTCATCGTGCGCAACAGCGCCCATCTCGTTGAGGACGTCTACGCATTCCTTGACAGTATCGGCGTCAAGACCGGTGATCTCTGCAATCTCTGCCATGGTCTTACACGAGGAGGTAGCCTCGAAGACCTTTTTCACATCTTGTGCGGTAGCCATCTTAATCTCTCCGATTCAGTATCAAGAACGTTCGTACAGGACCTTCGATATGGGTGGGTGGGGTGAAATACACTCTGAGCTCGCGTGTCTGGCCTGGTTCAATCAGAGATGCGTACTGTCTATCACCAGTATATCGCCATTCAACACTATTCTTGTCGACAAGGCGAACGCCAAGCCAGTATCGAGCCGCAGTGCCACCAACATTTTTCCAGTTGGACCTGATTTCGTTGCTATACCCTACGTTTATCGTCTCTGGCATATAAGTTATACCAACGAATTCGATGATTGGTCCTAAAAGATCTATGGGTTCAACTTCTTGTTCGTATTCTACGGACTCGTCTGCGGTCCAGGGCCGAGCCAACCCCGCCTCGACCAATCCTGTATTGATGTTCTGACCCGACGACGAGTACACAAGCGCAAGGATCCTATCATATGTGTCCTGCCCCTTGCGATCAAACGTGAGCTCGACTCCAGTTGCACCACCAAGCGCATTGATGACCCACTCCTTTGCTGCATAACCAGCGTTGCCAAGTTCGTTAGCAGATACACGCCACAACCGAACCACGACAGGATCCAGCGATGCGAGCGTGCACAAGCCGTCGGGGCACAGGAACACCGAAATTGTGTCTCCGTCGATGACATGGTTCAACAACGCGGTTTCTCGGATAGGCGGTGATACTGGTGGCGGGGTGGTTTCGTCGCACGTGGTGCCTAGATTCCGGAATATTTCGAGTATGAGATCCTGATCAATAGTTGTGTCACCATCGAACCCGTCTGCGCACGCATTGAATGCGCTGACCAGAGTTATTTTGTTATTGTCGGCATAGTTGCATATCATGAGCACACCACCTTGGTCTCAATCATGGCGTTAGCCTCATTATACTTACCAATGGCAAGGTTGTACACGAACGTACAATCGTCCCGAGTAAATTTGGTGGGCTGCATGATTGGGGGGGTGAAATGCTCAAGTGCCTCTGCAGCTGCCTCGATCCATCCTTTGTACATGCAATAAGCATACACGAAATGGATTTTGTCCACGGCAAATGTACCACCAACCGCTGTGACGAAATCGCAGATGGTCAGAGCTCCACGGTACAACGTAACCGACACATTGGTGGCCTTAGTGCTGAGAACGGTTATGACCATAGTTTTTGCAGTATAACCTGTAGCTGATATCGTTACCGTGTAATCACCAGGCGCCAACGGCACCAATGCACCGGATCTGCCCATGAGCATGTTGTTGATATGGATCTCAGCGTCCACGTTACAGTCGACGAAGATACCAGTGGTTGCGCTAGCATACGGAATAGTTGAAGGGCGGTAACCTCCTCCTCCTCCTCCTCCGCCGCCACCGCCACCACCACCGCCAGATATCGCAGAAGCAGCCTTTTGGTTTTTGGCAACAAGGAAATTATCTGTCTTGCCCTGGAGGTATTTGACATAAGCATCTTTATCGATAGACACTTTGCTGGGATCGAGACCAAGGTTGCGGAGGAACTGGTCGGTAGGAACCATGTCGCCAGTTGCGGGGTCATATACCTTGGAAACATCTTTACCGTAGTTGGTGGTCTCGTACGCTTTCGCGTACTGTTTGGCACCGAATTGGTCTATAAACGTTATGTTACCAGCAGGATCGATTTCCCACCTAGCCGATTTACTGGGGTCAAGTATCGGGGGGCGGCCATCAGTAAATGTAAGAGCGGCAGACGTCGGATTTGTCATAATGTCTATGACCTTGGTCGCCATGTCCCCAGGAAGCAAGCTTGCCCACTTCCTCACGGTACTGCTGGATTCGCCGGATTTCGAGAACTGGTCAACCGCATACGCGATCGCACCATTGGGGTCGCGGTTGTACCAATCTGCCCATGTCTTTGACATCATGTCAGTACCAACGACATCTTTGTAAGCCCCCTGCGCAAACGCTTCAGATATGTACGAGGGAACCTCGGTGCTCGAAGCACTCATCCATCCAAATGAGTAGCCAGGGATTGACGAGTAAATCGAAGATGGGGACAATCTCACAGACGGATATGTTCCAAAAGATGGAACTGCGGTTGTGGCAGCACCCTGGATTTCATCAGTGCTGGCGCGGAGAAGGACGTCCTTCCTACGATCTGACGACAGCCCATACAAAGCGGGGCTGGTTTCAGGAACAATGCCTCCAGCGATCAACACGGCAAGTTGATCTGTAGTATAGTCAGACAACGACCGACCGAGACCCTTCTGTTCGAACAACCACACTCTAGCATCTTTGTCGATGGTCGGATCGAGTAAAACGCTTTTGACGTAGTCTGCTTCACTGACGCCTGGTTTTCTCTCAGGCAATTCGCCCGCAGCGACCCTTTTAGCAAGCTCAGATTCCCACGCAACGTTTTCAGGGAGTTTATACAACTGCCCGTCTGGAATTGCGCCCCACTGAGCGGCGTTATTCCACATCTCGGGGGTGAACGTGTTCTGACAGATCGTAAACAACCCATCGTCTTGCAGCGCTCTGCCAAATGCGGCCTGAGCAGATGCGTCGCCGGATGATGCCAGACGATATAGCTCGGACATGGTGGACTTAGCAGCGTCAGGAGTGTATTGGCTAAGGCTGTACGAGCTATCAAACTTGCCAGACGCAAACGCAGCTGCTAGTCTACTAGAATTCCACGTGCCATCTGGATTCTGGAACTGCTTCTGCACATTGACGTTTTTCCAGTACTCGTCGAGCTTAGTTGCTGGATCGTTTATCCAGTTAAATATATACTTTTCAGTATTGGCGGGATCGCTCTTTATCTGCGCGAGTACGGTTGGAGGGAGTTTCTCTTTGTCCAATGCTTCGATACGAGTTCGAACCTGGTCGGGCAACGCATAATAGGTACCCGCAAGTTTGTCACCATAATACAACGCAATGACTATATCGTCGGTCCAACCCCGTTCAGAGTACAGTGCATCTATGTACTTGCTTTGGGTAGCGGTATCACCAATCGCAGACAAATACGATGGATTCGCAGCGAGGTTGTCTAGGTATTCTTCGCGATTGAGCGGGCGACCGTATGTGTGCTCATACAATTTCTGGTTTTCGTCCCACCGAAATAGTCCGAGATCACCTTCCGTGGTCCACGCGCCAACTGCGATAAGTTGATCACGAAGAGTATCCGCGTGATCGGGAGCAACCATGTATTCCCACGTAAGCCCAGCCATCAGGGTAGGAGCCCAGTACTGTGAATACGGTTGGTTATGCAGCCATTCATAATATTCATACGGACTGTGATCCTGGATAAACCGAAACGTTTCAAGTCCGCGAGCAAGCGTTTCTGCTCGAGTGATGGGGTCGTCGCCGGCGGCCATAGGAGCAAAGAAGAACGATGCCTGCGTAGCTTCTTCTGCGAGGAACAACGCGAACTGCGGACCAGCGACTGATATAGCATAGGCAGTGCCGGCTGCTTTCCAGTGGGTTCCTATTCCCTTAACGATATCGACTGGGGCATGTACAAGAGTGTCGACCGTGAACTTAGCAGACATCGATTCGGCCAGAGCAGACATTCGGCTGACGCCGATTTTACTGGTTGCATTGGTGAGTAGTTGCTGCTCAGCAACAGTGAGATTAAATTTCTCGGACCTGATGAACTTCTGGATAACCGCTTTCTCTGCTTCATTGAGGTTCTCGTATTCTTTCGCATTCCTGAGTAGATCTATCTGACCACTTACCCGCTTAGTTAAAAACTCGCTGAATGACGTGGCGCCTTCGATAGGTCCGGTCATTAAGAGTTTATCGATTTCATCAGCTGTCAGCAGTGCAGCGTCTTGTTCGGGTATTGCGTGAAGGGGTGTGCCATCAAAAATGCTCATGAAATCGCTTTTGCCGGTAGCGGCGACACGCTCTGCCCGGAGCTCCCCAAGGGTACGAATTGCATTAAGATCCTTGACATCGGAACCATGCGACGCAAGTGTCTGTACAACACGATCCCATGCTTCTTTGGGAACCGCGGCAGCTTTTTCGATCATGCCAGCGGAACCGGCAGCACGAGATATACTGTCGGGAGCCATGTGCTCGAACGCACGGAACATGTCAGCAGTAATGCTCATGTGATCTGCACGGATAGTGGTGAGTTGCTGAAGCGTTTCTTCTGGAACCCCGCCCGACCGAAGGTTATCAATGTATTTGACCCAGTCACCTTCTTTCATGCTACCGAAGAATGATTTGCTGGCAGCAGTGTTTGCGTTGAACAAAAGGTGTTCTGGAGACATCGACGCGATCCGAGCGACATCGTCAGTGAGGGTAGCACTGAACACCCGGAACGGAGTAGTAACAGACGACATCTGACTGAGGATCCTAGCACCATTGGGGGTAGCCTCAATGGTTTCTCGGAGAGCAGCATACTTCTCTGGCGTGAGCTCGCGCTTGGCAGCCGAGAGAAGGTCCATTTGATCGGCCTGGCTAGTCTTACCTTTTATGCCGAGGAAAAAGTCTGCCAGTTTAGCGATTCCGCCTGGCATGTCGGCAATTCTAACAATCTCAGCCGCACCCTTGGCACCTTTCGCGAACCATCCAGCCGGAATGAGCCCGAGCCCAAACAACGCACTGTTGAGCTTAGGATCCTCAAATGCTGGGCCAACGAGGGCGCCGCGGATGAAATCACCAGTCGCATACAGTATCCGAGATAACCGATCGCCTGCCGAAAGGTCCTGATCACCAACGATTGCCTGCTCGGATGGAGTCAGTTTTGCGTACGATCCAGCGTCTTTTGACAATGATGTGAGCTGGTCTGAGTCCGCTGTGGCTAACATGAACGTGCGTTCGATCTGAAGCTGAGCAGACGATTTTGCGGTCGGGAGATCTCCATAGTTAATGACTGGCGAAGTGAGACCCGTAAACTCAGCAAACAGTTTATCACGAACCTCAGTGCCGGATGGAGTGAGCAATCCATCGGAATCAATCCAACCATTATTGATCCATGCATCAAGTTGATTAGCCAGCACGAGATCGCCGGAGTGATCTGCAGCCCACTGCAACTCCGCGCGACGGGAAATATCAGCCACGAGATCTGGTGCAGTTGTCACTCGGTCAAGGATAGATTGTTGCACCACGGGCTGTCCGAACTGATCGATACCAACGCGCTGGCCGGTCAGAACCTTGAGACTCTGATCATCGAGTCCGTACGACACCAACGCCTGGTCAGTAACAGACAGCCCGGGGATCTCCACAGTTTCTCCCAGCGGGGTAGACTCAACTTTGTACGCGAGGAGAGTAGTGAGTTCGTTTTTCCTATCTTTGCCTTCGTTGGTAAGACTGAGTACACCTTTATAACTAGTGTTTCTGGTGATCAAATTTTCTTTCAACATGCTATCGAATAGCAGTGGGTCCATGCCTTTAGGAACATAATACGTCTGACCACCATCGACTATACCAGAAACGAACGTGTACTTACCATCTGGTGTAGTTATACCGGGCAAGTCGGTAGATTGCACCCGGGTGTATATATCAAGATTGTTTTTGCTAACCGTCTCGATTTTCAACGCGTTAGATTCCGCTGAATCGAGGCGCGAACCAGCTGCAGAGTATGCTGAGCCGACCGTGCCGGCCAGGTTTTTAGCGACACTGGGTGTGTCCATCAAAGTTTTGAGTGTGGTATCCGGGACCGCGCTTAACACGAACTCTTTGATTACACTCTCCCCAAACTGGCTACCGTCAGCAAGAACAATTGTGTTTGGTAAAACCGTATCGATACGTACACCAGTGCCCTCGGTTATATATTCAATGGTCTTTTTTTGGTCGTCGCTGAGTTGAGACAAGTCGAGATGGCCGCCAGTAACTAGAAGTATGTTAGCAACCGTGTTTGCGACTTGCTTACCATAGTCAGTTGGTCTGCCGTCCTCAGTGAGTCGCGAGATCTCATATCGAGTTTTGGGTTGATACAACACAACATCTGTCATGCCCTGAATACGAGCAGCGATTGGGCTCTCGGTAATGTGCTCAGCGATCTGTTTGCCTGTGCCAGTGTCTAGGATGCGTTGGGCGAGCCAACCAGACGGAAGCGCAGTGGCTTTTGCATATTCAAGCACGTAATCGGTGATCGAGTTTTGCTTATAGACGCCATATCTGAGTTCCGCAAGGGCTAAAGCTTTGTCAACATCTGACATGCTGGATGCTTTAATGATAGCTTCTTGGTTAATCCCGGTTTCTCTACTAGCCAGAACGATTGTGTCTGTTCTGGTCACCGGAGATTGTTCGACACCATCCCAGATGAGAGCAATTCGTTCGTCCCGAGCAGTCCACTGGTCGCGTGGTTTGCTAAACGTTTTTACAGCCTCAACGTAATCGGGATGGATGGTAGGGCACAATCTACTAACTGTAGCAACTATGGTCTTGTCCGCAGTCTCCAGTCCCTTGACGACAACCGCCGATTCTTGAGTGCCTTGTGCGATTTTAATTGACTGGGCATACGTACCGAATATGGTCATGCCTGACTCGGCCAACGATTTAGCCGCAAGAGTCGCGGCGACATCGGAACCTTGAGGCGTGTATGATACAGTATCAGAACCACTCTTTTTCCCAGTCGGCTGAGCACCGGGCGTGGTAGACACCTGAGTAGGTTGAGACACAGACGGAGTTTTGTCCGCACCCTCGGGGACCTTCGGGGCACCAACGCCACTGTCAGATACAGCGCCACCGATACCGGATGGAGTCGACGGCAGCGTGGGAGCAAACGTTCCGCCGCTTATGGTCGTATCCATTACACGAAGCGATGGATTATTAATATTGAGAAGCGTGCCAGCAGGATACGTGAGAACGTACGGCAACCCAGTGCCATCAGACAACACCACCTTAGTGTAGTCTTTCCCGTACCCAACAATAACGGGATTATTCCACGCATCGATAAACGATTCTATGACGGTGCTATCAACTTTTTCGGGTGTCGCCTGGTTGTACCCAACCTGCAACGCAACTGATAAGGGGGTCTTTGGTAACTGGGCTCGAACTTCATCGGATATATCTAGGCCAGAGTATTTGTTCAGCCAATCGACGCCAATGGTGGGAACCTTGTCATCGAATAGACCAACGTCGAACCCGAACACGTTCGCAATCTCTTTCCGCTCGGCAGAGAGTGTCTCCGCTTGCTTATACAACTTGTCGGGATCAAATGTGTTACCATAGACTAGGTTTGGTTTCTGCTGGGTTATGTCGTACAGAGCTCGGCCGTAAGTAGTGAGTTCGGACAGGTCCGGCAATGTGCCAAATGCGTAGGTAATCGCAGATCGCACTGCGGGGTTATCGACGTATTCTAACCACCCAATGCTAGGTGGAGTGCTTTGATCAGTGTTGTTATATGCAATTATAGGATTATACACCAGGCCGACTTCGAATTCGCCAGTATCACGGTTATACTGATTCCGAAAATCGTCGGCGATGACAACTTCGTCGATAGGAACAAACGTGCCAGCAACAAGATCTTGTGGTTCAATTAGTAATAATATAGGTTCCCTGGACACAAGACCTTCATTAACCGCGCGGGATTGTAGTTCGGGATCCATCAATACTAACCGATTCGTCTCCTTGACATCAATAACTCCGCGTTGCAGTAGTTCATTATAGGTGTCGGCCGCATCACCAGTTAAGCCAACCGCTCCTATTAATTCATCGGTGGGATTGACAGCATATATATTAGATCCGATAGCGACAGCCATACATATGTGGCCACTAGTTGGACCGGTGGGAATAACTGCGACATATGCTTCAAATCCGGCTGCTCTTGCAGCTTCTACCATTTCTCGAGTATAATCAGCACACATGAACGTATCGGAATGGTCGCCCCACTGATTTATTGGGCCAGTTGCTTCATCATGTTTAATATATTTTCTGTCTGCTATTGCCCGGGGAGTACTAGTTGTTAACCAGTTGAGGAGCGCCAATTCATTATTCTTTAGGTTATTACCAGGAGTTGGGCGCAAAACTGCACTTAGAGTACCATCCACATCTCTCTCGAGGACGAATATGCTCGTTCCAGACGGGGTCGAATAAACAAGCGAATCGAGAGGGGTCATTTTATATTCTCCCGTAACCGGATCTTTCTGCATAATAAATCCGCGGTCAATATAGTCAGTATACGGTGAGTCTATGCTACCAGTATATAGTGACGAAGCGCGAACCTGCCCTGGAGCAACTCCCATCTTCGAAATCAGCTCTTCTATAGCTTTAGCGTCAAGCCACGGAACCGGCTCGCCGCCAGTAACGTTTACCATGCCCGGCGACAGGTAATACACACTATGGTCCGGAGCAACATACGACAATCCCACGGCCGACTGGAAGAACTTGTCTGCGATATCGACGATAGGCATGGATTCAAGATCGGCCTGTGTGTACACTTTGTTACCAAATATCTTGATTATGCTTTCGACAGTGTCCTCAGGAAGACCCGTGGTAAGCGCTTCGGTGAGCACGAACTTGAATGGATCCGATCGACTGAGGACATATTTGAGCTCATCAGTATCACGCATAGCCGCATCGACGAGGTACGGTGCGATTTCTCTGACATAGTCACGAAGAGACTTCTCGATATCGGGAAACTTCTCGTTAATATATTCGCGAGCAGCAGCACGATTCTCGTTCGCCGTGCTCTCTGGGGAGCTATCACGCAATATGCGATCGATTTCGTAATAAAGCTCGGATATGATGGGCGCCGTCTGGGACCTATACGCATCGGTTAGGAACTTGTCAGTTGATTCAGTATTCTTGCTGGCAACCATATCAGCAAGGTTTGAGAATATAACTTTTATAGCGCCACTAGTCATGAGCGAGTTACTAACGGTAGTCTCGAAATCAATGTTTGCAGCGGCTTCTGCGGCTTCAACGGCGGACGGGGTGTCGGCGGCACTAATATTACTGAGTGCTTTGCTGTATATATCCGATGCATCGCTGTACACTGACGACCGAATGCCATCCAAGCCATCGACTGCATTAGCCGCAAGCAATTCAACCAGGCTACCATCATAGACCGAATCGTACGAACTTGGTAATGCGGTGATGGCATTTATTTCCGCTTCGGCGTCAGACAATACCGTACTGGCGTCACTGTACAATTTCTGCCACGCCGAAACTGCATCTTTTGTTTGCTGTGCAAGGGCACTGGTCAACGTGGCCTGGGCACTATCTGCCGCATAGCTAACAGAACCGTATATCTGAGATATATCGTTGCGAATGGCATCAAGAGCACTAGCTACCGACGAGGCATCCGGCGCAGGAGTCCGGATAATTGATTCCAACTTATAGATAGTATCCTGTATCGCAGGGAGTTTTGCATCAGTTAGTCCGGGTAGTTTAATACCAGAATATCGTGATTTATAATCCTGTACCATGCCAGACACAGCGTTAATAGCTTTCTGCGTGGCCTCTGAAATGCGTTGAGCATTAGAAGCAGCGAGAGCCTCCGATTCAGCGCGAAGTCGAGCTTCGGTAGCAGCCGCCGCTCGAAGAGCAGCTTGCTGCGTTGCGTACGTATTGCTCACATTCTTATTATTGACTATAGTATCATAGTAGTCATACGAATCATAGCCGTAATAATCATCGTCTCGTGATATGTCCGATAGAACAGTGGACTGCTCCACATCACCACTAACAATAGCGTTGGTCAACCATCCGCTAATAGAATCCAAAGAGTCGTTATAGTCGTCGACTATGTCATCTATCCATCCCATGAGAGGCACCTACTTGATTTCTCGATCAACGAATTCGAGAAGTTCTTTGCGCTTGGCCTCGATGCGGGCGATAGCTTCTTTCTTGAGCTGTTCCAGGGTTTTCTCGGGCATAGACTTAACTATGCACAAATCACTATTTAAGTACAATGATTAGAATCGAGGTTGATCTAGGCGAGGTGGAGACCATGAGTCTACCAACTCTCGAGGTGGATGTATGTCAGAAGAACGAGCAAGAGCATTAATGACTAATATCGACACGCGCCTCTGGCAACTCCGCTTGATCAGAGACGATGGCAGGGACGCCAACCAGTACCGCGTGTCGCCAATACCATTCTACTCTGCAGCCAGACAAGAACTAATCGCACTAGCGAAAGAGATTGAAACCCTGAAAAAGTTCGTGGCCGAGAACGATATAAACAAAGAGTTCTGGGATCCGAAGGTCAGAGCGTACGAGCTCGAGGTACTTGGGCTGGACGGAGCTCTGCCGATACCACAGCTCTCCATCGAAGAGGCCGCAACGGAACAGTTCGCGGGAAAGTGCATCAAAGTAGACGATGGCGACACCATATTTGTCGACAACGGAACTCAAGTGAAGGAGATAAGGTTCGTCGGAGTAGACGCGCCCGAAAAGCATACAGTGATGGGAATACGGGCAAAAGAGCACTTGACAAACATAGTGCAGGACAAAGACGTAGTGGTGTACTTCGACCGGAACCAAGCAGTGGAGATATACGGTCGGGTGCTTGGCGTAGTGTATATGGGCGACACCAACTTGAATCTCGAAATGATCAAGTCGTGCTTATGTACCCCAATGGAGAAGTTTGGTAGGCACGACTATCTAAGCGCAGCCGAGCTCAAGGCGGCCGCAGCGTTATGCGGTAAAGCTGGTCCAGACAACGGAACCGTGAAAGTGATGACGGGCAAGACCCACGCGCATGTGTGGGTAGACGGAGAAGATACTGGGTTACTGACGCCAGCTAGTCTGACGCTACCAATTGGTCAACATACTATCATGGCAACAGTGATAGATCATTCGCCGGACCAAGTAGTAGTAGATGTCAAGCGCGGCGAGATAGAAGTGAAACTGTACCCGCTCAAGATGCCGAACGATTCCGGGATCCTAGAAATCACGTCGGACCCAATAGGAGCAGAATTTGTCCTAGACGACACCCCGATGGGCAAAACGCCGACCTCATTAGAGGCAACGGCGAGCGCTCACACAGTGATGTTCTACCTGGATGGGTACAAGCCAGAAGTGACTAGTGTGGTATTGCCAGCGGGAACAAGAGTCAGAATAGAAGCGGTACTGGAAAAAGAATGAAGTGGTGAGCGGGTGACCGCTCACTTCCCGAGCTTCGCGCCAATACAGGCCCGGAGGGCCTCGACCTTGTCCCGACCCTTCGCTCCAGAAACTGCGGACTTGCACTCTCTGGCGGCGGCGGTGAATCTCTCGGTGTAAGCCTTAAGATGGCCGGGGGTCGCACCCTTGGGGAAGGACTGCCGAGCGATATACACACCGCCCTTCCAGGGATTCTTCTTTACGATAGCACGGTTCATCTCGGACAGGGGAATAGCTGCCATACCCCTTACACCGCGGGATTAATATAAAAAGGTCACACGAAAAAAAAAGTTTTCAGGGCACAGTCACACTTTTAGCAAGATTTCTAGGCCGGTCCGGGTTACAACCACGCAGCAGAGCTAGTTCGTATGCAAGTAACTGCATAGGAATCACGTGGGTGATGGGGTCAAAGCTGCCAGGAACTTTTATCCAATAATCAAATGCAGGATGCTTGGCACTGGATATACCTACAACGGTCGCACCACGCGACTTTACCTGGTCTATCGCCGGGTCCGTGTGACCAAGCACTATAACCACCGCTTTGTTTGAAATCAACGCAATGTTGCCATGTTTGAGCTCGCCTGACGCGAACCCCTCGGCATGAATGTACGATGCCTCTTTGATCTTCAGAGCTCCCTCGAGAGCCGTGGGGTACAGCATACCCCTCCCAATAACGTACAGATTGTCGTGGGCAGACAAAACTCGTGCTATCTGACTAACATGTTCCCTGAACGATTTAGACGTGAGGTTGTAGATATCGCCTATCAACGGTTCGAAATCGTGGTTGGGGTCCGCGATAAGAGTCAACAATGCGACCTGGGCACTATATGTCTTAGTAGACAACACTCCATACTCGGCGCCGGCGGACAGGAGCAACACACCATTACAGGAATCTGCCAGGCGAGACTCGCGCACGTTGGTGATCCCAATCGATTCGATACCATCGATCGCCGTGAGCACATCAGCCGTCTCACCTGATTGTGATATCGCGAGAACAACTTCAGGCTTGACAAAGTTACAGAATTCTGAAGCGATAGACACATCGACGTGGATCCCCTGAGCAGCCAGGAGGTACTTACCAACTAACCCAGCATAATAGCTGGACCCACATGCCACAATGGTAGCTCCGTCGAGACAATCGCGGACAGAGTGAATCATAGAAACGTCTTGAGCTACGGTTGCCCGGACCACGTCCGCCTGTTCTATTATCTCGCGCAACATGTAGTGTTGACCCTCGGGAAGAACTTGCGGATCCGCATCGAATTTGACTGTGCCTCGGTGGACCTCAATACCGGTAGATTCATACACTTTGGATCCAGTCGCGTCTGCCACAACAATATCCCCATTACGAAGATACACAACATCGCACCCGGATAGGGGTCGCACATCAGACGAAAACACGATCCCATCGGGTTGGATACCAACTACCAACGGGAGCTCGCGGCGAGACCCGACGATAGTGTCACCGTACTTAACGAGTATAGCATAATCCCCATCGATCGCATGGAACGCCCTCCTACACGATTCAACAAACCCTAACGCGAGATCACGATTAATCAGATATGCAATGACTTCGGTGTCGGTGTCACTTTTAAATGAGGCGCCGTTGCGCAGAGATTCGTGGTTGGTGACTACACCATTGTGAACTACCGCGATCTGGCCGACGACGTGCGGATGCGCGTTGATATCAGTTACAGGTCCATTAGTAGCCCACCGAGTATGTCCTATAGCAACATGCCCGCTGAGACCACTAAGATCAAGATCGGATATGGTTCCTACTCCTTTGACAACGCCGTCTGCAGCGATGCCCGCCGAGTCATACCCTCTGTACTCGAGCTGCACCAATCCGTCGCGCACAATCTCAACTGCGTTGCGAGTGCCGACATATCCAAATATACCACACATCACAGCACCGTTCCTGGCATAAATACCGTGCTGGCCATTGTTTTATATCCGTCGCGCATGACTACTCCAAACTTGCGTCGTCCGCATACTGGATTACCATCAAGTCTAAGATTCGAACAAATAGTGCCAGCGCCGAGGTTACATCCTTCTCCTATTATACTATCTCCCACATAACTGAGATGAGGTATCTTGGTGTTGTCCATGATGATGCTGTTTTTTATTTCAACGGACTGCCCTATGCGACAGTTCGCACCAACACTGGTGCCGGGTCGCAAATAACTGTTGGGTCCAACAACACTGTGCTCTCCGATGTGGACGGGCGGTTCGATATACACGCCAGGAAGAATTGTAGCCGTAGGACTGATATAATGCTCGACAAGGGCCTCATTGGCATCAAGTGCATCTGCTGGCGTATTGATGTGGTGTACTTCGTCGACCTCTACTGGTCGTAATCCGACTAATGTGGACAATAGGCCATTACTAGCAATATCACCAAGCATACTACGATGTAATCTGTACATTCCAACATTGTACAAGCCGGTTCGAATACTACCTATCTCTTTAACCAAACCACAATCAACAAATACCCCATCCCCGTGCCCGCTCGGGGACACCGCCACCGATGGTGTTGTGGACCGCACCATCGCACCAACATCTGATATGACGTCCCCATTAATAACGATAAATTCGTCTTGTAATACATCTCTAGCGGCGAGTATCGCATCCGTTGTGGTGCCTATGCTGGGCTGGATGATCACCGTCGCGTTGGCGACGATCTTATCGTGGAAATAGTTGGCAACAACCACAATGTCGTCGATACCAACGGCACAGCATCGATCGATTATATGGTGTAGGATTGGCTTGCCTGCCACTGGAACCATGCATTTTGGTCGGGTGAGAGTTAGTGAACACATCCGCTGACCTCGGCCGGCGACAAGAATAACGGCTTGCATGAAGTCATTATACGGTGCGGTGCATATATAGCCAATTGCGTCCAATTCGCGGTCATGGAAGTTAGAATGTCGGCTGGCGAAAGAGGGAGCAAACGTCACATGGCAATGGTTGAAATCATGTCGCGTCATCCAGATAGATACCAATTGCCTATAAAGTGGGAAAACACCGATGACCTGGGAATCGACCTGGTGATCGGAAAAGTAGGATTCGAACTAAAAGAAGACGCCGACGCAATAGCCAGTCTTTTCAACGGGCACCTCGGAACACAGCGACGAAACGCTAGAAACATGGGAATGCCATGCTACGTAATCATATTTGGATCCCCCGAAGACGTATACAACGCAATACCCGATCGGGACAAAACCGGGTGGCGCGACGAGAAAACAAAGCTTCGCGAATGGCACCGGTGGATGGATGGGTATGCAGCCATGCTGTTATCTGGATTCCAACCACTGTACCTGAGCAAAGATCACAAGATAACTATGGAACATGTGGTGGACATTGCGTGGGCTGCAGAGAACAATGCTATAGGACTTCCAGGGATACGTGCAGAATCTCCAGCCGTCGCGATGATGCAATGCCTACCGAAAGTGGGGTATAAGTTGTCAAAGGAGATGGAATCCGCAGGAATCAGAGTTGCGTTGGCAGCCAACGTAACCAAAACGGGTAAAAACGGCAAAACGAGTGAGTATCAGCTAGTCACAGACCCGGGAGTACTGAGAAGCGTGCCCGGGATGGGTCCGAAAACCGCAAAGGGTATAATCAAAGCGATCTACGAAACTGGCGGCAAGAAATTCCACTGAAGCCACCGGTTAATCCAGTCCAACAACGACAGGTAACCAGAAACGATCAAAATGCCGAACCCAATTTTATTTTTGTTGCGTTTTACCCAGGGTATAATTTCACACGACGAAAACCTCAAAAACACCATCACGCGCTCGTGGTCATCGACCTTTTTCCATATACACTTGACCTCATTACGGAGAGAGGACATCTCGTCTTCTTGACGATCGCATTGGCGCCGGAACTCATGTTTCAACTCTCCGACGTCAGCGGCAATATCTGACTTAAATTCTCTGATATCAGTGGCGATTTCGTTGACTTTCATGAGGATCGCAGCAGTGGCCAGCGCGTTGTTTTCCGCAGTAATGGTTGTCGGGTCGATTTCAATGGCCATACAATCATCCCGAGGTCTGGCCACGGGTAGCATAGTATGTGCCCGTGATAGCGCTCAACGCACCAATCAACGCAGTCATTATAGTCGATGCTATTTCTGTGGGTCTAGTCATGGCCACAATAGCTAATATCGTGAACATGACAAAGAACACGATCGTGACTTTAAATCCTTGCTGTGCCATGTTAGTTATGCAGCTACGAACGTATTTAAGGCTGTTGTAATAGCAATAAAAAGTCCGCATCGTGTAACCTAAAAAGGATCGCGGGACCCATTTCGATGGGTATGTCCTCGCCATCGTGAAGTATCACAGTGCATCGATCGCATATGATGCATTCGGTAAGTGAATACTCGCGCGTTCGCTCATCGTATTGTAGCAACCCATGATCCAACATGCGACGAAGGCGATACCGAAGAGCGCTAGCATTCTTCTCTTTCTCGTACTTGTTGCACGTATCGAATATCTTGCTCGCGAGAGCAGTAACACGGAGCGATCCTTCCATGGCAATAAACCCAATGATCTGCTTATCTAACTGGTCCAATTAAAACCACCCCGGGTGCTCGTCAACAACGATATCCATCGCGTCGTCGATAGTGTCCGCTTTGCCCCCAGCAAGCTTGGCGGCCATGCTGAACTTTATCTTTTGGTGGAACTCGGGCTTTGCCACACGCGAAACCGCCGCGGCGAGCTCGGAGCTATTAAGCCATTCGGTGACCTTCTCGCGATACTCGGACTTGGGCTTATCTGCTTTTTTCTCCTCGGCCTCACCAGCAAACAGCTTCTGAACTTTCGCGAGCTCAGCGGCAACGCGGGCACGTTCTTCTGAACAGGCACCTTCATATGGGAGGTCACACATGTTCCGGGCGCTGTTGACATGGATAGCCGCCACCGTTAACACTTCTTTGCATACCTCGCAATCTGTGCTATCGGCCATCTCGACAAGTTTGTCGAACGCACTTTCGAAATCGTCTTTACGAAAAGCAGTAACCGCATCACCAACGCCAAGCGAATACTGCCGGAGAACTTCGTCGGTACTATCGAGAACTTTGGCCGGGGATGCCGAAGGAATGGAGGTCGTCGAGTAGATTTTACCTCGAGGGTCAATGGCCTTGAGGTAAGCTTCGGTGATGATAACCCACCCGACACAGTGCTGGTTCATCGGATCAGGTGCCTGGATCTCCTCTAGCGATTCCGGACACGGGCAACTGCGAAAGTCACCAAGGACCGGGCATCGCCCACCGAATTGTTCCATAAACTTGTCTGGGCCGCCAACCTCTTCGCTGTATACGCGAGGATGGATCAACACTTTGTTGGCAGCGGCAAACGATTCCAGGTCAGTCATAATCCTCGTCTAAGTGTCAGAGCTTTGTATATCCGGTCGTGCGCCTCGGGTATCGGCATACCGGCATCCTTTTGCTCTTTAATAACCTCAATCATTGCGGAATGGAGGACATCATTGGTAGTCGTAGTCATCAAATTGATAGCATCTATCCCGGCGCGTCGAACAAGATCTTTAGCAACATTCATGAAATTGTCGATGGTCTCGGGATCAATACTCTCCGCCCAGTCGATGCACTCGCGTTTCTTCTCATCGTCTTCGACGTATTGACATGCGGTTGTCAAACTGAACGCGGCGAGGACTTTGTTCATGTCATCGCACGTTTCACAGGGCTCCTCAGAGCTGGCTTCTACTACTTCATCTTCTGGCATACTATCTCTCCTATGATTTTGCTCCTATTTTAATGGAGGTGGTATTTGGCTCGGATCGTACCATGGAATATCACCATTCCAGTATCTCCATAAAAACACCGCAATACATTCGTCGGGGCCAACTTCATCGTTGACCAGATCCAATACGATGTGGTAGAACGCGGACCACGCCGCTGTGATGTCTACCATCTGGTTATAGATCATGGCAACCCCAGCGTCGTCGTGGTAGTAATCACGGTGGTTAGGTCCCATGTCCTTGGCGAGCATGTCAAGGGTATCGTGTACTGCGTTGAAATGCCTACCAAAAATAAGCATGTCAATGTTACAATGGTATGGGTGGGCTGGCATTACTTTAGCATCTTCCTGAACGCGCCACGCAAGCTGGTTAGTGCAAACTTGGTCACGTTATACGGGTTGTTCGTGGGGATCTTCCCGTTCCGTTCCAGCCACTCTCCAATCGCTGCCAGCTCCCGTGAATCTGGCTCTCGGGGGATAACTGTAGCCATGTTTACATTCTTCTTCCCGCGGGGCGAAACATCCTGCCACCATCCAGACTTGTCCAGCTTTATCACCTCATTTACACACTATTTACACGACGCGGTTATATAGCTGTTTCGATAAAACACAGCCACATGGCAAAACAGCAGGTCAAGGAAGCCGACAAGAAAACGACCGCAGCCAAACCTTCCAGTTTGATGAAAGACACAGTCGAGGTATTGGAAACGGCTGATCAACACCCCACCGGATTTCCGGAACCGTCGCTGGAAGACCTGATGGTCAACGAGATCAAGAACTCTTCCATGAGGGCGAACCGCAATAAAGCAAAGTTACTGGAACTGGAAAGCCAGCAAGAGTTGGAGCAACTGAAAAGCGGGACCAAAACTGGGATAGTGGCACCAATGTGGGGGATGGGCACCCCACAAACGACACGAAATCCAATACTTGAAATGGTACAGATGCTCCCAGAAGAGGAACGAGCCGGGTTCATAAAAGAACAGTCAAGGGATCTAATGGGGGCGATGGTGCCTGGAAACCAATTCCTGCAGAGACTATCGAATACTGGTGGCGACAAACCGGCAGGTATGGGCGAGATGGCCCAGATGATGCTAGCGATGACAACCGCGAGCAGCGAACAGCAACGCAACATGCTCGAGCTCTGGATGACAATGCAACAGATGGCCCAGCCGAAACAGTCACCAGACAACAACGGGAACCGTGAAATGATCCAGGCGATGATGGCTATGACCCAAGCAATCGTGGCCTCCAACTCGCAATCAAACAACGCCGCCATGGAACGAATGGAGAAAGTGTACACAGAAAAAGCACAGGCCGAGAAAGAATACTACAATCACTTGATGGAGATCCAGAAAGACGCACTAGAGCGACAGCTGCAGTTCATGCAGCAGCAAACACAGCGGCAATCTGGGGGTCTATCGAAAGATGACCTGATCGCGACGCTAAACGGATTCAAAGAGGCGACTGGCGTCGAATTGAGTGCAGCCAAAAACCTGGATGCCGAAGCAGCGCGTTACGAGTTCTCGCTGAGACAGAAACAAATGGAACTGGAACAGGAACGATACAACCGCGAAAGCGAAGAACGCATGATGGCGAACCAGGCAGAAGCTGCGAAGTGGCAAGCACTCTCTGGGCTGGGAAGCGCTCTGGTTGATGGTATGCGACTCAAAAAGAAGATGGGATCCGACGAGGGCGCTGGCAAAAAGCTGAGGTCGGTGATCTCATGACCGTCGACGAGTTGTTTGAGATGGGGGTAACGGCAGCGAGAGGGATGCCGCCAGTAGAAGAAGTGGCAAAAATGGTGGACCGGATGCGGATAATGGACGCAAACGCTATCGTTAGTGCGATAATGTCTACGGGCGGGGCAGACTATGTGGAATTAGTACGATCGGTGGCTAGCGACGTAACCGTAGATGATTTTGTGGACGTCGCCGCAGAACTACTAGAACATATATATCCTGGGTTATACAAGGATATATTGAAAGACATCGACGATTCGAAAAAGCTGATGGACGTACTAAACTTGTGCGCGACGGAGGTCTTGGATGCAGTCTCGGATGCAAGTACTTGATGATGGAGATAACTGGAAACTAGTAGTATCTGATAGGGTAACAGTAGAGAACATCGTGAACTGGAATTCGTCCCAGGACGGAAAACCAAGTGGCTATAGAGCAGCTATCGGATACGATCCGACTCCCCCGGCTGGAACAAAAATAGCCTACATGCTATTCCCAAAACGCGAGTGGACCAAAGCGGAACTGGAATCACCTACGTATCAAGAATGGCTTTCAAAAACCGTCAAAAAGTGTAACGTGTGCGCGACGATAGATGCGCTGAGACAAGAACAGGAAGTCGGCCAGATACCAACAACTAGCAAACAATCAAATCCGACTGCAGTTCAAATAAGCGCCGGAGAATTCATCCAACCTGTGTGGGTAGCGAAAGCCGCCGAGGTGGGTAAAAAGGCGTGTTGCACCAAGCTAGGTGAAGTGGGCACATCTCTAATCGGATCAGTACTGTTTGACATATTCTCTGGATGGGCTACTGACCCAGGTCAGAAACAAGCCATGAAACAGATATCAAACCAAATGATGGACATCGAACTGGAGCCAGAGGACATACCAAAGATACGCGAAGACGCCCTAAACATGTACGAAGCATACAATAAAGGAGGCATCGGTACAGCAGTCAAAAAGGGATTCTTCAAATCGTTCAGCGACGCAGTAAACGATGGCCTCGGAGTCGAGATGGAAACCAGAACCGTGAGACGAATCGGTGTGCGACAAGGAATTGCTGTGCGCGGTTCAAACAGCATGGCGGAGTAGGCATGACAAAATCCAAATTCGAGATCCACCTCCAGTACACGTTTGCACCGTTTTTCGAGGTCATAAAAGCAGACAAAATGAGCTATGGCGGGGGAATCGTGACTGCTGTGTCGGGAGATACCGCGACCCAAGTATTCCCATCGAGCGACGTGATCATAAAAAAGGTGGTTCAGAATTTCGGGTGGAACGAAGATGCAAAAGCGTATCGGGAAGGGTTCCAAGACGCAATGAACAAAGACAAAGACAACGGCAACGCGGGGGTCGTATAATGGGGGGCGATCTCCGTCATCGTAATAGTTGTAGTTGACTACAACCGCACACCCGATTGGTGTGTGTGGTTTGCTGAAAACTGGCAATCTGTGTTCTGCTCGAACATACTGTTCGCACCAATCGGAGGAATATTGTGAGTATAGATACAATACTGAAACTGCTCAACGCGAGACCACCAACTGCCGAGGGGTTGGCAAAAGCATACGGTATGGCGATAGGAATGGGGTTCAGATCAAAGGATCTGCAAATGGCATTGGACAATGTGCGTGGTGGCGACATGGAACTCGCTGCCAAGTACTTGTATGGTCCAACGCCATTTGGTAACGGTGACGGAGCAATTGCATACTTCAAGAAGATACAACAGATTGAGGGGTGACTCACTCGACCATGCTACCATCTTTCCGATGTGATCGGACGTAGCTCTCGATGAACTGCCGTATCGGTCTGCCCATCGAAACACCTTCGTCGACGCACAGCTTTTTATATTTTTTCTTCAACGATGGCTCCAACTTGACAACCACAGGATCATTCTGTGCCATAATCAAACTATTTCGAGGTTATACTATTTAGATATTGGCACGCCAGTTTATAAACTCTTGCTGCGGGATATATATCAGGTGGAATATAACACCATCTGGAGGAATCAATATAGAACTACACCGTCGAGGAGTAATCGACTTTGAATTCGACTTTAGCACCAGCAACGCCGCTGTCGGAGAGGATCTTCGGACGGGTCAGACTGGGTACGGATACTATATGGACGATCGTTATGCGGTCAAGTCCCTGGTAAACGACCACGAGACCGTCATGGAGATTGAGGGCATGGAACTGATCGGCCCGACGAACGTGATGTACAGAGAGAAACTGAAAGCAGTCAGACTCGTCATAGATGGGGTCGAGAAGGACAACATCACTGTGAACGAGCTGATGTGCCCAGCGATCACCGCAGGCGCCCCAAACGTTGGCCCGTCAGAGTTCCGCGCCGGCCAGGGCGAGAAATATGGTGGCGCAGGCAACCTGGTATGCACGAACTTCGGTAAGGGTGTGCTTGCAGGCGGTCCTGTAATAAACGCCACGCCAAAAGTGGGTCCGGGACAGTCTCTCGGAATCAAGGTCCAGATCCCGAGGACGTCTGAAGGCGGAGCCGCAATATCGGCCGGGAAAATGCGAGTTAGACTCCATACCATCCAGGTGAGGTCCGAAGCTAAGCTGAAAGAGATCCTCGAGTATCACGGGATACTTTCCGGCGGAAACGTGGACTGCAGTTGGGCAATGGGCGATCTCGCGAACACCGATGTGATGCCGATCACCCAGGTCCAGAAAGCTGTGGGCGGTGGGAACTTCGGTCTCAAGAACTGGTCCCAGCTACCCGGTGGAAACGATGTCGGTATGCCGTACCTGGAGCGGTTCATCACCTACGCTCAGAACGCAAACGCCACTACGCCTAACACCTGGTACGACTTCACCATGGAAGGAACCAACGTCACCGACGAGTCCCAGGAGCTCAGTTGGAACCTGGACAGAAGCAGGGCAATCAAGATCGAGCACATCGGCGTAATGCCGCACAATAACCTCAAGGAACTGAGACTATGGATAGATGGTTCTCCGAAGCACCCGCAGTTCCCTGTTGATCCTGACCTCAATTGCCTGCCGATGCCGATGGGGATCTACACCAACTCTGGCCACTTCCAGGGACCAGCGAGACTGGGCAAGGGCATGTGGGTCTGGAACAACCAGGCTTCGATCCAGATCAAGGACAACGGTACCGCGGTACCTGCGTGGACGACCGCTCCGACTAGGGGGGCTATGATTGCCGTGTGGGGCTACAGGTACAAAGTGCCCGGAGGTGTATAGAGATGGCATACGCACAATTCGACATACCAAACGCTTATACAACGACTCAGACGTTGTTTGGCGTGGCTGGCCAGTGGATACCTCTTCCGGCGGCGTTCCCTCCGATTCAGTTCGTCTCAACGTCTTCCATCGCCTTCCCGGACAGCGGGGATTTCACGGGCGCACTGATAATGACTGACACCACGTCTGCGGGCAACCCGATCAGAAATAACCGGGTAGTTCAGATCGGAGGATACATAAAGGGGGGCAAGTGGCTTTACCTGTCCGGCGCAGCTCACCCTCTATATATGAACCCAAGCGCGGACACGGCCGGCCCAATAATTCCGAAGGGAACTCTGAAGCTTTACTACAGAGCAGTCGGCGAAGGAGTAGAGATCTGATGGTAGAAGTAGTAAGAGATAACACTGACGTCAACAAGCTCCGAAGGCGGATGGTCGACATGACCTCCGCTTTCGAGGAATCGATGCTTCGAGAGATCTCCAGGTTCAAAGAAGAGGTCCAGGACCTGGACGTGGAGATCCAGGAAGGCATGAGCAACAGGGTTGGTAGCGGGTTCCAGGCCAACGAGGCCAAGAAGTACGCATACCGGCTGGTCAAACCCATCATGAGAGACACTCTACAGGATCTCGAAGGAATCATGACAGACGTGAAGGCAGATGTCGCGACCATGGTCGGAGAAGAGTTCACTGAGGACCAGGACAAGCCTCTCGGTGGAATGATCGGCAAAGCCGGAATCAAGAACTACGAGATGTCCGAACTGGAAATCAAGGTGCTTGAACCGCCCGCGCCAACTGAGGGGTAACCCCCCTCGTCTCTTTTTTATTCTATGGAAGTGGGCTTTACCATTTGCCCTAGGATCGAGTTTCTCGGTGCCGGGTGACCTACAATACCCACGACCGAAACCCTTAAATTGCCGGCCAGCCAGCTGGGTGCTATGCCAAGGAAAGTAACTTTGGTCATGGACACAAACGTGTTCGAAAAGCACGAGGCAAAGAAAAAAGAATTGGACAAAACCTGGGAAGAATACTTCATCGAGGGCGCGGAGGGATTCTATGCAGGACATTAAAATAACCAAACTATGCGCAATCAACGAGCCAGGCAAGAAAATTAACGTCAGGGTGGAATGTGAAGACGCGGAAATCAGCCCACACCCATCAATTCGCCAGAAGTGCATCGTAGCAGACAAGACCGGCAGACTAGAAGCGGTGTTATGGGAAAAGTCCTACGCTGCGGGAATCAGCGAACTAGTAGAAGGAGCATGGTACGAGATGCGCGGCGTGTACACGAATGAGTACAACGGATCATTTTCTTTGTCCATAACATCGTACTCTAAGATTGTTAGGCTAGCGGATAAACCAGGTCAAACAACGCTGGCATGACAATGCTGCGATACGCTAGTAACCAGTGCTGTATCATTGGCGACACGGTTGCATGGGGGCCCAGAACCGGAATAGTAGTAGCAATAATCCAATCGAATACTGACCTACCAAGCACCATGAAAACCCGTGGGAAAGTGTCAAGCAAGTTTCCAAGGTTAGTAGTCCAACTGGAAAACGGAAAACTGATGACCCCGTTTCCGGGATCAGTTAGATTGGTAAAACGAATACCATGTCTGGTTGATTACGGGGGGTTGCCCCCCCGCTAACTCAAAAACCCCATTTTTGCCAACTCTTCGACTGTATAGAATTTATCCCCAACAGATAGAACGGGCGCACTGAGCGTGAACACGCCATTAACTCGGAGCTCAGTGATAGCCGCGGGGGCAGACATGTCTTTCACCTCGAATTCAATGCCTCGCGATCTGAGGACTTTCTTGAGTTCCTCGCACTTCGGACAACCAATTGTGGTGTATACAACGTAATTCATGATTAGCTCCTGCAGTACTTTTCATAGAACGATCGGGGAACAAGATCGGCCCGGGCCAACGCCCAAAACAACGGAGCCATCTTTCTAAACGTGGGTTTGTACGTCTCGTAGTCATCACGGGATCCGCGTGATCCCTCGACCATCAGTATGCGCTCAATGCTGCTTATGCCAAGCGCGTCATCGACACGATCAAACGTCGTGGGGTCCACTTTGGGGGGCGAGCTAAGTTTGTCAAGTGCATCGTCGCGATCCAGTTGATGTGTGCGTATCAACGCAGAATATTCAACTTTGCGCAAATCGATACCAAACTTCTTGTACAGCCAGTAGTTGTTGCAGAATTCAGTGAACACATTCTCTCGGTGATGTCCATCATACCATTTCCAACCGAACTGATCTGACAAGAAGTCCTTTGCCTCGTCTTTGACATAATCATGGTAGTATAGTGGAGTATACCTACGAATCCTATCCGCAACAATCCATTTTAACCAGGGCTTGAGCCACAAGAGATCCGGGTTACGGATCTTGCCTCCGTACTTACCATGTTTGGCGGACACGTCATGAACGTAGGCGGCATCGAAATAGAACATGCCGTGAGGAGTTATTCCCTCGGTGCGGAAACTGCTGCCGATCAGAATATTCTTGTATCCAGTCAATGAAGCCATCTTGTACAGGGACGCAACAAACGAAATATCTGTCACTGCTTCGATGTCAGGGAGACCCGCCCGCATAAATGCGAGCATCGAGTCGTACGCCAACGATTTGTCGGCATAGTATGTGTACAATGGAACGTCAAGTCCCTCTGTAACTACCTCAAGGTTGTGAGCTGCAACTGAGGTGCCGAACCCGTTATCGAAATTGACTGCTAGAACATCGAGGTGATACTTCTCTTTGGCCAGATACAGTGTATACGAACTGTCGAGCCCACCCGATACCCCAACGATACAACTTTTCATGTTCTTTGCGATTCGATCGAATCCGCCGATGGGGTGCATCATCTCAAACTTGTCGTGCTGATAGCAGTAGTTGCACACGCCATCATCATCAAACGTGATACCTGGTACGGTATCATCCATAACACATCGTTTACAGATCATTTTTCATGCTCCTAGCCGGATTACCTACAACAACATCGCCTGCGGAAACATCTTTGGTCACGACTGCTCCAGCGCCAACCTGAGCGTACTCTCCTATGGATACACCTGGAAGAATAATTGCCCCAACCCCAATATCGGCGCCTCTGTGTATAGTAACTCCCGCGAACTCGAGTGGCTGATCTTTTATGGGAATCCCCGGGCAGGCCGGCAACTTATGATATGATGTGAATATCTTGACGCCCGGCCCGATACCAACATTCGAGTGGATGAATATCCCGCCAGCGCCATGCAAATAGCACTGTTGTCCTATCCACGTGTCACGCAAGATAATGATGTGTCCAAGATCAGCAGTGTGGTATCCATCTATGTACGTTCCCTCACCGATAAACACACCGGGACCAATATGCACGTTACCCTTCACTGTGTATGCAGCCATTTAGCAAACCACCTCCACTTTGGAGCCACGTTCTTGGCGTGGTGTTTGTCTTCGACCCACTTACGCGCAACTTCGAGATCCGGACCTTTTCCCTCGACCATGTCTTCGATCATGTCAATGGCACCATCAACCACAGACTTGCCAGTGATCGATGGGTGACACGACCCAAACGGGAGCTCCGGGTCAATGAAGTAACACCATGGCCCTATACTGCTGACAACGTGCTGGCGCATCACCGCGGCCTCGAGCACATTGAGCCCATACGACGGGTGGTAGAAATCATCGAGCACCACATGTGACCGAGACTTGGTTGCGATCGACTGTGCCCAGGGTTGCTGAAATATCTGTTCTTTATTATATGGGATGCGCTTGATGATCTCCACAAGTTGATCATGACCCTTATTCAGAGCTCGAGTGTGTGCGTGGCATATCGTGAACTCGTCGTGTTGGGGTTGAGTAAGTCGATCGATCTCGTCGATATCCACAATGACAAAATCGAACGGAACCCCACACACTGCATTGACCAGTGTTTCGTCGTGCGGTGGCACAATCACAGGCAACCGGCCAGTGATCTGGTCCATCAGAGTATAGTTGGATCTAAGTCGTAGACCAGTGCCAACACCAAGAACGCACGTTGGAATGCCTTGAATAGCTTGTGCTAACTTGAAATCTCGGAAAACCTCCGGGCTGTCCATAAATATTACCATGCTACAATCAGCAGCGTATTTGAGCACCGATTCGTCCGAGATATTAAATCCACGAACCCAATCGTAGTCATATCCAAGATAACTCTGCTGGAAACACAAGCACTTGGCATCCCACCCAAGATATCGACGCATGGCATCGGCAGTGAGATACCCCTGAGCGCCAGAATCCATGCCGCCGATACCTATGCTGGTGCCAGTCACTATGAGGACTCGTTCAGACATTCTACCATCCGATTGTAACTGTTCTCCAAGTTGTAATATTCAGAGAGCTCGGTGCCTCGACTAGACATATCACCAGCGAACTCTGGATCAGTGATAAGCTTCGATATGTTGTATTTTATCTGATCGATTCTATACGGCTGGACTACAAGGTCTGGCCAAATATGCCTAGCAGCCTGGCACGTGATAGAACCGATGGTCGGAACCCCAAGCGAAGCCGCATCAACTATCCCCCTGCCGTACGTGTAATCCGGCGTAAGATCCAGATTGATAAAACTCCCTCCGAGCATTGTGAGGTACTCTTCGTAGTGGGTCCGAGTAAACACCTCGTTGAAATACGCATCAAGCGGCACGCTGGGTTGGGGCGGAGACACGTTCATCAGTGCAGTCCGGAGCTCGGGATAACCGCGGAGCGCATAGAAGTACGGATGCCAGGTATACAAGTACCGATGGTACTGGCAAGCCGCTACAGCAGGGAACGCGGTGGGCTGGCGGAACTCTTTGACGCGAGCCACGTCAGACGGGTGGGGGATAGTATGAACTGTGGTCCCAAGGAACTGCTGCAGAGCCGCGGCACCGACCGGCTCGACGTGGAATACCATGTCAGCTTTCAGCAGCTGGTCTTTCATGACGAACGGATCAATGTTACTCCACATTCCAATAGCGAAATCAACGTTCACTATTATTCGGGTGTCACTATCTCCAAGCGCCTCGCGGACGGCAGACACATAAGACGGGTTGCTAGGGGTATAGTTTATGTGGATAACATCGAATCTTTCGAGATGATCTCGGGTCGTGTTGGCAGACTTTTCACCAAGTCTGCCATATATCGACCATGCTTTGGGCCAACAAAGTAACCCGCTCATGGTCACCCGTTCGGTGGACTCGGAGTCCTCCATACCACTAAACAGGCAATATCGCAATCTACTCAAGTTTTCCTCTCCTAATGTACCAAGACACGGTGTTCTCCAGTGCCTCTTCGAACGACATCGTTGGATAATAACCAAAGAACTCATATGCTTTCGCGGTGCCAGCTCGCATACGAGCCACGTCACCGGGACGCACAGTGGTGTACTCTACACTTGAATCTGCGTCGAACAGTTCAGCAATGGTCATAACGACCTCTTCGACCGAGTGCTCCTCACCGCTGCCTATGTTGATGATCTCGCCACGGCACCTATCACAATGATATATATCCACCGCGGCCTGGGCTACATCGGTGACATAGGAATAGTCTCTGGTGAACGATCCGTCGCCGTGGATCCGTGCGGGTAGACCCCTCATCAACCGAGTCACGGTGGCCGGAATCAAACCGGCGTAAGATCCACTGTTTTGCCGGGGGCCGATAGTGTTGAACGGCCTGATTATCGAGTAGTCGATCCCAAACGTCCTGGCATATGATTGGACCAGGAGATCTCCAGCGGCTTTGCTGGCGGCGTAGGGAGTTCTACCATACAGGGGGTGGTCCTCGTCTTGTGGGGTGTACACCAGTGATCCATACACTTCCGACGACGAGAACTGGATGAGGGTGTCTATGGCGCCCTCTCTGGCGAGCTCGCAGAGAGCAGACGTGATAGACACGTTCACATCGAAACAGTGCTTAGGAGCCCGAAGCGACACGGGCAATGGAACCACAGCGAGATTGAACGCGACATCGACCTCACCGATCTTATCGAATACTTTGTCCAATTCGCTTATCACACTAGCATCGACCCGGAACACATCTACGCCGGGGATGTTCTCGGGCCGGCCAAGTGACATGTTGTCGACCACGAACACATCCATCCCGTCGTTTCGTAGTGCCTCTACCAAATGGCTACCGATGAAACCGGCACCACCGACTACTAATGCTTTGGACAACTCAATGCCTCCTCTGCCAAAACGAGTGTATCTATGACATACGAAATATCTTCGGGAGTCAGCTCGGGATTGATAGGCAAAGTCAAAAGACTAGTGGACAGTCCGTATGATTCGAGTAACGGCCTATTACCTGGCGCGTTTATATAATACGAACCGACCTGTGTTTCAATACCTCCTATCCGCATAATCGGTATTATACGATCGCGATGATATGGGACCTCAACACAATATGATTGGTATACGCGGCGCTCGCGGTCGACTTCGGGTAGATACCACGGGGTCATACCCACCCGCTCAATTTCCTCGGTATATATCTTAGCACATAACCGCCTGTGTTCAATAATGTCTTCGATCCGACGAAGTTGCGCGAGCCCGAGGCCGGCGTTCAAATCACTCATTTTCAGATTCGTAGCGCACTGACCTCCGAAGTTCTTTGCCTCGCGTGCAAACTTAGCAACATCGTCTCGATCAGTAAGTAACGCACCGCCTTCCCCAGTAGTGATAATCTTCCTGGGATGAAATGACACGACTGACACATCAGCAGCGGATCCAGCCAGCTGACCGGATTCGTTTATAGCACCAAGTCCGCAAGCACAGTCCTCAACGATAGCCGCACCATACGAACGAGCGGTACTATACACCTCACTATCAAGTGCGGTCCCACCCCACGAAACGGGCATAATAGCAACTGGCGAATATTTGTCACAGAATTCAGCGACTAACTGACCATCGACGTTGCCATTATGGGAAACGTCGAAATAATGTATCGACTGCCCGGCGCCGAGGACCGCACACTTGGTCGCCGGGTGTGTGAACCCAGGCACACCAACCAACCCAGCACCAAGCCGGAGTGACTTAAGCGCAAGTGTTAATCCAAGAGTAGCGTTCGGAACAACGACCGCGTGTTTCACACCAACATACTCAGCCAGAGCTTTCTCGAACTCTGCTACCTTCTCGCCCTCAGCAAGCCACCCACTGTCAAGTACCTCGGCGACAGCACGTTTCTCAGAGTCGGTAATCCATGGTTTAGCTAGTCGAATCATGAGTTATCTCCAATGTGTGCGTGTCAAACACAATGTTTGCGTCACTTGGCTCGATATACTTGAGTCCAATGGATTCTATTTCGTCTCGGGTATAGTTCTCATCGAATACGCCAACATCCAACTCGAACTCTTGCAGCGCACGATACAGATCGATGGCGCGACTGCCAACAATCGACTTGACGCCGGGCCGGTAAGTGATACCACGTAAGCACAATGTAACCTGGCTATCGTAGTTCATCTCGAACAGGAGTCGCTGGACCCAGTAGTGGACCATCGAATCATTAAGGTCTCGGGCACATTCGATATACAGAGGTCGGTCGATCCGGGGGTCGGATATCAAAAAGTGTGGGTACACCGGAATACAGTGGCCTCCGACTCCTACGCTGGGTCGGTGAAGGTGGCAGTACCCATGGCTGGCGAGCCGCGCAGCCTCGGTGTAGTTAATGCCATACGTCTGAGCTGCAATGTAGAGCTCGTTTGCGAGGGCAACGTTGGCATCGCGGTAGCACCCCTCGGCGATCTTAGTGAACTCTGCGGTCTTGGAATCTGCAGCCATCCTGACATCAGGTAGAAACGATGCATAGAAATGGTGCGCCTTGAGTCCACATGCAGCAGTAACGCCCCCGACAACCTTCGGGAAATTGCTGAGACGACTGACGGCCATCCCAGACATGATTCGCTCGGGGGAGTGAGCAAGGTAGAACTCTCCGAGTTTAAGTCCGCTGGAATCCTCAAGCCAACCACGGGCCTCGTTTGCGGTGGTCCCAACCGGAACCGTAGTCTCGACTACCACCAGGTTATCTTCGCGCAGGACCTCGCCTACGCTACGACAAGCTTCCTCGAGGCATGTGAGGTCTGGTTCGTTATTTGGCATCAGGCCAACGGGCACTACTATCACGAACACGTCTGCAGGAACACACTCCCCAGAAGCCCTGATCAGCGACACGTCGAGCCCGGGCTCGTCTGGGTATGGATTGATACCAGCATTCACCGTTTCAACTAAACTTGGAACCACATCTACACCGATCACATCAAGTCCGGCATCCGCCATGACACAAGCCAACGGCAGGCCGGCCCTACCTAATCCAATAACTTCGACTATCATTCCAATTTCCTCGCTGGGTATCCAACCACAGTAGTATTGGGTGGTACATCTTTCGTCACGACGGTACCAGCACCGACCATCGCACTGTCACCGATGGTGACACCGGTCATAATGATTGCGCCAGCACCAATACTGGCACGGCTGCGTATCGTAGTCGTGGATGCCGCGCTCCTGTCCCACACCCACGCCCGGGGGCGTCGATCGTTGCACACTATGGCGCCGGGACCAATAAACACGTTATCTCCTATGACAAGCGGTCCATACAAGTTGGCACCGTTCTGGATCTTACAGCCTCTCCCAATCACAACACCGTTGTCGATGTAGACATGCTCCCCGATGTTACAATCCCGACCAATGACAGCGGTCTCGCGGATGTGGCTGAAATGCCACACAACCGTGCCATCACCGATGACAGCACCCGGCTCCACAATTGCACTGTTTGCTATCATGGATCATCTCGCACAATTCCATGTTCACTATAGCCTGATCGATAGTCACCGGAAACGCGTCTCCGTCGGCGACACACCGAACAAACTCCGTCAACTCAGCTCGGAGCGGCTCGACTCTGGGGACCACTATTTTCTCCATGCTCTGTTCCTGTCGGAACTCTCCGGCAGCGAACTCAGTATGATCTGGTCGCCAGTAGACGCACAATGCTTGGTCAATCATGTCGGCGACAATTGTGTAATCATCGCACTCGATGGAAATGTCGCGAACTTTTACCATGGACGATCGGCTGGCACTGAGGCTTACAACAGACTCGCCAAATGTCATTATAGTTCGGGCGGCATTCGGTGTTACTACAGAAACAATGGTGTCCGGGTCCCTGTCAAACAGCACGTGTCTAACTAGATCTATGTCGTGTATCATGAGATCATGGACAACGGATGTGTCAGTGACGCGCGAAGACCAAGGATTGTGCCGACGAATGGATATGTGGGCAGGGCGGGTTGCAAGCTGGCAAGCGGTAGCAGCAGTCAAGTTGAACCGTTCAATATGGCCAACACCAGCTATCTGGACCGAGATTGATCCAATAGCGAGGGCATCATCGAGAGTGCTGGCGAGTGGCTTTTCGACGAGAAATGGAATACCAACCTCAGCAACGCGACACACGACATCTTTATGTGATGGGGTAGGTGTGCAAATGCTAACCAAATCAACGGCGTCGAGTAGGTCACCGAGATCCGCAGTCGTATGGACACCCCGAAGACGCTTGCCGGGATCGGAATCATACACGATGACCTCTTCGACTCCCCTGAGCTCTGAGTATACCCTGGCATGGTTCTGCCCCATGTTACCAACGCCGATAACACCTACGATCAAATCACTTCTTCGACCCAACACAAATCACCTCGATCGTTCTTATTGTCTTTTTTACCGATACGTATGTGCGCAGAGTCGGACACGTCAATGTACCTGCCAACCGGAATGCCTAACTCGGAGGCAACGTGTTCCTGCAGCCGCACCATACCGTACATATTCGTTGCAGCAGCACCCGCATAATCCCGCGACCGCCACAACGTGATCATTACCAGATGACCACCGCGGATTAGAAATTGAATCAACCGGAGGCACGGTGGATCGGGCTGCAGCGCATCGTCTTGCGCACTGATCGGTATAACAGCTCGCCGAGATGTTGGGCATGACCTCAACAAATCGATGACCACCGGAATCATTGGCCGGATCCAGTCGGCGTATACGTAACTGAACCCACTCGGTTTCGGCCTCGTACCGATGATTTCAGCCTCGTAATATTCGTCCAGGAGGTCGTTTCGGCCCCATGCCGTAACCCCTGGCATCCTCGGCAGACGGGGTATCATGTCTTGGAGCGGATCGGTGACCTCAACACGAAAACACAGCATCTCGTATGTCTGATCACCTCTCTGGTCAACAGTAGCCCCTACAAGCTTTCCATACGAAACTATACGCTGCAGGCACACCGGCCACGCCTGCGCGATAGTGCGCTCACGTACACACGGAGACATCTTATCTCGAAACATGTTGCCACCGACGCCGATCAAAATCTTTGAACCCCTCATACGTGTGATCAATGCCAAGCCGCTTAATAGCCGCGGGATCCTTATCGAAATCTAACGCAAGCATATCGATTTGCACCATCAGATCTCCAAGGTCGGTTGCGATATCCGCGATGTGCGCACCGGCCTCGTCGGGGAACCGCTCCGAAAGCATCAGTTTGTACCCAATCATAGCCAACTGCTTATGCAGGATATGTAGACGATTGTGGACACCAAGACCACTGCGCTCTATAGCATGGAGCAACCTGACATCTGGAACTATCATTGGACCCACCACGCAAGCACGACGATGATTAGCACGCCGCACATTACTACAAACACCGGAAACCACGGCATCAGACCGCAGAGTAACCGAAACAATCCGGCCACGTCACGGAGCAATGCCATTAATCACACCAACAATATACTCGCGGTCCTCGTCTGAGACCCAGGGCCCCACTGGAATACTGACTACCGACTCAGATGCGCGAATAGCATTAGGGTACTCACTGAGATCTGGAATACCGAACAATGGTTGCGCGGGTATTATGGTCGGATAGTGAACCCCACACTGGATGCCGTGATTACGAAGATACTCAACAAACCCAGATCGAGACACAGGAGCATCTCGACAAACCCGGAGAACGTACTGGTGGTACGTGTGACCAGACGAACCTTCCGGGGTAATAATGCCAGGGAGATCGATATGGGTATCATAGTACTGCGCATTGCGTCGGCGAGCCGCGTTATACTCATCAAGCTTACGCAATTGGACCCGGCCAACCGCTGCTTGTACTTCGGTCATCCTCGCGTTCGTGCCGAGAGTCGCGTGCTGGTACTTCCAAACATCGCCGTGGTTACGGAGCAACCTGATCCGATCAGCAATACTATGATTATTCGTGGTAACCATGCCACCTTCGCCGGCAGTCGTCATGTTCTTTGTTGCATAGAACGAGAACGCACCAGCAACGCCAAGCGATCCAACTTTCCGGCCAGCGATTTCAGATCCAATGGACTGAGCACAATCCTCGATGACGCGCAATTCTGCTCGGTCGGACGGAAGTTCAGCCGGCGCACCATATAAGTGAACCAAGACAACACCGTCTTTGGGCCAAACGCCCTCACGGAATCCGCGAGCATGGGAATATGGAGGAACCATGTGATATGTCCCAGGGTCTATATCATGAAAAAACGGACGGGCCTGGGCAATGAGAATTGATGTCGCGCTGGACACGAAACTGAACGATGTAGTGTGAACTCGCTTATCTTTGAGCCCAGCCGCAATCATCGCAAACGAGAGCGCAACCGTACCGTTCGAGACTGCCACGGCGTGGTCTACTCCAATATATTCCGCAAATGCTTGCTCGAATGCCTCTACCTCGGGGCCTTGAGCGAGTCTACCGCTCCGGAGGGCTCGATTTGCAGCATCTATCTCCTCTTGGCAGATCATCGGTTTCGCGATTGGAATCATAGAACCGCCTTCGCAACAGTAGCAACTTTCGCGAAAATCTGGTCGATCTTATCAGATGTGTAGTCACGGGCGGGAAGAACAGTAATTACCTCGCCGACAATCACGGTAACCGACGCATCTTTGCCTATCCGATTAGACCGAAGCCAATCAGGGGGCATCGCCAAATACCGCGAATCCCCAATAGAACGTAATGTTCTTTTCTCTACGAGCATGACATATACACGTATGATACAGTACATATAGTTATCGAACATGCTATGTGACAACTAGTATAAATACCAAGAAATTAACAGTCATATCATGGTAGCCTACGTCGACCCAAAAAGGGTTCATTATCCACCCGAGTCCCTAGCAGAATCTCAGATGTCTGGGGCGGCGGTGGGCGGCACGGTGCTCGCTAGATACTTTAATTGGAGCCCCTTTTATGTAGAAGTTGAACGCCTCGTGTCTACCCAGAACGCGAACACCACCGTGATAGTCTCTGGAGACGGATATGCGAGGAAGATGCATTTCCACTCACGAGGATCACCAGCCGCGACTTCGTCTGGGATCTATCGCGAACCTACCAAAGTCATCGCGATGGATTCCTTGGAGATACAACTGAGTGCCGAAACCGGAACTGCCGTGGCCACAACTACCTTAGCCACCCGGTGGAACATGACGGTGCGCGACCCAACGATCATCGACAAACTGAGACTACGCGCAGCCGTAGGAGCTCCGGTAACTTTCACCCCAGGGGAATCTGCACTAATCACCAAATACGATCTAGAAAACCGAGTCAAACTGGGTCTCCACCCGAGGAACGAGGATCTACTCGGCAACGAAATCCTGCGCCAGTTCGACGAGATCAAAGAAGTATCCAGGAGAGTACCAGCAATAGCAGACGGCGACGAGCTATCCATCGGTGGAGAGCTGAACGTCCCCCAGGGCAAAGTGTACACCTTACTCGGGATATCATTCGACCAGGCCCAGTTAGCCGCTGTAGCGGCAGGCGCGATCACGGCAAACGAGCTCTGGATCAAGGTAGACCGCGACGCCGTAAGAGATCACATGGTTCTGGACGCACTCTCGATGCCAGAGGCGACCGCAGCAGATATGCTGGAATCAGTAAGGATGTTCATGCCCGCAACCGAAACGATAGATGTGCGATTGGTAAACGACTCCGGTGGGGCCATCATAGCAGCAGATAACCTGAATATCAGGTACATCTACGGGATTCGCAACATGAATATTCCTGACCATATCCGGTGGAACATCCCGTTCTGGCGAGAGTCCGACGAAGACCTGGCCAACACCCTCGATTCGAAATACAACATATCCGAGAAAATATCCGCCGGCATATTGGAGATGTAATCATGAGGAGAATGCCCTTTGTGATAGATAACTATACATTCACAGTGGGCGGTATAGATGACATCTTGACCCTGGACATAGTGAATGACAAAGCACAGGGACTGGGCACACCAGCGAGATCAATGGCGATCAGTAACTCCGGACCAGGCACGCTGTACTACATGATCTCCGAGGATGGGATGCGATGGAGTGGAATAGCAAGCATAGCCGCCGGGGGAATCGAAGGATACGATTACAACGACGGGGTCAACATATACTCGATGGTCCTGTGGGCAAGTCTAGCCAACACGATCGCATCGGTGCGAGCCGCCCCAGGGGTGATCTGATGCCACAGATAGGCAACATCGGTCTGGCGGGCAGAGTGACAACCGCACACGATGCAATAGCTGCAACAGCGACATCGGAGATGATATCATGCGTTGGATATAATTCGATACTGGTAGAGACAAACGTCTCGGTCGCCGTGAAAAACTGGACTATCGAGGTGTATGGATGTCTATCGGAATCCGGAACCTATACTCCAGTATACGACGCAGCGACCCAGATGAAGTACCAGACCAATGCATCATATCTGGCACTGTGGAAAGGGATCCCGGGATATATCAAAATCGTGGCAACCGAAGACGAAGACGGTGGAAAATGCACCGTGAGGGTCCAACCCATAAACGTGTGATACCATGGTTTTCATGGGAATCCGCAGTATAAGGATGGAGATCTCGGAGCTCAGTGTAGAGAAATCTGGGTGGACTACACTGTTCGTCGATGCCGCATACGCCGCCGCGTCGGACAACAACGATGGTTACTCTTGGAGCCGGCCAAAGAAAACTATAGGCGGAGCTCTGGCTATCGCGGAGCCCTGGACAAAGATATACGTCAGATCCGGCACCTATAACGAAACACTACTAATCGACCAGGAACACGTCCAGCTCATCGGAGTAATCGAGGACGGCCCAAACGTCGCCAAAATCGTCGCGACCGGGGGATCTGCAATAGAGATAACGGCAGGTTTCAGTGAGATATCCGGACTAGCGATCGACACAGATGGCGAGCACGGTATTAAAGCAACGATGCCGGGCCATAAGTTCCGGAACCTGGCATTATCCATCAAAAATACTACGGGATCCAACATCAACGGTATATGGCTGCACAATGCAGACAAATCCTCGATCGAAGATTGCACCATCGATGGAAACGGCGACGACGATGTAATAGGGATCCTCATAGGTAACGGCACCGTGGATGCAGAAATCAAACACAACTATATCACTGGATGTGGTGACGGGATGGGCGCGGGATGCGGCGCCGGCGGGATATGCACAAACAACGGCTACGCGATCGGCATCGATGACAATGCCCAGCGAGCTCACGTCCACGAGAACATTCTGATAGACAACTGTGTCGGAGTATATTTCTACAAGACGGGCGGCGAAGGATATAAAGGACACTCCATCATCCACAATTCTTTCTACGAGAACTGCAGCTACGACGCATACGATCAGTATGATCCAGACGACTCGGCAACACCAAGCGGTATATCTATCCGAGAAAATTTCTACGGATACCTACACTGGTACGAAGATGACAATAGAGACGGCAGGGCAAACTACATAGTCAACTGTAACACCAACTATGACCATGCGCCACTGGCCAACCCACGATCCTGGGAAACTGCGCCGGTATCGAGGTCGAACGTACAATGACACCAGAGATCTACCCAAAAGGCGACGGGAAAGGCCGTCTAAAACCTCGGAAGCTCGAAGGACTGCTAGACGGAGAGAAACACACCTTCACCATCCGTCCATACGTTGCTACTATCGAGCACGAGAAGTTCAAGATAGAACCGAGGAACGAGGAGCTCCAGAGATTTAAGCGCGAGGGTCGGCGATGAGGGTAGATCCATACGCCGGCCAACCAGGGCTAATCTCCGGCGTAGATAGGTTCGACGACAGCGACATCGACCTGAACACATGGGGTTCGCCGGTCGAGTCGGGAGACATAACAATAACCGAAACCGGTGGAGAACTAAAAATAGCGACGACTGGAGTCACTGCCGGGTTCGCCTATCTGCAATCTAAATTTGGGTGGGGTAAATATTCAATAATAGAAGTCTCAATAGAAGTCACCGACGGCGAAGCCGCGGGAGACGGAGAACGATGCGAAGCATCACTAAACCTATGGAAAGAAACCGATGTCTACCTGAAATGGGGTGTATACCGGGACACCTCGGAAGCCGTGAACTCGAGTGCATACCTACGATATAACGACGGAACTGGAGAAGTAGCCGTAGATTGCTCAGGGGCAGTGGTGGACAACACAGCCCACACATTCAAGCTGATATTATTCGAATCTGCAGTAGAACTGTATTATGATAGCACTTATATAACAAGCTTCGCATTAAACAATCTGGTCAATTATACATGCCGGCTGGAAGCTGGAAACAAGACGGACGGTGACACAATAGACATCCGTTTCGACAATTTTAAGATATATAATCATGCGGATCCGTTCGGCACCGACCTGACTGGAGTTGAGTCGGACCTCACAAGTATACTAGCAGATACAGCAACCATGCTAACGCGACTATCCGCAGTGAGGGCCGGATACCTCGATTACCTGGCCAGCGGAACATACGGCCTCGCTGCACTAAATACAGATCTCGATGCGATCATAGCCTCGTTAGCCGGAGGGAACATATCCCAAGGAACCGGAACTCTGACACTAACCAACACAAACGCCGTCGCGCTGGAATTCGCAACCGCGATCTTTGGGTCGGTATTCGAGTTAACCTTCATCGCGGACACAGCGAAAGCAACTACGGGGTTTGAAGCCCGCGCCGCGGCGGACACAATCATGACCGTTGAGATCTACAAGAAAATCGAGAGCGCCTACACGACACTACCACAAGACATCTGGGCAATCCAGAAAACAACCACGAATACCAGGAATATAGACATTAATCTGGTGAAATGCGGCGAAGATACCAAAATCCAATTACAGCTTGATAAGAATCCATCAGCCGACGTGGCAATACCCTACCGGTGGATCGTCAGGCGGCTGAAAACATGACCGTAGTCTACGACAAGCAAGCCAACCTAGCTGATCCACGCGAGATCAACCTGTGCTTTTATACCAATCCTACCTCGTTAGCGATCGTAGGGTACCGCACCACAGTGGACCCAGCCATCGTGTCAGAGAAGCTGAACACAGGCTCGCCGCCTGCAGCGATCCAGATAGCCGAAATTGACGGAAACATCCTGGGCGCCTGGGCAGAGGATTACGGAACTGGGACCGACGATGCTAAAGTGTGGCACAAAGCCGACATGCCAGCAGACGGGCCGGCGCCTTTTATAGTCTACGATCGGACTCCACTTGGAGATGACGAAGACAACGCAGACGACGACCACAAAACACACGTGACGGATATCACCGGAGAGAAAGGGTGCGTAATGCACCTGATGTTCGCCGGTGAAAGTACACCCGAAGGATACTCTGCAGGAGACAATTACTGGGACGGACAGTTCCCTGTCGGGGCACAAGCAGGATTAACTGCAAACTCAGACGAAAACAGTCCAACGATGACATTGGTATCGTGCTCAGGTCCATTAGGTGCTCCTGCTTGCGCGAGGTTCAATTATTTAGGTGTGTCCCCAGAACCAACCCACACGCACGACATTGGATCAATCGCGGCGGCCAACACAAACAATGTGCCAGAATATAAATCGGTAAAATTTATACGATCCGATAAAATTAACGCACACATCCCAAAAGACGCAATAATAATATTCGATACAAGCGTGCCAAGCGGATTCACAAGGTACAGCGACCAAGACGGAAAATATGTGCGTGGAGGAACAACCGCAGGCGCGACCGGCGGCAATGCAAACAGAAGATTCGCAGTGTCAGGAACCACGAGCACAGCAACCCCAACCATTCAAGCCGACTGGGTAGAGGAAACCGAGCTATACGCTTTCACCGGGAGTCACGCCCACACGATATCTGCCAATTCTGGGTATATAAACAACGACCCACCATATATAACAGTTGTACTA
>Ga0334884_1000655_pt1 | contig 60706 bp, 38 predicted proteins | sample GraSluR1_MG_7_FD_207215 | JGI IMG/M metagenome (GOLD analysis project Ga0334884, IMG submission 207215) | Sludge microbial communities from methane-producing bioreactor in Wageningen University, Netherlands - Granular Sludge_12_05 R1 | ecosystem: Engineered > Bioreactor > Anaerobic >... | reverse complement strand
TACCGACGGTCCTGCGGACCGGACGGCCGACGGCACGAAAACGGCGTTGTCCGGCGATGGACGGGCGGCAACGACGCGGCGGGCTTACGGCCGCCGCTAGGTGGTCCCGCTGCGCGGTACCGACGGTCCTGCGGACCGAACGGCCAACGGCACGGAAACGACGTTGTCCGGCGATGGACGGGCGGCAACGACGCGGCGGGCTTACGGCCGCCGCTGGGTGGTCCCGCTGCGCGGTACCGACGGTCCTGCGGACCGGACGGCCGACGGCACGGAAACGGCGTTGTCCGGCGATGGACGGGCGGCAACGACGCGGCGGGCTTACGGCCGCCGCTAGATGGTCCCGCTTCGCGGTACCGACGGTCCTGCGGACCGGACGGCCAACGGCACGGCAACGGAGGCCCGGAGCAATGCGGCATGGTGCGGGCACGGACGTGTTCCTCCGGCAGAGCGAGAGGACCTCCCGAAGGCCCTGAGGGGACGGCAGAGGCCGGAGACCCCGGGGCGAACCGCGCATCCACACAAGGGCCTTGATGGGGACATGGGGAACCCTGGTGCTCGGGCGACGAGCAACGACGACAGTACAGGGAGGCCTGATTATGTCCGACGGTACCACCGGTGCCGCATTGTACCGGGCGGGGTTCGCGCAGGTGGATATCACGCCACCTGTGGGCAGCTCTCTGGCGGGCTACTTCCACGACCGTGTGGCCACTCGCGTCCGCGATCCACTTCACGCCAAAGCGATGGTCATCGACAGCGACGGGACCCGTCTGGCTCTGGTTGCCTGCGACCTGATCTGCCTGGACAGGGAGACCACGGTGCCGGCGAAGGACCTGATCCTGGAGCGAACCGGCATCGCCCCCGAGCGCGTGCTGGCCTGCGCCACCCACACCCATACGGGTCCGGAGATCCGGGTGAGTACGGCCCACATACCGGTGGACGAGGACTATTTGGCGCGTCTACCCGGCCTTCTGGCCGACGCCGTGGCGCAAGCGGAGGAGGCCATGGTTCCCGTCACCCTGCGACCCGGGCGGGCGCAGTGCGCAGGGTACTCGTTCAACCGGCTCTTCCGGCTCAAGGACGGCTCCGAGGTCTTCGGCGCCTCAGGACGGGATGAGCAGATCATCAGCGAGGCCGGCCCCATCGATCCGGAGCTGCAGACGCTGAGTGCGGTGGATGAAGAGGGGCGCCTGCGGGGGATGGTGGTGAACTTCGCGCTGCACCCGGATGTGATCGGCGGCGGCAGCGCGGACTTCATCTCCGCCGACTGGCCGGGGGAGATCGGCAGGAATGTGGCCGCCGTCTATGGGGAGGATGTGGTGACGCTCTTTTTGCAGGGCACCTGCGGCGACATCAACCACCGCATCCACCGGCCCACGCTCTTGCCCACAGGCGGCGAGGCCAAGGCGGTGCAGATCGGCCGCGGCCTGGCGGGGTTGGCGATGTACGCCGCGGAGCAGGCGGAGCCGATGACCGCCGCCGAGCTGGCCGTCGCCGGCCGGGTGCTGAGCATTCCCTACTACACCCGGACCCGGGAGCTGCGCGACGAGATCGAGCGGATGAAGGCCAAAGGTGAGCTCTCGGCTGCGGAGCGCTACCTGGTCGCGCTTACGGAGAATTGGCCCCACGACAACGAGATCGCCGGGGTTCCCGTGCAGGTGCTGCGGATCGGCGACGTCGCGGTGGTGGGCCTGCCGGCGGAGATCTTCGTGCGCATCGGGCTGGACATCAAGCACTGGTCGCCGGCGAAGCATACGCTGGTGGTGGAGCTGGCCAATGAGCGCGTTTCGGGGTATGTGCCCAGCACCGATCAGGCAGGGCGGGGCGCCTACGGAGCCAAACCGATCCTGTCTCGCTGGCTTTCAGAGGACGCCGGGCGCCGCATGGCCGATGCCGCGGTGGTGATGCTACACGAGCTGTGGTGAGCCGGGAGGTCGCAAGGAGAGCGAGCCTATCCGCCGGACAGGCGCACCGCTATCTCGGCAAAGGCCGCGACCCCACCCAGGGTGCCGACGCCGAAGATGGCGATGAACAGATAGCCCACAGGGCCAAGCAATAGCTCGCGGAGGTAGATCATGGCTTGATTATCGGCAAGCAAGCAGGATTCCTCAAGCAATATGAGCACAATTAAAGCACAAGATAAAACGGCCCGTTCCCCGGAGGAACGGGCCGTTTGCAGCATGGCGCCGATATTGCGACACCAAAACACCGTCCTGCAATCACAGGCCGAGCAAATCCTGCAGATTCCCCCCCAGGATCGCGCTCTTCTCGGTCGGGGACACGTCAAGGTGCTTGAGTTTGAGAAGAGCCGGATCCACGTACTTCAGCGGCATCCCGCTACCAAACAGGACGCGCTGGGCCCCCAGCGCCGCCACAAGAGCCTGGATCTCCTTGCCGATGAACACCGCCATCCGCGACATCTCCACCCAGTAGTTGTCGGGGAGGCTCTCGCGCTCGGTGGCCAGGGCGCTGTGGGCGATCCCGATGCCCTCGAGGATGACGAACCGGGCCGCCGGATGGGCGCGGATCGTTGCGGCGATATCGGCCAATGACAGGTCGGGCACGTCGAACAGCCAGCCGAGCTGGCGGCCGTCCTGCACCCGCACCGGCAGCAGGATGGGCAGGCTCAGCTCCGTTGCCGCCGCGATGATCTCGCCGCAGCAGGCATCCGTCAGCTTGTAGCCGTGCCAGTGGGGCAGTAGCTTGAGCGCGACCATGCCCAGATTCTCAGCGCAGTGCCGCAGGTCCACCTCCCAGCCGGCGTAGGCCGGATTGAGGACGGCGCAGGGCACCAGACGGTCGCCGTGGGAGCCGATGGCGCGGGACAGCATCTCATTGCCGCTGTGGGCGTCCAGGAGGGTGATGGCCTCGGCCGAGCCGACCAGGGCGCGGTCGATGCGCTTGCGATCCATGAGCGCCAGGAGTCCGTCGGCCGTGTTGTGACGAAGCTGACGGAGGGCGTAGTTCCCCAAAGAGGCATTGCAGTCGAAGGTCATCTAGATCCTCCCCCCGAGCAGCCGGCGCATGTTGCCACTGAAGATCATCTCGCGGTCCGACTCGCTGATGTCGGCGGCCAGGAGCTTGCCCACACCGGCGGTCATGGACATGTCGCAGGCGAAGACGAGGCGCTCGACGCCCACCATCTCCACGGCCTTCTCGATCACGCCCTCATCCACCACGCTCCCGCTGGTGTCGGCGTACAGCTGCGGGGCGTCCCGCAGGGCGCGCAGGGTCCATTCCCAGTCTCCGCCACCGCAGATGTGGCCATATATCAGCTTGAGCTCGGGGTACTGCACCAGGACCCTGCCCATATCCGCGGCGTCGGAGATGTTCGGCTGGCCGGGAAGCGGCCACCAGGTATGGCCGGCGTGGTGCAGGATGGGCACATCCAGCTCGATGCAGATCTCCAGCACGGGCCGGACGGCCGGGTCGGTGACCTTGTACTCGTTGTACAGCTTCACACCGATGAACCCGAAGTCCTCGATGCAGTGCCTGATCTCGGCGACGGCCTCCTTCTGGTAGCCCGGGTTGACGTAGCAGTAGCCCAGGATGCGGTCGCCGAAGTGCTCGATGGTCCGGTGAAGATGCTCGTTGCAGGCCCTGAAGGCTTCCGGCGTGGCGGGGCGGAGGGATGACAGAGACGAGCAGCACAGATAGTCGATCTCCAGCGCGTCGGCGGCCTCGAGAAGGAGCCTGTCCGCCGCCCAGGGGTCATCTCCCCCCGGGGTGCTCACGTGGGCGTGGGCGTCAATTCTCATCGGATCACCCTCTATGCGTGCGGACCATGATGGCCCGCACACCGTGTCGCGATATGGCCGGCTCACTTCGGCGGCGCGCGGGCGATGACCTCCCGCCGACGGCCGGGCTCAGGGCACCCAGCACCCGCTCCGGGCTAGATCACGGTCCCGGGTTGGATCACCCCGGACCGGGGCACGATCACAATGCCCTCACGGACCCAGTAGTCCGGCCCGTCTCTCTCCATCGCGCCCGCCTCATTGACGATCCGGGCTCCCTCACCGATACGGGCGTTCTTGTCGATGATGGCATTGCGCACCTCAACCCCGCGCCCGAGCCCGACGGGGGGCAGGCCCTCGCTGCGGTGGCGCAGGCGATGCTCGTCGGTCTCGAAGAAGTCCGCCCCCATCATCACCACACGCTCCAGGTCACAGCCCTCGCGGATCACGCTGCGCAGGCCGATGACACACTGCCGCAGGCGGCTGCGGTCCACGACGGTGCCGTCGCCGATCACCACCGACTCGGCATCGCAGCGGTTGATCTTCGAGGGCGGCAGATAGCGGGGATGGGTCCAGACCGGTGACACCTCGTCGAAGAAGTTGAAGCGCGGCACCGGCGCGGTCAGGTCGAGATTTGCCGTGAAGAACGCGGGGATTGTCCCGATGTCCTCCCAGTAGCCGTCGAAGGGGTAGGCAAACACGCGGCCCGGAAGACGACCAATCGCGGTCGGGATCACCTCGCCACCGAAGTCATCGGCGTCCTCGTTGTCCAGGCAGTGGGAGAGCACTTCGCTGGAGAACAGGTAGATCCCCATGGAGGCCAGATGGGTGCGATCGCCGCCAGCGATTCCCGCTCGCCGCAGGCTCTCGGGGTCCGCGGCCAGGCTATCGAGCAACCCGGGGTCCTTCGGCTTTTCGCTGAAGTCGATGATCGCGTTGTCGCGATCGACCTTCAGGATCCCCAGGGCGGAGGCCCCATCGCGTCGCACGGGAATGGCGGCGATGGTGATGGCCGCCCGGCGATCTTGGTGGTAGCGGATCATCTGCTGGAAGTCCATGCGGTAGAGCTGGTCGCCCGAGAGGATCAGGCACAGCCGGGACCCGTAGAGCCGCAGGTGGCGCAGGTTCTGACGCACGGCGTCCGCCGTCCCCTGGTACCAGTCGGCACTCTCGTCGGTCTGCTCGGCGGCGAGAATCTCCACGAAGCCGCCGCCGAAGTCATCGAACTTGTAGGTGTGGTTGATGTGTCGGTGCAGCGAGGCCGTGTTGAACTGCGTCAGCACGTAGATGCGGTTCAGACCGCTGTTGAGGCAGTTGCTCACCGGGATGTCGATCAGCCGGTACTTGCCGCCCAGCGGCACCGCGGGCTTGGCCCGCTCCATGGTCAGAGGGTACAGCCGCGCCCCGCGCCCGCCACCGAGGACAACGCAGACCGTGTCGCGCATCGTCAGGCCTCCAGAGTTGATGGCGCCCATTTCGGCCCGGAAACGCCGAACACCTGCCTTCGGACGGGGCGAGGTTTGCACCACAGTGGGGCGCGACAGGGATAGCCGCCCGGCACGGGGAACACATCCCTGCGCGCTCCAGGCAATGGGGCGCGGGGCGCCGCCTGCGCACTCGATGCCGCACGAACGGCCAACACCGCCTCACCACACGGGGTGCACCTGATGGACGCACGCATCGCCCGCAATCGGCGGCTGCTCACCGACCTGTTCGCGGGGCTCTTTCCGGGACACGCCATCATCATGGGACCGCCGGTACCGGATGCTCCCCATCCCGGCGACCTGGCCTGTCCCGGAACGCCGCTGATCGACTGGCTGGATCGCGGCCTGCGCGAGTACGGGCTGCAGCTTCAGTACCTGGAGGCCCTGGACGACCACAGCGTCCCCAGCGCCAGGATCCATACCGGGACGCAGGTCTTCGCCGCGGCCTTCGGCTGCCCGGTGCACATCTACGAGGACTCCCCGCCCGCCGCCATGCCGCTGGTGTCCACCGCCGAGGAAGCCGATGCTCTACAGGTGCCCTCGCTTGACGCCGAGCCCCTGCAGCGCTGCCTGCAATACGCCACAATGCTGCGGGATCGCCTGGGACCGGAGGTGCCTGTCCGTGTCCCGGACATCCAGAGCCCGTTCGATATCGCCGCTCTCATCTGGAGGAAAGAAGCCTTCTACCTGGCGCTGCTGGACGATCCGGCGGCGGTGCAGCGACTGGTGGGCAAGTGCCAGAGGCTGCTGGAGGGTTTCCTGCGGGCGTTCATGGCAGAGCTGGGGGAGTGCAATCTGTGCCACTGCCCCAATGCGTGGGCACCCTCCGACCTGGGGTGCTGGCTTTCAGAGGACGAGGCCGGTGCGATGTCGGTGGCCATGTTCGAGGACTTCTGCGTGCCCACGCTCACCTCGCTGAGCGAGAGCTTCGGCGGTATCTTCATCCACTGCTGTGCGACGGCCGATCACCAGTACGGGAGCTTCCGCAAGATCCCCAACCTGCGCGGGCTCAACCGGGTGTTCCAGGCACCGGGACCGCGGCCGGCGATCGAGGTGTTCTCCGGGCAGACCGTCCTGCTGATTGCGTGGATGTCCGAGGCTCAGATTGCCGAGCTGCTGGAAATGGCGCTGCCGGACACGCGCTACCTGTTCGACATGTCGGGGCTGGACCTGGAGACGGCGCAGGCCGTGCACGAGAGGCTGAGGAAGGCCTGCGGGGGGTGAGCGATGGTGCTCACCTCTCCCAGCGAGCGCCCGGGAGAGGTGAGCGGCAACGGCCCCTACCCCACCCGAAACACCGCCACGCGATCCAGGGCGATCCTGGCCTTGCTCGTCCACCACACCCGCGTCTCCATCTGGCTGGGGTCGCCCGGCCAGTCGCCCTCGATGGTGCACCACTCCCACCGCCCCGGAGTGCGGAAGTCCGCCACTCTGAGGTGGGCGACGGCACAGCTCTCGCCCGTGCCCTTGTAGCCCCCCGCGGACAGGTCCAGGGTTGCCAGCACCTCATCGGCATCAAGGGCCGCGACCTGCTCTTGCGTGGCGTCCAGCCTCAGGCGGAAGGCGACGATGGTGCGCCCCGGAGGCATGTCGGCGTAAGGGCCGAAGAGGATATGGCAACTCGGCTCACCGGGCTCGGGCGAGAGCCAGGCCTGACCGCCGACGACCTCAGCGTCCGCGAGCGGCTCTCCCGCTGCGTGACGGAGGTTGGCCGCACTCCAGACCGCGGCGGCCCGGGCCGCCGCCGGAGGATCGGCGACAGGCACCACCGTCAGGTCCACCGGCCGCGTCTCATCCTGACCGGGAGCCCGCAAGGTCAAGGTTGTCTCCCCGGCCGGCCGCGTATCCAGCTTCAGGCTCAGGCCCTCCATCTCTCTGGTTGCCCCGGCGGGTATGGAGACCCTCCGTGAGACCTCCACATCGCCCGCTCTCACCCCCACCTGCACGTCCGCGGCCTGCTCGCGCCCATTGGTCAGACACAGCGGCACCGTGGTGGGCACCCCCTGCATGACCGCCCAGGCCAGGCGCTCGTTGAGGCTCTCGGCGCCGATCATCACCCGGTCTTGCGACCACGCGCGGATCGAGGCCATGGCGTCGTCCAGACGCACGCAGGCGAAGCGCTCCGGGTCCAGGGCCGCGGCGATCTCAGCATGCGTCCGGCAGTGATGGGGCCAACTGTGCAGGTCACCGTAGACGAGGATGATGAAAGGCGGGTAGTGCCGGTCGGCGATGGACTCGATGCGGTTGACGACCCAGTCGATGGCTTTGGCCCGGGCGGCATCATCACGAAACGCCCGCGTCCATGACTCCTGCCCGGCCGCCGGCACCTGCCAGTAGGCCAGCTCGTGGTAGGCCACCGGCACTCTGCCGGGGAGCATGGCCAGCCGCGCCGGCCCGGCATTGATCGACAGGCCGGTGGGCCGCGTGATGTTGGCATACCGCTCCACGACCTCGCGCCGACTGGCGCCCCACATGTCGATGCAGTCGGTATCGGCCAGTTCCGCCGCGGCTCTGGTGTGCTCGGCGAACTGCTCGAGGTTGGGCATGACGTCCGGATAGACATAGCCGGCGCCCGAACAGCCCACGAAGAAGTAGTCGTTCTCGGTGGCCGTGTCGTAGAAGTATTCCACCATGGCCGGGAACTGCGTGGCCATCAGGGGGTTGATGCCCCAGTTGTTGGCCACCTGCCCCCGCTCTTCCTCAAACCAGCTCCCGTAGAAGAAAGGCATCGGGCCCTTCATCGTGTCTCCCTCGCTGGTCATGAAGCAGACGTAGAACTTGTCGGGGTCCAGCTTACCTCCGGCATAGCGTGACCGTTGTTGCTGGAGGGGCTTTTCCGCCGGGATGCCGCAGTGAAAGCTCCAATTGTCGCCGAAGTGGAAGGAGTAGTGCCCGCTGTTGCTGACAAGGCTGCACCAGTAGTCCTCGGGCTCGCCGTAGCCGGTGATCTGAGCGGGGGCTTCAAGGGCCTCGACGATGCGCTCGTACATCGCGGCCTGCTCCGGGCTGCCGCCGACCCTGGAGGCGCCGTAGCTCTGCGTCTCGTCCGGGGGGCAGGCGAGGTTGAAGACAAAGCCCCGCTCCCGCACAGGCCAGTCGAAGCCGGCGAAGGGCCCGCAGCCGGCGAGGATGCCCTCCACCCGACCGTTCACCGCATGGGCGAAGCGGCGGTTGCAGCGGGGCATGAGCTCGCGCAGCGCCCAGTCATAGGCGTGAAGACTGTCGGCGAACCTGCCGCGCAGGTCCTCCCGGAGCTCCAGGCCGTACTGCGACAGCGGCACCGGAGGCGCGGCAGCGGGGCTTTGACCCTGCGCCGACACGAAGCGCACGCGCCGCCACAGCACACGCGCCTTCGGTCCGATCACGTGGAACTGGATGTGCGAGAACCGCTGCGGCCCGCTGATGCCGGCCAGCTCGGCCACATTCCAGCGCTGCACCCCCGGTTCGTGCTGCACCGGGAGGCAGAGGTCGTCCTCGCCCCCCGAGATCACCCCGTCGCCGTCGCGATCCCAGGTGAGCTTGATCTGCCATCCGGCCCCCGCGCCCCGCACGGAGGCGACCTCCACCTCCAGGAAGGGGTACTGCGAGATGTCGACGCTCAACGGCCCGTAGGAGGCGAAGCTCCAGTCCTCCCGCGGATTGCCTTCGACCATCCGCAGGCCCCGCCCGGGGACGATGGACAACCGGGGGTCGGCGGCGGGTCGGAGGTTCCGCAGGTCCACGTCGGTCGCGCCGGAGAAGTCCAGCCCCGGCCACGGTTCGGGGCCGGTGAAGCCCGGGCTGAGGCCCTCCAGCACCTCCGGCGCCACGGGAATGAGGTCTTCCACACCGGCCAGCGTGATGGCCACATACCGAGACCCATCCACATCAGGGTCGTACGCCACGAGGCCACCGGCATCCGGGGCGAAGCGCCGGAACACCTCGGGCAGACTGTCGAGGTACTCCACCTGCAGGCCGTTGCGCTCGCGGTAGATGTCCAGCCATTTGCGGTCCCAGGAGTTGCCGAAATCCAGGTACAAGAGGGGGCCGGAACGGTTTGCCAGGCCCTGCAGCGCCTCGAGGCTGCAGCGCTCTTCCCAGTTCAGGCCTCCGGCGTTGAAGACCACCGCGGGCCGACAGGCGGCGAGGGAGGTCAAGAGCACCAGCGGCAGCGTGGTCAGACAAAGGGGGTCGCGTGGGAGCATGGCGTGTCCTTTCGGGTGACGTGGCGGCGCGCACCGCATGCTTCGGGCACGGAGGCAGAGGGATTTCGGCGACCGAGCAGGAGGGACCTCGTGTCTGCGGTCGCGCTGCGCAAGGCACGTCGTCACCCGGGCCGGGGCAGGTCTCCGGTCCGTCTGCGCCCAATAGAGGCTTCATGACAATTCGAGCGGAGGAACCGGTCGGCTAAGCCAATTGGGTCGCCTGCGTGCCTCGGCGCCATGGCTCGAAACGCGCAGGATAAGTGTCGCTATGGCTTCACAGATGGCTCATCTCCGCAAAGAGGACGCGATGAACCATGGGACGTCAGCCGGCCGCGCATGTTCGAGGATGCGTAGGGACTCTGCCGACAGGCTCGGAGGTCCCCATGCGCATCTGGTCCGCACACCCCACCGGCCGGTTCGCCCCGGTGGCCGGCCTGTTCACGGCGATGCTGCTGGGAGGTCTTTTCATGCCATGCCATGCTCAAGAGCCCACCTGCCTGGTCCTGGCCGAGGGCTACGTCTCCGAGTACGCCTGGGCCAGGTACCAGGAGGCCCAGTTCCCGCTGCACCACCCGGGCTATGACTTCCTGATCCGCGGCCTCACACAGCATGCCGACAGGTTCACCCGCTGGCTCTCCGGTTGGAGGGTGCGCAGGGTGGACCTGGAGCGTCTGGAGGGGCCGCTGAACCTGGCCGGCGTGGATCTGGTGATTGTCGATGACGTGCGTCAATGTGTCTGCGACCCTCACGAGCAAACACTGGTGGAGTACGTCCGGGGCGGCGGAGGGCTTGTGTTCTACGCCGGGCGCTGGGGACTGGGGGGCTGCCCCAAGACGGAATACTCGGTGCCCGAGGAGGTCAGCAGTTACGAGAGCACGCCGCTGGGGGCCATCCTCCCGGTGGAGATCACCGCCACACCGGACCTGGAGATGCTCACCGGCGCTTCCGCGGAGGCCCAAAGGCCGGAGTTCCTCGACCCGGGACTGGGTGAGGGCATCGATACCGGCGGCTGGCTACTGTTGGGCCTCCACGCCTGCGCGCCGCGGGGCGAAGTGCTGGCCACCTTGGACCAAAGGCCCCTGATCTGTGAGGGTACCTGGGGCGAGGGCCGGTTGATCGTGTATACCGGCGACGACCTGGCCTGGGTGCGGGCGGGCAAGCAAAGCCATGTGAACCCCTACGCCGGGACATTGTGGCGCCGACTGGCCGCCCTGGCCAGCGGTGGCGAGGTGACCCGCATCACCGCCACACCCGACCTCGCGCCTGCGTGGGAGAGGACGGCGGCCTTCGCCCATCCCGAGCAGCCCATGAACTTCCAGTGGGGAGGGTACTTCGCGCACCGCGACGATTTGATGGACAGCCTCTGGGCCCGGGACCTGGTGACACACTCAGCCACCAGCTACTACGGCGCCCCGGAGCCTCTGGGCAAGGCGGGGATCGAGGGCTGGCTGTCCTCGGGCCCACCCCTGCGCGCCCCGGCGTCCCTCGAGGACCCGAAGACCTGGATGGTCGATGCCGCCGGCAGACCCATCGACAAGAGCCCGTGTTTCAGCAACCCGCAGGCGCTCGGGAACATGGCCCAGCGTATGGGTGAATGGGCGGCGGAGGCCGGCGATTCGGACTGGGTCACGTACGGACACATGGGGGACGAGACCGAGTACCCGCTGTGCTTCTGCGAGCACTGTCGGACCGCCTTCCGCGAGCAGACCGGGCACGAGCTGCCGGAGCTGAAGGATGACTTCTCCGACGAGTACCTGGACCGCTGGATCGAGTTCCAGATGTTCCGCAACCGTGCTATCGGGCAGATGTACCGCAGGGCGGCCCGGGCGGCACGAGCGGCCAATCCGCGGCTGCGGATGTTCGCCTCGCTCCCGATCACGGGTGGCATGTGCCACGGTGACGACCAGTACCATACCCAGTCGGGCTTCGATCTGCTCTGGGACCACACCTACCCCGGCACCATGGCCATCCGCGTGGGTCTCAATGCCCAGCTTCTCGAGGAGACCGCGCAACTGCAGGGGCGGCCCGGGGCGCCGATCCTGAACCTGCTTCAGGGCTTTGACTCCTACGATCGGGTGCCCAACATGCCCCCCGCCCCGTATATGCGGGAGATGGTCTGGCAGGCGGTGGCGCATGGCATCGATTCGGTGGGCTGGTTCGTCTACAACGCGTTCTTTTGGAACCTGCCCGGTACCGAGGCCTGGGAGGAATGCGGGCGCCTGGCCCACGACCTCCTGGAACCCATGACGCCGACACTGTATGAGATGGAGAACTCGCCCCAGCCGGTGGGTCTGCTCTACAGCTACTCACAGGAGGCCGTGGACGGGCTCAGAGGGGCCACGTGGGGAGACGACGAGCCGTGGAAGGGCGTGATCCGCTGGTGGGCGCACCACGCCACCCAGGAGGCCTATGAGGTGCTCAAGTACGCCCACGTGCCCTGCGGGGTCGTGAGCGAGTACCGGCTGTACGAGGGACGCGATCTGCCCTACCGGGCTCTGGTGATCCCCTATGCCGAGCATCTGCACGCCAGGACACGGGAGGCGCTGGAGCGGTTCATCGCCGGGGGTGGCAAGGTGTACGTGGGCGCCAACTGCAGCCTCGAGCTGCCCGGCGCGGCGAAGCTCCCGGTGAGTTTCGACACCAAGTTCACCACATGGTGGCCCAAGGAGCGCCGTGATGAGTGGAACCAGCGCCGCGTGCGACAGTACCTGATCGGCCCGTTCCTGGAGAAGGCCCGCCGGCTGCGCGGCGTCCTGAGCGAATTCACCGCGCAGTCGCCGATCGCCATCGACGACCCGGAGGTGGTCTGGAGCCTACGGCAGGCCGGTGAGGCCACGTACCTGTTCTGCATCAACGACCACCAGATCAACCCCACCTCGCCGGAGCTGCGCCGGAAGCGCCAGGGCTACAACCACTTCATGCTCATGCCCATGGAGTTCCCGCCGGCGGAGGCCGAGCTCACCGTGCGCCAACCGGGCTACCTGTATCGCCTGCCCAATGCCCCCGGCGAGCCGATCCAACTCGAGGCGCAGGGGACGAAGCTCCCACTGAGCCTGGACGGCGGCGACGGGGCGGTCTTCCTGCTTCTCCCTCAGAGGATCACGGGCGTAAGGCTCCTGGCGGCGCCGAGCCGGACACCCACGGGGGTGCAGGTGGAGGCGCATGTGACCACGGAGGCGGGCGTGCTGCAGGGTGCGGTGCCGCTCCGGATCGAGCTGGAGGCCGGCGGCGTGCGCCAGACGGTCTATGCCACCACCCGAGACGGTGTGCTGGACTGGGAAGCCCCGTTCCTGAAGCAGTTCCCGGAGGGGGAGGTGACCGTCACGGTGACCGACCTGGCCTCGGGGATGATGGCAACGGCGACGACCCGCGCGGCCGGATGAAGACACGCCGGGGAGCGTCGGCACTCGGATCCGGGGGGCACAGAGACCGTCGGCCCTCCGGCCTGCGGCGCCAGGAAGAGCAGCGGCCCCGGAGCACGGGGTAACTTTGCCCTCGAGAAGGGAGACGACCCATGAACCCACGTACGATGCTCCTGTTCGCCGCTCTCGGTCTTCCGGCGGCCTGTCCCGCCCAGGAGCCCGCCGGGATCCCGCTGCGGCTGCAGCCCGCGGGACACAGCGCCGCCGTGCGCGACCTGGGAGAGGGGGAGTTCGAGGTCCGCACCGTCGGCGAGGACCCCTATGTCCTGTGCGACAAGATCGCCCCCGGGTACGACGCCTCGCAGTTGCGGGTGTTCGGCTTCGACTACATCTGCGCCGAGGGCCTGGACTTCTTCGAGGTGTTCTTCATCGCCCCGCGGTCAAGCTGGGTGCACGCCGTGGTGCCGGACATCGCCCCCGCCACGGAGTGGACCCACTTCTCCGCCAACGTCGCGGCCGTGGTCCCCGAGGAATGGGACGGCACGGTGGAGCAGTTCCGCATCGACTTCGGCAGCGGTGAGGGCAAGACGGTGCGCGTGCGCGACATCCGGCTGCGGCCGATGAACGCCACCGAGGTGCAGGCCGAGGCGCAGGCGCGTGCGGGAAGGGAGAGGGCCACGGCCGAGCTGAGGCGCAGGGTCGAGGCGGCACTGGTCTCCCCGGCCCGCATCGAGACCGCGGGGAACGTGCTGGCGGCCACCCATGCCCTGGGAGACACGCACATCGCCGTGGTGGGCAAGGACCTGGACCTGGCCAGCCAACTGCGGGAGCACGCCGATGCACTGAACCCTGCCGCCCACCTGCCGCCGCGGCTGGTGGTGGGCGAGGGGCCGGACCCGGGGAACCACACGGTGGTGCGTCTTCTCAACCGTCACCACATCTGTCAGGTGCAGTTCCTGGCCTACCCGCCCGAGGTGACCGGCGGCGTACGGGTCTGTTCCGGCGAGACCGACGGCGACCAGACCATCGTCACGGCGCCCCTTGCGGCCGGCTACGTGCGCGAGCTGCGCCTGTTCGACGGCAACGGGAACCGCACGGGGTCGCTGCGCATCGCCGATGACATCCCGGCGCCGTTTGCCATCGCCGTAGGCGACTTTGCCGACGAGGCGGGCGACGAGATCGCCGTGGCCCCGGGACAGGTGGCGGGTGAGGGCTTCCCGGTCCTGATCCTGTCCGGCGCCGGGCGTGAGTTGGCACGACTGGAGGCCAACCTGCCGGAGGCGGCGGATGGCGCGCTTTCGCTCTCGACGGCGGGGCCAAAGGGTGGGGTGGGAGGGCAGCTCATCCTGGCCTACGTAGCCGGCCGGCCGGACTACTACGTGCTGCATCCGCGGTCCGAGGAGGTGGAGACGGTGTCGGCCGGACTGGGCGCCGACTGTACCGGAGTGTACGCCGCGGCGGACGGACGCCATGTGGCCTCGATGACCGAGCCGCAGTTCTCTCACCTGGCCGTCGTCGGCGACGGAACCGGGGGGCGCATCAATGTGGGCGAGCGCGAGAACCTGTTCTGGGTCACCGCGGACGGCGCCTTCGATGTGGTGCCTGAGGGCAGGTATGTCAAGCGCTCGCGCTTTGCCCATATCCGTACGGATTTCGGCAGTCCTCAGGCCTCAACTCCGGACTTCGACAATACGGACCCGGAGTTCTGGGCCGGCGAGACCTACCGCGACGCCGCCCGCAGCCGTGTGGCGAACTACGAGACCGACCCGCCGGTGTGCTGGGAGCCCTGCTTCACCCATCGCTGGTTCGCCGGGCAGGCAAAGCTGTGGGCCGAGGCGCTGGACCCGGAGACCGGCCTGCCGGCCTACGTACTGGTGGACCGCGAGAACGAGACCGGCTACTACGGTGAGTTCGGCGAGACGAGGGCCTTCGTCTCGGGTACCTACGCCCCCCATGTGACGCCGATCGACTGTCTCTACACCTATCCACTGCGCACATTCCTGCGCGAGCTGGCGGTGAAGTTCCGCGGCAATCCGGAGCACTTCGTGGCCGTGGAGCCCAACCACGAGATGGAGATCAACGCCGAGAGCGAGACCTCCCACGGCGACTACAACCCCAACATGATCCGCGGTTTTTTGCGCTATCTTCTGGGCCTGTACGGAAGCCTGGAGGGGATCAACGCGGTGTTCGGCACGGACTTCAGTCCGGAGCGCTTCGACGCCCCAAGGGATCTGGGGCGCGGCAAGTGGGACGGGTACTCGGAGTCCAACCCCTATTACCTGGTCTGGATGCGGTATCTCAACTATGTGATCTACCGGGTGGTGGCGGGAACGTACCGGGAGGCGCTGCTGGCGGGCTTCCCGCCGGAGGCCATCAAGTGCCACCAGATTCCGGATCACTACGCGATCGCGAGCCTGGCGGCCTTCAGCAAGCCGGCGCGCCGCATCACCCCCATCGACTGGAACCTCAACGCCGGGGTGGGCTTTGGGTGCACCAAGTACGGGGTCTGGTACAACCAGGAGCACAACTGCGTCCAGGGGCCCCACAGTTCCGGCTTCGACGCGATGGTCATCGGCGAGTACCAGTCGCTGCACCCGGATGCGGACGTGGCCTATCAGCAGCTCGAGTACATGCGGACCCACGGGGTACAGTTCCTCCACAACATGAACTGGCCACAGGGGCACGACAGGGGCTATAACGCCTCGCTGGCCGCCGCTCTGACGCGCCTTGCCGAGGAGGATCGCCCGCGACCGGCCCTCACCGGCGGCACGGGGCAGGTTCGTGCCGCCGGGGGCTACGACATCGTGGCCGTCGGCACCGGTCCGGAGCGCACCGGCCTGCTCAAGAGCATCACGGCAGAGGGCGATTGGGAGGGCTCCGTCTACGTGGTGCCCTTCCACTCCCACGTGGCCATCGCACCCCTGGTGGAGAGACAGGCGCTGGACCTGTCCCGCGACCCCATGGTACTGGGCCCCTTCGCGGCCATCGACGCGGGGAACCTGGTCGAAGTCTCCTGCCTGGCCCGGGGCGATGACCTGATGCTCCGCGTGCTGCATCACGGCATCGAGATGGAGAGCCTGCGGCTGACGGCGCCTGTGGGGGAGCAGTGGCGCCACGTGCGGCTGCTGGTACGGGTGCAGATCGATACCGATGATCTCACACTGGAGCTGGCGTCGCGTGGGGGAACGTCCCTGCGGGAGCTGGTGGCGGTGAGACACAGCGAGCAGACGACGAAGCTGAAGAAGGGGGAGTTTTCGGGTCGACGGCACCGGGGTGGCGTGAGCTTCGACGTGCTGGGAGACTGAGCGGGCGCGCGCGACCGCAGAGGGCCAGGTTGGACGCCGGCTACCCGGTGCCCGTGAGTCGCCGGGCCCCGGGTAGCCGGCGAGACGGGCAGTCTGCGCGCAACGGCGCCGGCTCACCCACTTACAGAACGCACAAAGGCGGACGGCCGCTGTGGTCGCGACCGTCCGCCTCGCTGCACCGAAGGGACGTGTGTGTCTACTCCGTCTTGGCCTTGAGCCGCTTGACGGCCGCAGCCGCCTCGGCGGCACGGTCCTCGTCCAGACCTAGCTTCAGCACGCGCTCGAAGCGGCCGATGGCCAGGGCGGTGTCTTTCTTCTGTGCCAGGACCCAGGCGGCCAGCCAGTTGGCCTCAACGTCTTCAGGCTTGGAGCGAAGCACCGCGCTGACCAGGCGCAGGGCGCCGTCCAGATCGCCGCGGTCCTTGGCCTTGTCGGCCCTCGCCAGGAGGTCGTTGACCTCGGCGGCAGACATTTCGGGAGCCTTCGGCTCCTCGGCACCCTCTTCGCCGCCCGCGGCACCCTCGTCAGCACCGGGGCCGCCACCGGGGCCGCCACCGGGGCCGCCGGCCGGGCCTCCGCCAGGGCTACCACCGGGCCCACCGGGACCGGCGCCGGGAGCACCGCCGGGTCCAGCGGGACCGCCACCGGGACCGCCGGGACCACCGCCGGGACCGGCCGGGCCACCACCGGGACCACCGGGACCACCGGGGCCGGCTGGGCCGCCGGCCATGGCCTCGGGCCCACCCATCGGACCGGCGCCCTCGCCACCGGCATCCTTCTTCCCGCAGGACGTAACGATGCAGACGACCAGCGCGACCAGCGCCACGACCAACAGCAACCTAGAGATGTTCACCTGGTTCCCTCCCTGTCAATACGAGAGCCGATACGGCAAGTAGGTGCGGCATGCATTGCTCTATGTGGAGGCCGCGCCGGGGGAAGCCTGCACCCCGGCCGCCGGTCATCCGCAGTCCTTGTCCCCCGCCTCTTGCCGGGAGTGTTCCCCAGTGCGGCGAGGTTCTCCTCTTGGGTCTACAGGCCCGGCCGAAAAGCTCGGCCTGCCGTGGAAGTGTCATCCCGGAGCGCCTGCGTCACCGGTCCGGGCGAAGGATCTCGCGACATCCCGGGAGATTCCCCGAGCTGCTCTTACCGGGAGCACGCGCTGTCAGCATGACACTCCGGGCGAAGGGGTCTCCGGCCGCGCTTCCAACGGGCCATTCAGGCTTTCCTGTGTGGCGGGACGCGACCGGGTAAGGCCCCGGTGCGGTCAGTTCTCCACGGGCATCCCGCAGGCCTCGGCCAGCACCTGGGCGATGTGCCTGACCCTCAGCGGCTGTGGCTGCCGGCGGGCGCCGTAGGAGAGCTGGATCACGCAGGCCGGGCAGGCCGTCACCACCGTACCTGCCCCGGTGTCGCCGATGCGGCCCATCTTGCGCTCCAGGATCTCCAGTGACAGCTCCGGATGGGCCAGATTGTACGAGCCGGCGCCGCCGCAGCACCAGTCGGCTTCCTTCAGCTCCACCAGGTCCACCCTGGCCACGTCGGTCAGGAGCGCCCGTGGCTCAGAGTAGATGCCCTGCCCACGCCGCAGGTGGCATGGATCATGGTAGGTGTACTTGCCGGGAAGGGCCTCAGCCCCGGCGGGCAGACGCAGCTCCGGCAAGAGCTGGGTGAAGTCACGGGTGCGCGCGGCCACGCTCCGGGCGGCGTCGGCCTGCTCCCGGTCCTGCTCCAGCAGGCTGGGCCACTTCTTGATGAATGCGCTGCAACTGCCGCACTCGGTGAGCATGTAGTCAAAGTCGAGCGCCTGGAAGACCTCCAGGTTCTGCCCGGCGAGGCTGCGGGCAGCGTCGCGGTCGCCATACGAGTACGGCGGCAGGCCGCAGCAGACGTTCTCGACCACCGTGAGCTCGCAGCCGGCGGCGGCCAGCACCCGCATGGCCGCTTCGCCCTGCGCCGGAACCTGGAAGTTGGTGCCACAGCCGATGAAGTACAGCACCGCAGGGCCCGGGGCCGGCGCCGCGGCGTCTCGGGGGCGCACCCAGCGCGCCGGACCTCCGGTGGTCTGCCGTCGGAAACCCATGTGGTACAGACGGTCGCGCAGGAACCGGCGCGGCATGGTGCCCACCAGGCCGTTGGCCCCCTCGAGCGTGGCGTTGATCCACCTCAGGATGCCCAGGCGGTGAGCCAACTCCGCGAGGCCCGAGCGCTTACCCAGGGAGAGCATGCGCATCAGACTCGTCAGTCTGCGCGGGTAGGGCAGGAGCTGATCGAAGATCAGCCGCTGCACGGCGGGCTGCCCATGTTCCTCCTGCCAGGCTTCGCGGGCGCGGACGATGATCTCATCGGTCTTCACGTTGGAGAAGCACGTCTCGGTGCAGGCCCCGCACAGGAGGCACTCGAAGATCGGATCCCGCAGCTCCGGGAGCATCTTGAGCCGCCCGCCGGCCACCTGGCGCACGATCTCATTGCGCCCCCTGGCCACCTGGCGCTCATCACGCAGGGCACGGTACGTGGGACAGGTGGCCATGCAATAGCCGCAGCGATGGCAGTGCAGAAGCTCGCTCTGGACCAGCAACTCGCTCAGAGGGTTCGGTGGCGTTGTCACGATGCGTTCCACGGCTCCCAACCCGGGGCCGCAAGGACGCCCTGAGGGTCATAGGCTTGTTTGATCTGAGCACAGAGGGCGGCGGCCACGTGGTCCAGATGGCCCCTGGGCTGCCCGTCGGGCGCCGGGGCCAGCCAGCGGGCGGAGCCCTCCAGCTCGCCGGCAAGGGTCTCCAGGGGCCCCAGTTGCATGCCGGGCACCGAGACACAGAGGATCCCGGTGCCGGACCCCAGGCGGATCAGCGCCTGTTCGCCCAGGGTCTGGGCGAGACGCTCCACGGCCTGTGGCCCGAGGGACAGGGGAACGCCGAGCTGGGCGACGGGATCACCCACGGCAATCACGGGCTCCCAGAAGGCGATCGAGGCGTCGCCCTCGAGTACGGCCACCTGCTGCAGGCCGTGCCCGGCGGCCAGGGCCCCGATCTCGCGGGCCAGGTAGTCCACCTCTTCCACCAGTCCCTCGGCCGCGACCGCAAGAACCCAGGCCTCCGGTGCGCCCCCCCGGGCGGCCAGCCCCGGCGAGAGCAGCTCCACCGCCGCACACTGCAGGTGTCCGCCGATCAGCTCTTGGCCCAGGGCGCAGAGGCCTTCCCGGTCCCCGGCGCCGTCGGCAGCAGACAGCAGGAGTGTCCGCTCCGCCTCGGGGAGCGGTAGGGTACGGAATGTGGCGTCCACAAGGACCCCCAGGGCGCCACCGGAGTCGATGAGCAGCTTCTCCAGGGCGTAGCCCGAGACGTTCTTGACGCAGCCGCCGCCCATGGCGATCGTCTCTCCGGAGGGCAGGACGAAGCGCAGCCCGGTGATGAGGTCGCGGCAGGTGCCGTGGCGCAGGCGGTGCGGCCCACTGGAGTTGGTGGCGATGACCCCGCCGACGGTGGCGTCTCGCGCGTGTGGCGGCCGCAGGGCCACTCGCTGGCCCACACCGGCGACGGCCTGCTCCAGTCGGCTCCAGCTCACCCCCGCCTCGACGCGGACCGTCATGTTCTCGGGGTCCAAGGACAGGATCTTTTTCAGGCCCAGGGTGGACAGGACCGCGGCGTCGGCCGCGGGTGGATGCGACTTGGTGCCGCCACCACGGACACAGACTCTCTTGCCCTCCCGGACGGCCAGAGCCAGGAGCTTGCCCACCGCTTCCGCGTCGTACGGCTGCAGGACACCATCCTCATCGGTGACGACGAGCCGGCCCGCGGCTTCCTGGAAGGCCCCGTGGGGCAGATGCGGGTCTTCGGCAGGCTCAATGCCACCTCTGGGGGGGAGCACCTTCCGCGGGTTGAAAAGCCCGGCCGGGTCGAACACGTCTTTGAGCGCCCACAGCGCCCGCAAGGAGGCGGCGGAGAACAGAAGCGGCATGGACTTGCGTTTGCACGAGCCCACGCCGTGCTCGCCCGTGAGCACCCCACCACGCGAGACCGCGAGCTTGATGATCTCCTCATCGGCCTGGTGCGCCCGCTGTACCTGGTCGGGATCGCGGATGTCGTAGAGGATGTGGGGGTGGAGGTTGCCGTCCCCGGCGTGGAACACATTGCCGATCTGCACACCGTACTTCGCGGCGATCTCCATGACCCCGTGCAGCACGTAGGGCAGCTCGGTGCGCGGGACGGCGACATCACTGACGATCTGACTGGGCGATAGGTTTGCCAGCGAGCTGAAGGCGCCTTTGCGCCCGCGCCAGAGCAGGGCGCGCTCGGCGTCATCCTTGGCCCACTTGAAGTCCTGCACCCCGTGCCGAAGGCAGATCTCGCGGATCTGGGCCAACTGGCGGTCCATGGCCACCTGCAGCCCGTCGACCTCGATGATGAGCACGACTTCGGCGTCCGGGGGATAGCCGGCATCGAAGGACTGCTGGACGGCGTAGATCACATGCTTGTCCATCATCTCCAGCGTGGCGGGGAGAAGGCCGGCGCCGATGATGCCGGAGACGGCCTGGCTCGCCTTGTCCAGCGAGTCGAAGATGGCCAGCATTGTGGTGACCGTCTGGGGTTTGGGCAAGAGGCGACAGGTGATCTCGGTGACGATTCCGAAGGTGCCTTCACTGCCGACGACGGCGCCGGTCAGATCGGGCCCGGGCCGGTCCAGGGACTTGCCTCCGGTGCGCAGAACCCGGCCGTCGGGGAGGACCATCTCCAGGCCGGTGACGTGGTTTGTGGTGACGCCGTATTTCAGGCAGTGGGGGCCTCCGGCATTCTCGGCCACATTACCACCGAGAGTACAGACAATCTGGCTGGCCGGGTCCGGGGCGTAGAAGAAGCCCCGCTGCTCCACGGCGCTCTGCAGGTCCATGCAGATGCATCCCGGCTGGACGACCGCGCGCTGATTGGGCAGGTCCAGCTCGAGGACGCGGTCCATCTTCGTCAGCGAGACCACGATGCCCCCGTCGGCGGCCACCGGTCCGCCCGAAAGGCTGGTGGCGCCTCCCCGCGGAGTCACGGGCACCTGCCGCTCACGGGCGAGGCGCACCACGGCCGAAGTCTCCTCGGTCGTGCGCGGGAAGACGACGGCCTCGGGACGGATGGTCTCCGGGCTGGCGTCGTAGGAGAACAGGAGAAGATCGCGCTCCTGGTGGCGGACGTTATCCGCCCCGACGATCTTCCCCAGATCCCCGGCAAGTTCAGAAGGCACAGCGGTTCGCATGGAGCGTCCTTTGCCGGCGGCGATCGCGAGGCACCCAAGCCGCATCCACGGCGGCAGACGGCATCCTCGCCCTCGGCGGGTGTACGCATGGGTTAGGCCTCAACGGCAAGAGCCCCTGAGACAGGGCCCTGCGCCGGCCCAACGTCAAAGGGCGGGCCGGGAGGCCGGCCCGCCCTGGCGGCCTCAGCGCTCGACGGTTAGGACGCAATGGCCTCGATGCGTTCCTGCATGGCTTCGGCCTCGTTCCTGAGCCGTTCCACCTCGATACCCATGGCCTGCAGACGCCCGATGCGCATACCGGAGGCCTCGTTGAGCTGGGCGTCCAGATAGTCCCACTCTCTTTGCAGTTGCTCCAGGCCCGTCTTCAGGCTGTCTTTGGCCTCCGAAGGCGAGAGACGCGCCCAGGCCTTCCAGCCCTGGGCGATGGCGTGCCCGACCTTCTCCAGAGGGTCGCTGACGTCCGGCAGCTCGATGGGATAGGCGGCACTACGCCAGGCCACGTCTCCTTTGGAGTCCGTGACAGAGAACGCCAGCCACGCAGGCCCGCAGCGCCGCACCCTGTAGGGGATATACACCTGCTTGCGGCTCAGCGGCTCCAGTGTCTGCTTGGCGGTACCGAAGTAGTGGCTGCGCCGGTCGCTACCCATGACGACCACATTGAGCTTGGCGTCGGCGGCCGAGGAGCACAGATTCTCCAGCGTGACCATGCCCACGTTCTCACCCATGAGACGGTCGCCCATGTCGTCGATGGTCGCCGTCAGCAGGGGCGAGATGAACTGCATAGTCCCGAAGGCCGTGGCCTCGTGAAACCCTCTCTCATGTCGGCTCCAGGTACTCAACTCCCCCTCGCGGGCGGCATTGCGGCAGACCCCGATGTTCCATACCTCTCCGTCCCGAGGCGGGATCTCGCCGGCGAAGGGCAACTCGATCTCCACGGCCCAGCCAGTGCTGTTGATGGCGGCCATGACATTCCAGTCGAAGTTCTCGGCGCTGTCGTGGTCGTAGGCATCGAACTTGGTGCCCAGCGAGTTCACCGCGAGGTGGGCGTAGTGCTGCCGTGTGCCCTCCATGTCCACGAACAGCTCCAGGCAGTCGTCTTCATAGACGCTGCCGTCGCGGTCGGTAGCATTGGCCACCAGGTCGGCGGGATTACTGTCCTCGAGCTGTGCCGCGATGTAGAGCGCCTTGCGGGTGTGCAGGACATAGACCCGCGAGGGGAGGCGGGGCATGCTGCGTCCACCCAGCAGGACAAACTCGGACAGCCGTCCGGCCGCGGCCCACTCGGCGCTGTCGATGTTCCCATCCATGATGGGGGCCTCCAGCACGCGAGGGCAGACGACCACCGGGAGTTTCGGCTCCATCTGTGCCCACGCCGCCCCGGTGAGCAGGACAGCGGCGAGCACCGCCGCGGCAAGTCCGAGAATACGCACAGGTCATCCCTCCGGAAATAGCAGCGTCATTGCGCTGCGGCGATTATATCACCTCGGCGCACGCAGGCAAAGCGGGTACGGCGGGGAACGACCAACGGCACACGTCTCACCACGGAGACGTGCCGCCGGAGACGTTCCTCGCCGCCCGTCTCCCTATTCGTGCTCGACGCGCTCGAGAATCGAGCGGCGCAGATCGTCGTCCAGCCGGGTCCAGTATTCGGAGTATCCGCCCACACGGATGACCAGGTCGCCGTGTTGCTCCGGATGCTCCATGGCGTCTCGCAGCACCGCCTGGTCGACCACATTGATCTGAAGCTGCATTCCGCCCAGCTGGAAGTACGTCTCGATCAGATCACGCAGCTTGCGGCGCGTGTCCTCGGAGGTCAGCATCGTCTTGGCGAAGCGTGCATTGACCACCAGTGTACCGGGGGCAAGATGGTGCTTGATGCAGGCCACGGACTGGAGGAGGGCCGTGGGGCCACTGGTGTCACGTCCCTGCATGGCACCCGCGGAGTCGGCGATGGGCTCACGGGCCCTGCGGCCGTCGGGGGTGGCGTCCACGGGCTTGCCGAAGTAGGCGTAGGTGGTGAACATCAGGCAGGCGGGGAGGTACCGGCCGCCACGCCAGGGGGCGTGCTCTCGCAGCTCACCGAAGACGAAGCCCGAGATGTCGCGGGCCAGCTCATCGGCCTCCGGCTCGGCATTGCCGAAGCGCGGGCAGGCCTCCAGACGCCGCCGGAGTGCCTCGTGGCCGACGAAGTCCGCCTGCAGCGCCGCAAGCAGCTCCTCGGAAGTGGCGGCGCCGGACTCGAAGACAACCCGCTTTACCGCCGCCAGAGAGTCGATGACATTGGCCAGCCCCATCACGTTCACCACGCACCAGTTGTACCTGGCGCCGCCGGCATTGTACTCCCGGCCGTTGTCGATGCAGTCATCGATGAGCAGGCTGCGGAGCACCTGAGGCTGAAAGCGGCTCTTGCCCTCCTGGTTGCGGTTCCACTCCTGGGTCAGCCGCCGGATGTGGGCCACGAGATCGCCCTTGTAGGCGGCGACGAACCCCTCGAAGCTCTCCGCCGCGGGGAGATGCTCGTGCAGGGACTGCACCAGCACCTGGGGCAGGTTGATGTCTCCCTCCAGGGAGCCGCAGTTGCTCTTGCCGTGGATCATCAGCTCGGTGCAGCCACCGAAGGCGAAGTCGGGCAGATCGACCTCAGCGACGCCCAGGTGAGCCTCGCGGATCGCACCGATATAGGCCTCTTCGTTGTACAGGGCCGGGAGGCCGCCGCCGGCGGCGATGCTGTCCAGTGTCCTGTCCCAGATGCTATCGGGCGCCCCGCGGTGCAGGCGCAGCGCCAGGTTGGGGCGCCTTCTCCCCGTCCCGGCCTCGACACAGACGTGGGTCAGGTCGTTGATGGCCGAGTTGCCGTCCTGCAGGAGGCCGCCGAGAGCCACGTTCCAGGCACCGGTAACGTCGATGTTCTCCCATACCTGTCTCACCCATTCCAGGGCCTGCTCCCGGGCAAGGGCGCCGGAGGCGATATCCGCCCGGTATAGTGGCCACAGGTCCTGGTCGAAGCGGCCCAGGTCGTCGGGCCCGTCCACATAGAGGATGAAGTTGATGGCAACGAGGCCCTCGTAGAAGCTGCGGGCCGGAGAGAAGGGCACCTGCGCCAGGGCCTCGATAAGCCGCTCAAGCGTCTGCTGCTGCTCGGGCCCCTGAACGGGCGCGGATGCCAGGTACGCCAGGACCCGGCCGTGGAGGGCGCGGATGGCTGCCAGCACGGTGTGCATCGCGTGGCCGAAGTCCACGCGGTCCTGCTCGCCCCTGCGCTGGGCGATCTCCAGCGTGCGGTCGATGCGCTCGGAGTAGCTGTCGAGGCCCTCGGTGATGATGCGCCGGTAGTTGGGGATGCTGTGCGTATAGCCGCCGAAGCGCGGATAGTCGGCGAGGGCTTCCCGGACGGCGAGTAGAGCCGCGCGGGTCTCCTCGTCGGCGGCGGCGAGTTTGGCCTGCAGCGCCGCCTCGTTGTACGTGATGCCCGCCGAGTAGTGGAACTCCGCGACGGCACCGGAGAGGTACAGCGACGGGCCGCAGGGGTAGAGGGCCTCGGCGCCGTATGCGGGGAGGTCGACGTGGGCCAGGTGCTCGGCGACGGCGGCGGCGAAGCGGATGACCGGCGTGGCGTCGGGCCGGCTCATGTAGCCGGCGGCGAGATGCTCGCCACAGCGATTGAGGGCGTCGAGGCGGATCCGGGCGGGAGAGGGGGCGGTGGAACCCATGACACAGGTGGCCTCTGCTGGATGATGGAGCAACCGGTAACAAGATACGCCGGATTCCGCCACGGCGCAAGCCCGCCGTCAGCGTCCCCGGAAGCACAGGCGTCCTGCCCGCACGAGACGGCCGGCTGAGCCAACTGGGCCGACTACGCGCCTCGTTGCCAAAGTACGAAGGGCGTAGTGTCGCCATGGCCCCATGAGCGTGCCGCACCCGCGGTTCGGACGCGCTTAGTCGCGGGGCGTCGCCCGCCCGTATCGGAGGGTGCCAAACTACTTTGCCGACAGGCCGGCACGCGCTCGTCCGCCTGCCACTATTGCTTCTTACCACGCCTCTGGGGTAACCTCAGGCCTGACCGCGACACTCGTACCAAAGGGGTCGCGTTTGCCCCACGGCCTGGCGCGGGGTGCATGCGACCTACCCACGAGCGCCCGTTCACACGAGGGCGTCGTACGCAACAGGAGGAGCCGACGAATGCGCGGGATGGGACCAGAACGGGCCTTTGGCGGCTTCGGGCGAACCTACGGCATGCAGCGCACCGCCGCGGCGGGGTTCGACCACGACCCGATCAAGATCGACAAGGAGAGGCTCAAGCGCGCCGCGCGCTATCTGCTCCCCTACTGGCCCAAGTGGATTGTCGTGTTCCTGTGCATCGCCATCACCGCTGGCCTGGATGTACTCCCCCCGCTGTGCGTCCGCGCCATTCTCGATCACGCCATCCCGGACAAGAACCCGCATCTGCTGTACACGATGGTCGGCGCCATCGTGGGGCTGAGCCTCAGCAGCGGCCTGATCGGGGTGCTGCAAAGCTACCTCAATACGCTGATCGGCCAGAGCATCATGTTCGATCTGCGCAATGAGCTGTACGGCCACCTGCAGCGACAGTCGCTGGGCTTCTATACGGTCACCCGGGCGGGCGAGATCGTCTCGCGGCTCAATAACGATGTGGCGGCCGTGCAGGGCGTGGCCACCGGGACGCTGGTGGCCATCGTCAGCAACCTGTTCCGCCTCATCGCCACCGTGACGGTTATCTTCACCATGGATCCGCGCCTGGCGGCGCTGGCCGTGGTGATCGTCCCGGCCTTCTACCTTCCGACCAAGCTGGTCGGCCGCGTGCGACGCCGGCTGTCGCAGGAGACTCAGGAGCGCCAGGCCGATCTGGTGGCCTTCATGGAGGAGCGCCTGAACATCGGCGGGATCATGCTGGCCAAGCTCTTCGGCCAGTCCGGAGCCGACGCCCAGACCTTCGAGGACCGCAATCGGAAGGTCCTCGAGCTCACCGTCCGGCAGGCAATGGCCGGCAGGTGGCTGTTCATGGCTCTGGCCACCATCAGCGTCGCCGGCCCGGCCCTGATCTACCTCTACGGCGGGCATCTCGCCATCGCCGGCAGGCTCTCGATCGGCACCATCATCGCCTTCGTCGCCTACCTGTCCAATCTCTACCGGCCCTTCGCTCAGCTCGCAAATGTGTATGTGGACATTCAGGGCGCCCTGGCCGTCTTCGAGCGCATCTTCGACTACCTCGACACCAAGCCCGATGTGGAGGACAAGCCGGACGCCGGGAGCCTCGACACCGTCGCCGGTCACATCCGCGTCGAGAAGATCAGCTTCACCTATCCCCAGGCGCCGCGACCTCAGGCGGCCAATGGCGACCCGGACGACAAGCCCGCCGAGCCCCCCAGGCCCCAGCCGGCCCTGCGGGGCGTGTCCTTCGAGGCCCTGCCGGGCCAGAGAGTGGCTCTCGTGGGCCCCAGCGGGGCGGGCAAGACGACCCTCACGTACCTTCTGCCCCGCTTCTACGACCCCGCCGAGGGGCGCATCACCCTCGACGGCCACGACCTGCGCGACCTGTCTCAGGAGAGTCTGCGCTCCTACATGGGCGCCGTGACGCAGGACACCTTCTTGTTCCACGCCACCCTGCGCGACAACCTGCTCTACGCCAAGCCGGACGCCACGGAAGAGGAGATCATCGCTGCGGCCAACGCGGCCAATATCGACGACTTCGTTCAGGCCCTTCCCGAGGGCTATGACACCACGGTGGGCTCCCGGGGCTTCCGGCTCTCCGGAGGCGAGAAGCAGCGGGTCGCCATCGCCCGGGCCCTGCTCAAGAACCCCAAGATCCTGATCCTCGACGAGGCCACCAGCAACCTGGACGCCACCTCCGAGCACCTGATCCAGGAGGCGCTGGAGGTGCTGCTGGAGGGCCGCACCTCGATCATCATCGCCCACCGGCTGTCCACGATCCTGACGGCGGACAAGATCGTGGTGCTCAACAAGGGCCGGGTGGTGGAATCCGGCTCCCACGACGAGCTGCTCCGGCGCGGGGGCCTGTATGCCACGCTGTACCACCAGCAGTTCAGCAGGGTGGTGGAGGCAACGCGGGCGGAGAGCGACGAGCAACGCGAGAAAGACGACGGAGGAGAGAGAGGCGAGAGGCGGAGAGAAACGTCTCACCACGGAGACACGGAGAGCACCGAGTCACACGGAGAACGGCAATAGAAGGCGTGAGCCGTGGGCCGCTCTGCAGGACGGTCTGACGGGTGATGGGCGGGGGTGAGGTCGTTGGCGCGCCAGCAGGCGGAGAACTACTCCCGATGGCGAAACCAGAACTGATGGCGAACGGCGGACCGACGGGCCGCAACGCCGGCCAAGGCAGTGGCGTAACGAATGATGGCCGGCCGGTGCCGTGCCGAAGTGCCTGTCGCGCCCTTCCTGCGCATGCGGGGAACCCGGAGGCCCATCATGGGCACGCTGATCACTCTCTGTGCCATCGCGCTGGCGATCTGGGCCCTGCGTCGGGTGGCGCTCCTGGAAGAGCGCGTCCGCCTCCTCTCCGACCGCCTCAGTCGCCTCAGCCAGAGCCTCCAGCCACCGGATGCCGAGGCGATGGCGGCAGCGCCGCCCGCGGCCGCCCCCACTGCCGAGCCCGGGCCTCCACACGCCCAGGCCCCGCCCGTGGTCCACGAGCACAGGCCGTCGCGCCCGGTGCCTCTGGCTCCGGAGCCACCCAAGACGCCGCCTCCGCAGGTGCCAACTGCCCCGCCGCCTGAGCCCCCGTGGGCTCCGCGGGCGCCTGCCGCCGAGCCCCCCCCACGGCCCGTCGTCCCACCCTCCGCTCCCCTCGTGCCGCAGGCCCCGCCGGCGTCGCAGCCGGCGGCTGCCCCGCTCGTGCCCGAAGCGCCTCTCGCAGCGGCGCAGCCGCCGGGAGGGGTGTCGTCTCTGGAAGCCACCGTCGGCGGCAAGTGGGCGCTGTGGGTGGGGGTGATCCTGATCCTGTGCGCCGCGGCCTTCGGGCTCGCGTACGGCTGGAGCTACGTCGGCCCCGGCGGCCGCGTGGCCTGCGGCGTCGTGCTGGGGCTCATCTTCCTGGGCCTGTCCGACTGGTTCCGCCCCCGCACGCAGGAATGGTACGTCGAGGGCCTCGCGGGAGCCGGCGTGTCCCTCCTCTACCTGAGCATCTGGGCGGCCGCCATGCGCTACCACCTGCTGGACACATCGGCGGCCTTCGCCGCCATGGCGCTGGTCACGGGCCTGGGAGTGGTGCTGGCCCTGCGCCAGGACGCGCTGAGCCTCATCGTGCTGTCCACCATCGGCGGCTTCCTGACCCCGGCGATCCTCCACGGCAGCGGCGAGGGGCAGTCCGATGCGCTGATCTTCTGGATCTATGTCACGATTCTGAACGCGGGGGTCATCGGCGCCGCCACCCACAAGGGGTGGCGCTCGGTGTGGCTCGCCTCGCTCACCGGCTCGGTACTGCTGATCGGCGGCTGGCTGGCCACGGGGTACGACGACAGCCTGCGCTGGACCTCCCTGGCGTTCCTGACCGTCAACTTGTCGCTGTTTGTGGGCGCCACCGTCCGCGAGTGCCTGATGACGGGCGAGGAGACGGGACCGGTGGAGCTCACCATTCTGCTCGTGGCCACTACGGCCTTTTTCATCGCCGGGGTCTCCGTACTCCCGGGCTTGCCCTCGCTCTCCCGCGGCGTGCTGGCTCTGTTGCTGGGAGCCGGGGAGCTGGTTCTCGGCTGGGGCGCACGGCGCCGGGCCGGGCGGTCATCCATGCTCCCCGACGCGTCCTACTTCCTGGGCGGCGCGCTGATGGTCATCGCCTGCCCGCTCATGCTTGGCGGCAGCCCGCTGGCCGTCGCCTGGGCCGCCGAGGCGGTGGTCCTGACCTATCTGGGCCTCCGCTACCGGCGCGAGACTGTGGCGACGGCGGGCTGGCTTGTGCTGGCGGCAGCGGGCGTCGTGCTGCTGGGAGTGGACGTGCAGTCGCTCCGGGCCGAGCAGGTTTTCCTGCTCAATGGCCGCGGCGCCGCATTCCTGCTGGTGTTCACAGCCTGCTGTGCCATGGCCTGGCTGCGCCTGCAGGCCGCCGTCGATCAGCCCGAGAGCAGCAGCGCCCATGCCGGCGCGCTGCTCACGGTGGCCGGGGGCCTGCTGCTGTGGCTGTCGGCTCGCGAGGTCTCCGACGCCTTCTCGACCCATGGGTGGGGACAGCCGCGGACCGATGCCGCGGCATGGCTGGTGATCCTGGCCGTGTGGGCCGTCATCGCCCGGGGCTGGCACCGGGTGGGCGACGTCCTGGACCTGCCGGGGCCGCGGGTGTTTGGGCACGTCATCCTGATCCTGACGCCGGTGGCCGTGGCGATGCTCAGCTCCTCCACACTCTCGCTACCCTGGCGTCCGGTGCTCAACCTCCGAGTGCTCAGCGGCCTGACCGTGATCGCGAGCAGCATCAGCCTTGCCCTCCGACGGCGACGCGACACAGCAAGTGCCGACGACGCCACATCGGAGGCCCTGGCGGTGATGTGTTCGCTAATGGTCCTGACGGTGGGCTCCGAGGAGATCTACATCGCGGCACCGCGCGACGCCTTTGGCTCCTCGGCCGGCTGGGTGGCCGGCGTGTGGCTCACCATCGCCGCCGCGTGGGCCCTTTGCTCCGCCCTGCTGGTGGCTCTGGGCGCAAGGGCGGGCAGCACCGCGCTGCGCTGGACCGGCACGGCCCTGTGGCTGGCGGCAGCTCTGGTGACCCTCGGCATGGCCTTCTCTTCCGGGACGCATCAGTGGGCCCCGTACCTCAACGTGCGGGCAGCCGCGTTCCTCGCGCTCATTCTCTCGCTGCCGGCGATGGCAAGGGCCCTCCACGCGACAGACGAACCGGTCACCGAGGAGGAGCGCGTCGTGCTCGGCCCGGACGTCGTGGCGGCGACGGGTGCCATCCTCGGCCTCGTCGAGCTGGCACTGGAGACGTGGGCGACCTTCGCCTGGTCGCAGTTCCCCTCTCCCCTGATGTGGCGTCATGCGGCCCAACTGGGCATCTCCGTGGTTTGGACGCTCTATGCCGCCGCCTGGCTGGCCGCCGGTGTGGCCCGGCGCCATGCGCTGTCGCGCTGGTTTGCCCTGGGCCTGTTCGGCGTGACCTTGCTCAAGGTCTTCCTGCTCGACCTGCAGTTCCTCAGCCTCCCGTACCGGATGGCGTCCTTCGGCGTGCTGGGGCTGATCCTGGTTGCCGTGGCCTGGCTCTACGCCCAGTTCGGGGGACGCCTGCTGGCGGAGTGGAGTGCGGACGACGGTGGGAACGGCGGTGGGAACGGCGGTGGGAACGGCGGTGGGAACGGCGGTGGGAACGGCGGGGATGACGGCGGTGGGAACGACGGTGGGAACGGCGGTGGGAACGACGGTGGGAACGACGGTGGGAACGACGGGGATGACGACGGTGGGAACGACGGTGGGAACGACGGGGATGACGACGGGGAAGCGCGCTCCTGGTGAGGCGAGTCGGGCACCACCTTGCGGGCTCGATCTGCTCCGGTACCAGGCCGGGCCGCACCCCAAGAACCAAAGGGAGGGTCAGAAATGACTCGAAGCAGCGCAGTTGTGGCGGCATCTTTCGCCTTGCTGGTGGCCTCGCAGGCCATGGCGCTGAAGATCGAGGCGATCGGCACCGGGTCGTACCAGCAGATGGATGTCGAAGTGACCAACGATAGTGGCCAGGATCTGGCGGTGACGCTGGAAGGCAACGAGGTCTTCGTCCCCGAGGATCCCTCCTGCCAAGACATGCTGATAGCGGTCACCGTCGAGTTGCGGCTAAGGCCCTGGGCGACCGAGACGGCCCGAGGCTGCCTGAGCTACTGCCTGAGCAGGGGCAAGGCCACACCGGCCCGGGGGGCTCGCTTCAGGTTCCTCAACGAGAACGACAACCTCGGGTGGCTCTGCAGGTACGGCCGCGAGCGCGGCATGGGACACGGGGAGATCCAGAAGCTGGTCTGGGACTACACCGATGCGTACGGCTCGCGAGACCCGCAAGGCCCCCACCCCTCGACCGTTCTGGAGCTGCCGGGTGGTGACGTTCCATCGCCCGGCCTGCCGGCACCCTCGTCGGCCTCCGCCGCCGGAGCTCTGCTCATCTTCGGGAGGGCCTATGTGCCAATGCGCGCCGTCTTCGAGTGGCTCGGCGCCACCGTGGGCTACTCGGAGGGCATCATCGCTGCCGTTAGCGGTGCTCGCTCAGTCCGGCTTGCTGTGGGAAGCCACCAGGCTCACATCGACGGACGTCCAGTGCAGATGGACACATTTCCCGTCGTGATTGCGGGGATCTGCTTCGTGCCCCTGCGGTTCGTGGCGACGTCCATGGGGGCTTCCGTCTCCTATGATGTCGCCACCGCGACAGCCACAATCAGCCAGGACGGTCGTAGCATCACCTACAGCGTCGGCAGCACCGTCGACGTTCCGGTGCCGGGTTACCAGCCAGGGCCGCCGAACAACTCCGGCGCGTGCCCACCTCACAGCTATGCCCAGGAAAACCGCTTCGGTGGCCGCGGACAGGGGCCGTTCAGCATCTGGAGGTGCCGCCGGTGTGGGGGCAGCGTGAGGATGGACGGTTGGGACACCCCACCATCTCCGTGGTCACAGCCGGAGAGGTACTGAGAAGGCCCGCCCCGGGAGCGGCCACGGAGGGTGATGAAGAGCGGGAGACAGGTGAGGGCACGGCAGGGCGCGAAATGACCGGGCAAGTTGCCTCCCAGTACCCTGCCCGGAGGCCAATAGAGACGACCCATGGAGGGCTTCGCCATGTCACGCATACCCATCGCGCTGCAACTGTACTCGGTCCGCGCGGAGTGCACGAAGGATCTGCCGGCCGCGCTGAAGGCCGTGGCCGAACTGGGCTACGAGGGGGTGGAGCCCTGGGGCTACGACGGCCAGGCCGTGGAGTGGCTGGGCCATCGGCCCGCAGACCTGCGCAAGATGCTGGATGACAACGGCCTGCAGTGCTGCGGGATGCACATCGCCACCGGCGCACTGCTGGGCGACAACCTGGCGCGCACTGTGGAGCTCAATGCGGCGCTGGGCAACCGCTTTCTGATCGTCGCGGCCGACAAGCCCCGCATGAGCGCCGCGGAAAGCACGCTGGAGCTGGCATCGATCCTCAACGAGGTGGCCGCCAAGGTCAAACCACAGGGGATGTACACGGGCTATCATGCCCACGGGTTCGACTTCGAGGTCGTCGAGGGCACGATCGCCTGGGACCGGCTGTTTGCCAACACCGACCCGGATGTGATCATGCAGATGGATATCGGCAATTGCGCCAATGGGGGCGGCGACCCGATTGGGACGCTGAGGAAGTTCCCCGGCCGGGCGCGCTCGGTGCATCTGAAGGACTACGGCGGCCCCGCGGGCTCGGTGATCGGGGAGGGCGAGGCCGACTGGCCAGAGGTGTTCCGCCTGTGCGAGACCGAGCACCCCACGGAATGGTACGTGGTGGAGGAGGGCGGTCCCGAGGGCCTCGGTTTCGAGGTCTGCGGCCGCAGCCTGCAGGCCCTCAAGGACATGGGCAAGTAGCCCTGCACGCCGCATGTAGGGCGCGGGCCCGCACCGCGCCACCGACGGACGGCGGGGCCGGGTGCGCGATGCGGCCGCGTTCCCGGCCCCGCCAGACGCCCCACGACCGACGGCAGACTACGCCGCGTCCTGGTGCGGCCAGGTGAGCGCGATCACGCGCTTGACGTGCCTGCAGGGCTCCACCGGCCAGGCCCGCGTCCTGCCCAGCTCGTCCCCGGTTTCCTGGGCCTCCCAGGTGTCGTAGGCCCGCTGGAGTGCCTCGCGCTCGGTGGGCAAGATCCGCGTGGGCAGCCGCACGGCACCGGTGGCCAGGCGTGTGGTGGGCCGGAGATTGTCGGTGATGGTCAGCAGGCAGTCGTCCAGGGCGGCCATTGCCCGGGCGGTGGCTTCGTGACTGGCGGCGAAGAGGGCCGCGATCGGCGGGAGGGCCCAGTCCAGATCGCCAACGGCCTCCGCCAGCCATGGCCGGTACAACAGCAGTTCTGAGGCGCAGGCCTGGTAGACCCCCTCGGACCCGACAATTCCGACGGTCGGTGGCAGTCGCAATGCCATGATCTCATGGGCCAGCGCAAACCTCAGCCTCGTGCGCCAGACCCTCGCGTCCCCCTCCGGCCGCGCATTGAGGACGATGTCCAGCCCGTCGGCCTTCCCACGCCGTCGCTCGGCCAAGACCCCTGCCTGAAGCACCCTCCTCCCCACCGTGATCCCAAGATGCGCGGCAAGCTCGTACACCGGCACCGGGGGGCCGGTGGCCCCCATCGCCTGCAGCCATGTGCCGGCCAGGTACCCGGCCTGGTACCGCAGATCGTCCTCGGCGACCTCCCGCATCTGCCCCCGCCCCCCTGCGACCCTGCAGCCTGCACTCGGGCATCGCCGTCATCACCTCTGGTTCGAGTGGTCGCTATTTTGATCTATCGAACATATGCCCTATCGTACATCAAGCAGATTGCGTTGTCAAGGGTCCGGGCTCAAGAACTGAGGAAACGGCGCAAGAGGGAGCCAGGAGCGGCGCGGGGTGGCGGGGCGTCCGACAGGCGGAAGAGGGGCGGGGCCCGACAAGCGGGCCCCGCCCTGCGGCAAACGGGTTGTCAGAGGGTCAGTCGAGGCCCATGCTCTTGGCGCTGACGCCGTCGATGGCATTGAGGTCGGCCACCATCTGGGAGATGTCGGCCTCCGCGCCACAGCAGTGGAGGATGATGATGCCGAAGGATGAGCAGTAGTCCTTGGAGGTCTCGTGCAGGCCCAGCCGGGCTCTGATGGCGCAGCCGTGTTTGGTCAGGACGTTCTGCACGGCGGTGGCGTTCTCGGTGCGCTGGTCCAGCTTGAAGGCGACAATCCAGCCGCAGTTATCCATGGCCGACCCTCCCTGGTGGTGTCCCGGTGCCGCAGGGGCAGCTCGGGGCGAGTGCTACCGCCGGCCTCCGTCGAGGTCACGGATGATGCGTGGGGTCACGTACATCCGGGGGTGCGAATCGATCCTCACCCGGCGCTCGCCCAGGAGACCGCGGAACCTGGTGTTATATTCGGCGAGGCTGCGCTCGAATCCTCCAATCTGCATGGTCTCGCCGTCGCGAACGGTAACCTGTGTCGCGACGCCCACGGACTGGGTGATGGGGAGCTGCACGCCGTGGGGCCCGGCCAAAGTCCCCACCGCATCGATGAAAGTGGGGCGCAGGGTCATGGTGACGGTGTCATCGCCGTTGATCCGCGGCTGGACGAAGAGCTCGCTCCCGATGAAGACGGCGTCCACCACGGTCTCGGTGACGCGGTTTCGCCAGGGGCCATAGTAGGTGCGGGAGGTTACGTAGGGCAGCAGGCGGCCGGTGGTCAGAACGGCGGGGACATTGTCCGTGGTGGTGATGTTCGCCGCGGTGAGTGTCTCGGACCGGGTCTGGCCCTGGTTCCAGCCCCCGGTGACCTGTGTGCCGTCGCGCTCCCAGCGCACCTGCCCCCCCCGGGCCGGGGCGTTGCCGAGAGAGCCGATGGTCAGGTCGCCGAACCTCCGCCCGATGTCGATGCCCCATTCGTCGGTGCTCGTGACAGGCTCATCGAGCAGACGCACCTCGATGTTGACCATACGGGGTTTGACATCAACCAGAGAGATCAGCTCGCGCAGTTGGTCGATGGCGACGGGGTCGCCGCTGACCAGGAGGGCATTGCGGTTCGGCAGGGCTACGGGCGGCCCGTCAAGGCCGGCGGGGAGCATGCGCCACAGCGCGCCCGCGGTATCCTCGAGCTGCTCTCTGGGGGCCGCGATCATGCTCGAGGCGTAGTGCCAGCGGCTATCGGGGCGGCGCCGCACCTGGCCCGCCACGTCGGCGGCGAAGTCATCCACCCACTGCTGCCGGTACGCCCTGAGCTCTTCCTCGGCCGGGGGCGGTTCGTCGGCGAACATGGCGGCCACCGCCCGCGCCTCGGCCCATCTGAGGTCAATGACCGTCATGCTCGCAGGCTGAGCGCTCGCCGCGCCGGGCAAGAGGAGCAACGTTAGCGCCAGGAGCGCCGCTCGTCCCATGTCAGACCTCCCTCGTCGTGTGCGACGGCGCCGGTTCACGGCCGCGGCGACAGACTGCTTCAGTGGCTGAACCTTATCTGGAGGATATCGCCGTCGCGAACCTCGTACTCCTTGCCCTCCACCCGCTGGTACCCGGCGGCTTTGGCCGCATGGATGGACCCGCGCTCATCCACCGCCGGGAAGGGCACCACCTCGGCGCGGATGAACCCGGCCTGCATGTCGGAATGGACTTTCCCGGCCGCCTGGGGCGCCAGGGCACCTTTGGCCACGTGCCATGCCCGCGCCTCCCTGTCGTTGACGGTGTAGAAGGTCACAAGGTTTAGCATCTCGAAGGCGGCGCGGACAAATCGCTCCCGCGCCGGGGCGTCCAGGTGGTAGTCGGCCAGGAACTCCTGCCGGTCCTCGGGCGATAGCTCCGCGATCTCATGCTCCAAAGCGGCGCAGAGAGTGATGCAGCGCAGCCCCGCCTCCTGCGCAAGCGCCGCGGCACCGGCGGCACTCGCTCCCTCCAGGTCATCATCGCCGACGTTGAGCACCACCAGCAGGGGCTTGAGTGTGAGCGGGGCAAAGCCGCTGAGCTGCTTGAGGGCCTCGGGGCTCAGAGACAGGTCCCGCAGCGCCCGCCCCTCGTCCAGGTGCGCCCGGCAACGCTCCAGAAGCTCGATCTCCTGGGGCACCCGCTCGGACTTCGGGGCCGTGGACAACCGCTCCAGGGCCCGGGAGACGATGGACAGGTCGCTCAGCGCCATCTCCAGCATCAGGGTCTCGAGGTCGGAGGCCGGGTCCAGCGCGTTCCCCAGGTGGTCCAGATCGCCGAAGGCCTGCACCACCAGGGCGAAGGCGTCGGCATCGCCGGCGATCCTGTGCAGTGCCAGCTCGCCCTTCTTCGCCTCCCCCTTGTGCAGGGCGTCGAAGTCGATGAAGGTGACGTCTGCGTAGACCAGCTTCCTGGGGCTCTCTGTCTCGAAGATGCGATCGAGGCGCGGGTCCGGCAGGGGTACGGAGGCCAAGGTGGCGCCGTGGTGGGTATCGGCAGGCGCCCGGCCGCTGAGGATACCGAAGCAGGTGGTCTTGCCACTACCCGGCAGGCCAACGAGACCGATCTTCATGAGGATCACCTCAGAAGGTCCATTTCGCCACCGCGGTACGGCGGTCCTTCAGAAGTGCCACGCGAGTGGGGTGGGGGTCACAGAGCACAGGGCGCACAGGACAACGGCCCCGGCGGACGACAACATGATAGGACCAGCGGCGGATGACGGCAACCGCCGGGGCACAGCCTTCTGGAGAGTCGGAGACCGGCGCGGGCCGGATTGGGCATATCGGTTCGCCGCTCTGGGCGTACCTCGTCGCTTCCCCTCCCCTACTCCCCCAGGGCCTGCAGGATCTGGGCCCAGGTGATGGGTCCGGCGCGGAGGATGCGGAGCTGCGGGCCGTCGCAGGCCACCACGGTGGAGGCCACTCCGCCGGGACAGCGCTGTGCCTTGAGAATCAGCTCGATCCGGCCTGAGAACACGCGGCGGACATCGTCGGCCTCCTTGGCCGGGGAGCCCGCCGAGAGATTGGCGCTGGTCACGGCAAGGGGAGACTCGCAGGCTCTCAGCACCTCACGGGCCACCGGGTGGTCTGGCACTCGCAGACCCACCGTCGGATTGCCCGCGGTGACCAGGTCGCTGATCTCCGCGCGTTTGGGCAGGACGAGGGTGAGCGGGCCCGGCCAGAAGGCGTCGGCGAGTGCCTGTGCCTCGGGCGGCACCTCGATGGCTGCACGCGGCAGGTCGGCCGGGTCGGCCAGGAGGATCGGCAGCGGATTGCCGTCCGGCCGACGCTTGGCGCGGAACAGCTTCCTCACGGCCTCCTCATCGTCGGCCCGTACCGCCAGGCCATACACGGTGTCGGTGGGGATCGCCACGATGCCTCCGGCGGCCAGGACCTGCTGCGCCGCCGAGACGGCTTCCGCCAGGTGTCTGCCCTCCGCTTCACAGATCCGCGTCACCATGGGCCACGGTACCTCCCTGCGTCCGACGTATGTGCGGTAGTGTACTTCTACGCCTGTGGGGGCCATGGAGTTCCCGCACAGCGACAGCGGCGCCCGACGGAGGACCGCCCGGCTCCTCCGGGCGACCCGTTGTGCTCCCGGTCTCCACGGCCCGACGTTGCCCGGCTCAGCCACTCCCCGCCGCCTGACCGAGGGTCTCGATCATGTCCCCGATCTCTCGCCGGCGCTCCATGATGACCTGCGGGTCCTTGGTGTAGACCGTCATGCTCTGCGACATCTCCTCCGGCACCGTGCAGAGCGCCTCGGCCTGGGAGAGCACCTCGTCGCCCGGGCGGAGGCTTTCGGGCAAAGCTCGGGCGCGTTGCACAAGTGAGGACAGCATGGCCAGGTATTCGTAGTCCTCGATGCCGTCCCGGATGACCTCGAGGCGGATCGAGGGCAGCGGAGTGCGGTGCTTGCCCGGGTAGATCAGCACCCCATCGCCGTTGACGCCGAACTGCTTGTACGTACCCAGCTCGGAGAAGTGGATCGGCACATCGGGGAAGCAGGGCTCTCCGGAGGCCTCGTTGGGCAGGCCGGTCCACCGGCAGAGGCACCAGTAGAGGAATCCGGTGCCGCCGGCCCGGCGCAGTTGCCAGAACAGGATGCGGTGATCGGTGGCCGGCTCATCCACGAAGAAGTTGGCGTACGGCGGCCGGGGCGCGCAGCACACGTAGGTCCAGAGCGTGTCGCCGGCCTGCAGGCGCGTGCGGTAGAACCCCGAGGTCAGCGCCGGGGTCAGCGGGCACCAAATGTCGACGAGACCCGCCAGCGGCTCGGGATTGGCATCTCCGAGCGTCTGCATGATGGGATAGTCGGGGACGGCCTGCCCAATCGCCGTGTAGGCCTCGCGGAGGAAGGCGTAGTCACCGGTCTTCGGCTCGTCGTAGCCGTAGATGAAGACCTCCTCAGGCAGTCCGGCCCGCTCCCATTCATCGGCGAAGGCCTTCGTCTCCCGGACCGCGGCGAGGGCGCTGGTCCCCGTGGTCGTCTTCTCCATCCCCACGGCCGAAGGCAGGCGGTGGAGGCAGAAGGAGTACGGGGCGAAGTACCTCGCCGCCAGTGGCTTGACCGTCTGATCCAGGGCGCTGAGGTCGACGGCGATACCGTCGCCCTCGCGCCGGGTGGCGATGTAGTCGCGGGCGATGTTCTTGGGGGCCAGACGGTAGCGGCCCAGGAACTCACACCAGTCGCGGTACATCTCGATGGGCATGTGGTCGAGATACTCGTCGTCGGGCCACCACCAGTACTTCAGCGCCCCGGCATAGAGGCCGAAGGCGGTGGCGAGAGTGCCGGGCCGGGGCAGGGTGAAGTCTCGCACCGTCAGCTCGACGGGAACCGCGATGCCGCGGCCGGCATGGCGGACCTCAACCTCGCCGCGGTACGTCCCCGCGGGCATCTGGGGCGGGACATTCACGGTGCACCAGACGGGCTGCCGCCGGTCGGCCTCCACATCGAAGGGCGCCGCGGGCAAGAGCGGGTCCGGCCACCAACCCACATACTCGGTCTTGTACTTCGGCTCGGCGGTCTCCAGATAGTCCACCCTGTGCCACACTACGGGAATCTCGCCTCCGGGCCCGGTGAGGGGCCCGGCCTGCACCGTCACCCCCGTCAGTTTCTCTCCCGCGGGCATGACCACGAGCTGGAAGGACTCGGCCTCGTCGCCGGCGGCCTGGAGCTTGACCTCGCGGGCGAGCAGGCCATCGGTCACCGGGCCATCGCGCCGGACCTTCTGCAGGGCGTGGGCCACGGCGACCCGGCAGCCCCCCTCACCGCCGCCGATGGCGAACAGCCCCTCCACGGCGGCACCGCGGGCGGCGGCGATCTCTCGGCCGACCTCATCGACGCGTTGCGCCACACCCGCCCAGCCGTCCGGCCCCGGGTCGGCAGCAGCGCTCACCTGTCGCAGGGCGGCGATGAGCCCGCGGGCGCGGTCCAGCCGCTCGGCGACCCCGGCCGCCGGACCGGCCCCCAGCGCCACCGCGCTCACCTCCGCCTCCAGCCCGGCAATGGCGCCCTCGCTGCGGGCAAGGCTCGCGGCCAGGTCCGGCAGGGTGTAACGGGATAGGTCGGGAGCCATCCTGACGCGCCCGAAGCGCCCCGGACGGTGGAACCCGCCCAGAGACCAGGTGGAGGTCTGGCCGATGGTGCGGTTGTTGGCCACCAGGTTGATGCCCCACTCATTGCCGACCCGCAGGTCGATGCCGAGATGCTCGTAGGGCACGCTGAGCTCCACGGTCCAGCGGCCTGCTTCCTTAAGCGCGGCCGCCGTGGCACCGCTTTCCCACGTAGGGTCCATGCCTCGCGAGTCACGGATCACTCCGAGGCTGTTGACACAGACCTGGGTGTAGTAGTCCCCCGAGTCGGCACCGGGAGCGATGAACACCTCCACGCTGTCATCCAGCCATACATCCTGGTCGTGCTCGGTGGCATTGGCGAGAAGTGCCACGCCGGGCCTGTGCGGGCAGGAGAACGCGAAGTGGATGGCGTTCTCGTCGTAGGCCATTCTGGCCTCGGGCTGCGGGACGGCGAGGCCCTCGCCGGTGTGGATGGCGAAGGGTGCCAGAGGCTTTCCGGCGGCCCAGCAGGCTTCCTCCAGCCTGCCGTCGAGGGTCGGCGTTCCGACGACGGCCTCATGCTCCGGGACGGTGAGCAGGGACACCTCGTCGAACCAGGTCTTCCCCGAATCGCCCCCGTACAGCGGGAACCCCATGCTCCTGGCCTCGGCGGGTACATCGACGTACTCGCGCACGTACGTCCACTCCCTGCAGTCGCCTGATGGCCGCGCGGGGACGAAGCCCAGGTGGGTCCTCTGGGCGTCGTAGAAGTGGCAGCCCGCCCCGATGGGACCGGTGTCCTGCACCCTGATCCAGTAGGACACGATCAGCGTCTCCCCGCCCCGGACGGGGATGCCGTAGCGATTCCACTGGACCCCTGCACCGGGAGGGTGAGGCTCATCGCTGATCAGCAGACCGCCGGCCGCGCCGCGATAGGCTATCTGGGTATCTCGCAGATGCCTGCCCCAGCTCTGGGGCTCGGCGGGAAAGCGCGCCCACCAATCGGACAGCGCTCCCCCCGCCTCGAAGCCGCCATTCTGCAGGAGAGTGAGCGTCTCGGCGACCTCCGGGGCGATGGGCTGTGCACAGATGGGGAGCGCGCCCAGCAGGGCGAAGACGGGCAGAGCGGAAACGATGTAGCGGCTAGCGGCGAACTGCACGGCGCACCTCGCGGGAAGAGCGCCGGGCTTGCCCAGGGTCGCGTCATTGCCGGCGGCCCGGCACCGGTGGAATGCGGGGTGCTTCGTCGGCACGGCAAGGCGCACCTGCCGAGTGGGCAGGTAGCCGCTTGGCCAACAGCGAACTGCACCATGGTACGGATCTCAAATGCCGACCTGCATTGGGAGGCGCGAGCGTGATGGGGCGATGGGTCGCACGCTCGTCGGCGGTACTGCTGGGCATTGGCGTGGCGGTCTGGGTCTGCGGCACGGTCTACGACAGGTGCGAGGTCCTGTGGGCCCGGCGCGTGCTGGTGCCGGGTCTTCGCGCCGCTGAGGCCGGACGAGGTGGGGTACGGAACTTCCGCAGAGTCCCCTACGCCGCGGTGGTGCTGTCCTGCGACCCGTGCCCCGAACACGACCGCGTGCTGAGCGACGCCGCATCCGCCTGCCGCTTCGACGCGACCAGATGTTGCCACTACGAGAGCCTGGAGATGCCGATCCTGCTGTATCTTTCGGCGCGCACGGCAGGCGGATCGACGGTGGCGCGCCAGGCCTGCTTGGACTATCTCGCGCGCTCGGCGGAGTTCACGATGTGCGTCGCCGGGGAGGATCGCAGCCTCTGCGCGTCCGTGGTCGATCAGCAGAACCTGCTTCTCCGGACGCTGCAGGCGGCCGGCGACGAAGGGGGCCTGGCGGCCGCACGCCGCCTGGCAACCAGCGGTGTACCCATAGGCATTGTGGAGGCCGTATCTTACGTGGGGCGCTTCGGAGGCGAGCCGGACCAGGGGGTCTTGGCCCAGGCCGAGGCCCGCCTTGCCCGGATCGCGCCCGCGGAAGTACGGCCGGCAGCGGAGGCGACAATTGCCCGAGCAAGGGCGGCCATCACCACCCGCTCGCGGCCGCGGGACGCGGCCGCGACAGGCCCCGGCCCGATGACGGCGCCCAGGCCCCCGGGCGGATCAGGAGCAGAGGATGCATAGAGCCGTCAAGATCGGTGCCGTCCTGCTCGCGCTGGCGGCAACCGCCACCGTGAGCTACCTGTCCGAGGATCGAGGCGGTCCACCGCAGCCATCGGAGGCGCCGCATGAGCACGATGAGTGCGCCCCGCGGCAGTGGCCGGCGACCATGGGCCCGGCGCAGGCGGCAGTCGCCATCGAGGCCTACTACGAGGCCGCGACCGGCGACTTCGATAAGAGCGCGGAGCTGCTGGCGAGGATCGCCGAGGATTACGCCCCTCATGTGCGGGTCTCACTGCGGGATACCTCCACGCCCGGCGGGAAGATCCAGCGCGGCGCCGCCGGCCTAGAAGAAGACGGTCTGACCGTCTCTGGCCGCCACGAGTTCTCCCGCGCCGTGGCCGGCAAGCTGCGCAAGGTGCGGTTCCTCGAGGCCCCCTACCCCTACGGCAGCCAGTGGCGCGAAGCCGACCTGCGCGAGTTCGTGCGGTCCGAACTGGCACGGCGGCAACTGGTGGACGAGAGGTTCGCGGACCAAAACGAGGAAGCCGGCGCGCGCACCATCACCTTCGGCGCCCCCGACAGCCCGGTTCAGGTGACGGCGTACTATCCCATGCCCGAGGACTGTGTGGACAAGACCTGCGAGGTGCTCAACGAGGTGGCGGAGGCGTACAAGGACCGCGTCTACTTCCAGTTCGTGGACACCTGCAGCGACGACGGCTTTGTGGACTGGTGTGATGCCAAGACCATCTGCCACGGCATCGTGATCAACGGCAAACAGGAGTGGAAGGTGCGCCTGGGCGACAAGGAGAAGGAGGTGACGTTCTTCGGCCCCATCGATACAAGGTGGACCAGAGCAGAGCTAGAAGCAGCAATAGAGGCCGAACTGGTCACCGCCGGGGGCAGCCGGCAGACCGGCGGGACGCAGCAGTCGAGGCGATAGCGGCGAACAGACGGCACATGTCGTGCCGCGGGAAAAAGTCATCCGGACTTCACCGTCCGAGTGTAACGGTCACAGTCGTCGGCACACTACACAGATTACAGTTCTTGGCTCCGGTTGGTGATCACCCAGGCCATACGGGCTCTGCCCTGGTTCCCAGGGCGGGCCTGCGCGCACCACTACCTCAGCAGGAGGAAGAGATCAGGATGCATAGAGCACGGGGTTTCACGCTGATTGAGCTGCTGGTCGTGATCGCGATCATCGCGATTCTGGCCGCCATATTGTTCCCGGTCTTCGCCAGGGCGCGTGAGAAGGCACGCCAATCCAGTTGTCTTTCGAACGAGAAGCAGTTGGCGTTGGCGATCTTGTCATACGCGCAGGACTACGACGAACGTCTGCCGATGAACTACAACGACGACGTCGCGAATGCATGCTGGCGGCACTGGCACGAGGCGATCGCCCCCTATCTGAAGAACACACAGATCATGGTGTGCCCGAGCAACAACATCTCCATCTCGTACGCGGTGAGCAACTGGGTGTGTCAGGGCTCGCACAGCGCCATCACCAATGCACTGGCGCAGGTATCCCACCCGTCTGAGACGATCATGGTCTTCGACACCCACCCCTACCGGGCCAACGCCTGGTGCGCCTACTGCGGTGAGCAGAATGCCGACGACGACTGCTATGGCTGGCCGTGGGCCTCGCACCGTCGCTGCGGCAACGCGGCTCACGTCGTGGACGGTCACAATGGTGGGCTGAACTTCGCCTTCGTGGATGGCCACGCCAAATGGATGAAGGCCTCGGAAGCCGCTTATCGTGACAGCTACGCGAAGTACTGGCAGAAGACGCGCTAGTCGCTGACACCCAGCAGAGAGCGACCCGGCCGTTGGAACACACCGTCTCCTCAGGTGATGGCACCAGGAAACGCACCCGATTGCACGTAGCCGCGCTGGCTGCGGCGGTCGGGTGCGTTTCGTTGTGCCTCTATGTCCCCTGTCTGTGCCCGACTGTCTACTGGTCCGATTCCGGCGAGCTCATCGCGTCGAGTGTTGAGCCCGGGATCGCGCACCCCAACGGCTCCCCGGTGTACACGCTGCTGGGATACGCGTGCAGTCGGCTCCCGTGGCGCAGCGTGGCCTGGCGAGTGAACCTGCTCTCGGCCCTGTCCGCCGCCCTGACCGTCTCGCTTGCGTTCCTGGCGGCGGTCGCCACGGCGCGGCGCCATGACGGGCAGAGGCACGGCACACTGGAGGTGCGGCCGGAAACCCATTTCGGCGTCTCAGGGGCCCGTCGAGTCGGGCTGGAGAGCCCGATCCCGCCTTGCGGGACGGCGGTGAACGGCTTTCCGGCCGGGCCTCCAGCGGTGTGCATCGCTCTGGCCGCGGCCGGCGCCCTCGCGGTGGCACCGGGCCTGTGGGAGAAGGCCACGGTGGCCAACAAGTACCCGACGGCTGCGGCGGCCTGTGCCGGCATGCTGCTGCTGGCGGTCTGTCGCCGACCTCGGCCGTTCTGGATGGGGCTCTTGCTCGGCATCGGGTATGGCGTGCACGCCATCATCGCCTGCTGCGCACCCCTCGCCGCACTGCCGTCGCTGTGCGTCGGACCCGGCCGGCGTCTTCGAGCAATCGGTCTCACCCTGGCGGGCATCGTGACGGGCCTGCTGCCCTTTGCCTACCTGCCTGTACGCTCGCTGAGCGATCCCGTGTGCGACTGGGGGGATCCGGAGACACCGGCGGGCTTCTGGTGGCTGGTGAGCGGGCAGGAGTTCCGGGGGTTGATCCTGGGTGCCTCGCGTCAGGATCTGTCCGCCAATCTGGCGTACGTCTCGGGCCTCACCGCCGACCACCTCGGGCTGCCGGTGGTCCTGTGCGCGCTGGCGGCGCTGATCCTGTGCGCCGTCCGTCTGGCCAGAAGGTCTCCCGCGGCCATTCCCCTCCTGGCCGGCCTCTGGGTCGTCCTCGCCGACGTCTTCCTGGTGGCAAGCTATGACATGACAAACGACCGCTACACGTGGGAGGCCTATCTGCTGCCCTCTTACGTGGCGCTGGTGGTTCTGGCCGCCGCCGCGCTCAACTCACTCTCACAGGCCGCCAGGCGGTCCCGCAGGGCGGCGGCATGGATCGCGGTAGTGGCCATCGCGCTCACCGCAGGCTGGGGCGCCCGGCGCAACTTCGCGGTGTGCGACAAGTCAGGGGTCACAGCGGCGAGGGAGTTCGGCCTGCTCCTGTCCGAGCAGGTGGCGAAAGACGGCGTTCTCGTCCACAACGCCTCGCAAGTCGGCTTCCTGCTTGATTACCTGGAGCAGGTGGAGCATACCCCCGGGTTGGGCGCACGGGTGTTTCTGCCGCTCTTGAGCTACCCCTGGTACGCCGATCAACTGCGCAGGGGTCACCCTGAGTTGGACGTGCCGCCGGCTTCCGACCGGGCGGGACAGGACTTCGTCCGCCGCAATGTAGGCCGTAAGCTCCAGGCGTACCCGGGCGCGCTGGGCCGCTACGTACCCCAGGAGTGGCTGGTTCCCGACGGCTGGCTGTTGGCGGTGGGCCGGCGCGCAGGGACGGCGCTGCGCCCGGTGCCGGAGGTCTCCGAGGTCGCCGGCGCAATCCACCGGGGAGGAGACGATGCCGGCACCGTCGTGACCTATCTTGGCGTGGCCCACGAGCTCGCGGTGTACTACCATGCCCGGGGAAGCGCACCGGAGGCCGCGGCGTGGCTCGACGCCGCGATCGGGGCGGGGACGAGGTGTGGCGCCGCCGATAGCGGCGCCGTCCGCCAGATGGTATCGCTCTGTCGCCTGACTCTGGGGACCGCACTGTCGGGGCAGGGGCGGTGGAGCGAGGCGGAGAGGCAGCTCGCGGCCGCCGGTGATCTGTGGACAAGCCGGCTCAGGGCCGAGCGGGAGATAAGATGGGCTCTGGCTTTGGCCAGGCTGGGCGAGGGAACCCGGGCCGTGAGCCACGTACGCAGGGCTCTGCGCCAGGACCCGAGCAACGCCATGGCACGCCAACTCAGCGAGGCCCTGCTCGCTCGGCCGTAGTCTCCGGCGGGGCGCCGCCTTCCTCCGCGGGCAGATACCCGTACCTTGCCGTGATCGCCGCTACCCTGTCGGACATCAGGTACTCAATCACCCGGTTGGCCGCATCCACATCGGTCGCGGTCGTCAGTATGCCCGCCGGCGCGTGCATCGTCGGATACAAGGCGGGATCGATCATGCCGATCTTGTCCACCACCCCCTCAGTCCCCTTCGGGTCGCCCGTTGGCGTGTATGTCTCGATCAGGCAGGTATCGTACACAACCGCCGCGTCCGCCCAACCCTCCCGCATGTACTTGATAACCTGTGCCGAGTCCTCGGGGTAGACGAGCTTGGGCTCGAGCTTGTCCCAAAGGCCTGCCTTTCTGAGCACACCCTGGGTGTAGTAGCCCACGGAGTTCTCATGTGGCGGGGGCATCGTCACATGCTTGACGGCGGGCTTGGTCAGGTCCTCCAGGCGGGCAATGCCGTGGGGGTTGCCCCGTCCGGCGATCAGCGCGAGCCGGAAGCGGGCGATGTTCCGCACGCTGCCCTCCACCAGCTTGCCGGCCTCCTGGAGGCGTTCGATCTCCTTGTACCCCAGCGATGCGAACACATCCCCACCGATCTCCTCCGCCAGGACCTTGTCGGTCATCTCCACCACCGGCAGAACACGAGTGCGGAAGGAGATATCCGGCATGTCCTCGGGAATCTGCAGGCTGATGTCACGGAATGAGCTGGCCAGACCGCACGGGACCAGCACCCGAACCGTGGCCTTCGGCACCTCGGGGGGTTGGGCGGCGGCCGTTTCTTCTGACCGACCCGGCTCCTGCGGCGGCGCTGCGGGCATGCTCGCCATGTGGCGACGCGCACAGCCGCACACCGCAGCGATGGCGAGGATCATGAGCAGCACGATTGCGGTTCTCAGTCGGTTCATGTGCACAAGTCCTCTGCGAGCGCTCGCCCCCAGCCCGGCAAGGGGGCGGCCGCTGTTCCCCGCGTGGCCGCCGGAGCCCCCCGGGTAGTCTCACAGCCGTACTTGCGGGCTCCGCCCGGCGCCGACCTCGCGATGGCTCGCTCGAGCCGTGTCGGAGGACCGACGCCGGCCTTGCAGGCCAGCTTGGGGGGCTGGAAACTCAGATTATGCAGGTTCTGGGCGGGCGCCGACTCACGTCACCTCACCCCCCCAACCCCGCCTCTCGGCGTCTCTTCGAGCCGCTTGTACTCGCCGATACGACCGGCGAGACGCGAGGAGGGGGGAGAACGGCACTATTGCGAGCGATAGAGGCTTTACTGCGGCAGGATATGGCATCAATGCGTTCATGCATAGTGTGAGTGGAAAGCCCGCCCCACCAACGCCCGTTGGACCGCCCCAACCCACGCACGGCTGTAGTGCCAGGGCGCCGGTCTCACGGGCCTTTGTGGCTGAAGCCTGCTCCGTGGCTCCCGGGTGCCCCGGAGCCCGGCAAGCCCGGATCACGGGCCCGCTCACGGAGCGTCTCGGTGCGCGGGCCGAAGTGCTCTTCTGAGGCCACGGTCGGCCCCCGGCGACCCACCATGGGCCTGTTGACCCGCGACCACGGGACCCAGGACCATGGATGGCGGTTCCACGGGTCGCGTCAGATGACGTGGAACCTCTCCTGCCGACCGTCCAGCATGCGACAGCCCTCGGCGGTGAAGACCACGTCCTCCTCCACCGGCAGGCACACCGCCTCGGTCCCCCACTCGGCGACGGGACCGGTGACCGACAGTTCGGCGGTGAAGGCGTAACCGGGACGCAGGAGCACGTCTCCCCGGCCGGGGCAGCGTTCCTGCTCCCAGGGCAGGCCGATGAGTGGGCCGGGCTCGTGGAGCAGGTGGCCCAGTGAATGGGAATACACCCTCGGGCCCGGTATCCCCGCTTCCCCGGCCACCGCCAACACCCGGGCCAGCAGTTCGTTGCCCGTCACGCCCTCGACGAACTGAGCCATGAACACATCCTGCAGCCGATTGGCCGCGGAAAGCAGGGCCCGCAGGCCCGCCGGGGCATCGGTCTCGCCGGGCTTGAGGATGTAGGCAAGCTGTTGGTGATCGCTATTGAGCCCCAGATAGCGGATGCCTACATCGGAGTGGATGACGTCTCCGGAACGGATGGTGTTGTCGCCGGGGCCGAACCGCTCCACGGCCCGGGGGCTGCGGATGAGGTTGAAGAAGGGCTTGAAGGACACCTGTAGGCCCAGATCGGCCACCGTCTGCCAGTAGTGCCACTCGAGGTCGTCGGTGGTGGTGAGTCCGGGCACGATGACCCGGCGGCTGTAGCAGTCGGACAGGATTCCGTGGGCCACGGCGGCCACGTGGTCGAAGAGCTCGATCTGGCGTGGGGTCAGTGTGGCCAGCCAGTGGGTGACGAGCGCCTCGGCCGACTGCAGCCGAGAGGCGTACTGCGGGCCGATGGCCTCCACGAGCTGGAGGTAGAGGTTGTGCGTCAGGCCGCCGGCGGCCCACTGAATGGAGCCGGTGTTGATCCCGATGCGCCGAGGGTCGCGCTCGGCGATGATCTGAGCCAGTAGCGGCCACTGCTCGGAGTGCTCACGGCCCGTCCAGGGCCTGTCGTACAGCTCGCCCGTGTGGGTCATGGACAGGTTGAGGCGCTCAATGGGGCCCCGGCCGGGGTCGTGGAGAATGAGCATCTGCAGGATCGGGCACCAGCAGTCCATGGGCAGGAGCGTGGGGAAGACGGGGTCGAGGTCATCCTCCTGGCAGATGACAAGCCACATGTCCAGGCCCGCCTCGCGCATCGCCACGGGCAGCACCGTCTCCAGCCTCCCAGCCAGTACCTCGCGCATCACGGCGGCGCGCTCGCGCAGGGCAAGGACCCGGGTCCCGGCGCTCAGGTGCGTCACTTTGGTTCCTCCATTCCGGCGCGGTAGACCTGCTCGCCCCAGTTGAGGTCCTCGGGAAACAGGACGCTGCCCCCGCCGCGGCAGCGTCCTCCCTGCCGCATGAACTCCACCACGGCACGGCGTAAGGAGGTGTCCGTTGGCGCCTCTTGCAGCGTCGGCGGCCCGCCGTCGAACACATCGAAGAGGCGCTCCCAGGTCTGACCGTCGTCGGCTCCCCGCACCGGGTGCAGGTACCACTCGCACAGGAAGGCCACGATGTTTCCGGGGGGCGGGGCCATGGCCTCGAACTGCGGATCCAGAAGCCAGGATTGGCAGGTGAAGGCGCGGTACGGCACGTCCGGCAGATGCCGGGAGAAGAACTGGACGGCCATGCGGAACGACTGCCCGCAGGAGCCGGGGTCCATGGGCCCCGTGGCGGGGATGTGCACGGTCATCACCGGGTCGCCGGGGCGCAGGACCTCGTGCCACTGATCCAGGGGGAGCTCCACCTGCGTCTGGGCCACGTAGCCCAGAGGGGATACAGGATGGCCGCGGACCCTGCCATCAGAAGCCCCCAGGGAGGTGAGCCAGAGGCCGGTCTTGACGCGGCCGCCGTCGGCGGAGGCGAACTGGCCATCCCCACGCATGAGCAGGCCCCCCTCGGCCAGGGCGACGACCCTGCGGCTGTCGCAATGGCGATAGAAGACGAAGGGGTGGTGGTAGCGGCCGGGCAGGTACTGCAGGCGGCCGAGCCCGAAGAGCCTGCCCTGGAAGTGATGGACCAGCCAGCCGAGCTGAGCGAAGCCCCAGGAGCCGCTGCGGCGCTTCTCCTCCCGGATCCACAACTCCAGGTCGCGAACGGTGGCCACGGTGACCTCGGCGGCGATCCCGCGGGAGTGGTGGAAAGCCCGGAGGGTGGGGAAGCCCGAGACGAAGGCGACGGCGTAGGCCATGGGAAGCGCGGACTTGGCGGAAGCCGCCAGCCGTGGCCAGGCCGACACCTGTGGGTCCTTTCCGGAGAGGAAGAGCAGCCAGTGGCAGTGCCAGGCCAGACGCCGGAGTGCCGCATCGGCCTCCATGGTCTCGGCGCACGCCACGCATGCGGCGGCAACCTCCCGGCCCATGCCGCTCTCGGCAGCGGCGCTGCGCACCGCCTCGGGGCACAGGACCTGAGGGGCGAGCGACAGGAAAGTCCCCTGCGACTGCTGCCAGGTTTCCTCCCAGTACTCGGGAATGGGGGCCACTCCCAAAGCCTCGCAGACGGTACGGGCCAAGAGCAGGTCAACGCCGGCGGCTCTCACGATGGGGGACCCTCCAGGCAGCGGACATCGTTGACGGCGCAAGCGCCGCGAAGCGCCATTTCGACGCGACGGTGGAGGACACCTGTGGGGCGGATCAACCCCGGCCTGCGGCTGCCCCCCCCGTCTTCAGCGCGCCCCGAAGAGCCCCTCCGGGTCGTAGGTGGCCCGACCGCCGACCACCGTCGCGACCACGCGGACCTGCTCCAGCTCGTCCGCGGCAACGGCGCGGGGATCTGCGCTCAGGAGCACGAAGTCCGCCAGCTTCCCGGGCTCCAGAGTGCCTGTAAGGCTCTCACGCCCGGCGGCGTACGCCGGCCCCACGGTGTAGCCCGCCAGCGCCTGCTCCACCGTGAGCTTCTGCTCCGGGTACCAGCCCTCGAGGGGCGTCCCGTCCCAGCGCCGGCGAGTGACCGCCGAGCGCAGGCCGACAAGCGGGTCCATGGTCTCCACCGGCGCGTCGGAGCCAAAGGCCAGGACGGCTCCGGAGGCGGCCAAAGAGGCCAGAGGGAAGGCCCAGCGGCTACGGTCGCCCACGTGGCGAGAACAGGTGTCGATGTCGGCCAGCATATGGGCGGGCTGCATGGAAGCCACAATTCCCAGGCGCCCGAAACGGGGAACGTCCTCCTCGGTGAGATGCTGGGCGTGCTCGATGCGGTGCCGCGGCCACGCGCCGTGCCAATCCTCCTTCACCGTCTCGAAGACATCCAGGGCCATACGCACGGCCCTGTCGCCAATGGCGTGCAGCGCCACGGCCAGCGACGCCTCGGTGGCGCGCCGGATCAGGTCCAGCAGCTCGTCGGCCTCCATGGACAGGACGCCCGCGTCGTCGCCGGCCTCGTAGGGAGCCAGCATGGCGGCCGTCTGGGCCCCCAGAGCCCCGTCGAGAAAGGCCTTCACTCCGCCGATGCCGATCCATTCGTCCCCGAATCCGGAGCCCAGGCTCAGCCCGGAGAGCGCGGGCAGAAGCTCGGCCGGAGGATAGCGCACGATGCGCACCGACAGCCTCCTTTCCCTGCGCAGGAGCCGCACCGCCTCCATGGAGTCTCCGCCCTCGCAGTTGTGCACCGCCACCAGGCCCAGTGCGGAGGCCCGGGGCAGCGCCGCGGCCAGGGCCGCGACCAGCTCATCCACGGACGGCTCCGGCACCCGCCCCCACACCAGGCCATTGGCGGCCTCCTGAAACAGCCCATTCGGAACCCCATCCGCCGCGCGCAGGATCCGGCCCCCCGCGGGCTCGGGAGTGTGTGCCGTCACGCCCGCGATGCGCATGGCGGCCGTGTTCACCCACAGCGAGTGCCCGTCGTGAGAGGGGATCGCCGCCGGCACCTCGCCGGTCACGGCATCCAGGTCCGCCGCCGTCGGGAAGCGTCCCTCGGGCCAGCGGTTCTTGTCCCAGCCCCGTCCGCGCAGCCACCCGCCCGGGGGCACCGAGGCCACCGCGGCCCCCAGACGCGCCAGAGCCTCGGCCAACGAGCGGGCGCCCTCCAGGTCCACCTGCCGACCGCTCTGCAGCATCGCCCAGGAGCTGAGGTGCACGTGGCTGTCGGTGAAGCCGGGGCAGATGAACCGCCCCCCGGCATCCACCACACGGGCGCCGGAGGCGGCGGGCAGGAGCCGTTCGTCACGCCCCACGGCAACGATGCGGCCATTCCAGGCGCACAGGGCCGTGGGCGGCGCGCCGGCTCGATCACCGGCGAGCGTCGCAATCCGAGCATTGTGGACAATCAGGTCTGGAAACATGGACATCCTCTCAGGGCATCGACGGCTGAGGGCCACAGAAGCGAGGTTGGCGGCGACCACTCACCACTCACCACTCACCACTCACCACTCACCACTCACCACTCACCACTCACCACTCACCACTCACCACTCACCACTCACCACTCACCACTCACCCTGCCGTCGCCGCCGTTGGGCCTATCCCTTCTGCCCATCGGCGCTCTTGCCCCGGTCGTGATAGGGCATGGGCACGTATTCCACCGAGGGCCGGCCGCGCTGGGGCTGCGGGTAAAGGTCCATGAGTTGGTGCACCTGCGCCGGGAAGTCGACGCCGACGCGGAGCCCCAGCGCCTGGGCCTCGTCCACCGTCAGCGGGTAGTCGTGAGTCCACCGTCCGTCGGTCAGGGCGGTGGCCACCTGCACGGCCCGCTCGGGGTCACAGTCGCTACAGAGATGGTCCACGATACAGGAGCGCACCTGGTTGATGGCCTTGCGCGAGACGTCTGCCAGGATCAGCGTCTCGTCGTCGATGTCGGCGGGGGACTTTTGCTCCAGCACCTTGAGTATCGACACCGCCGGTGAGTTGCCCACCTGCGGGTCCACGGGCCCCAGGACGGCGTCCGGGTCCATGACGATCTCGTCGCAGGCCAAAGCGATCAGTGTCCCGCCACTCATGGCGTAATGGGGCACGAAGGCGGTGACCTTGGCCGGGTGGCGTTTGATGGCATGGGCGATCTGGCCCGCCGCCAGCACCATGCCGCCGGGAGTGTGGAGGACCAGGTCGATGGGCATATCGTCCGGGGTCATACGGATTGCCCGCAGGATGCTCTCGGAGTCCTCGATGTTGATATACTTCATCAGTGGGAAACCCAGGAGGCTGAGGCTCTCCTGGCGGTGGATCAGCGCGATGACTCGCGACTTGCGCGCGGCCTCGAGGCTCGACAGGAGCCTCATGCGGGCGGCCTCCAGCATCCTTTGCTGGGCGACCGGGTAGAACATGCCGGCGATGATGAAAACCCAGATGAGTGTGCCAAAGTCCATGGGATGTGCCCTCCGGGTGTGACGTTCCGCACTCAAAGACGGCGACCGCGTCGGTGCGGCCTACCGGTAGTATGTCCTGCTCTCCTCCGGGTGCCGCTCAAGCTCGCAGTTGCCGCACAGCAGGCGGGCAAACACGAAACCCGCGGCGAAGCCACCAATGTGCGCCCACCACGCCACCCCGCCCACCTGACCGATCGAGGCGGAGAGCAGCCCGGGCAGAAGCTGGTACAGGAACCAGAACCCCAGGTACGTCACCGCCGGGAGCTCGATGATCTCCACCCAGAATCCCAGCCACAGCAAAGTGGCCACGCGCGCCCGTGGGTACAGCACCAGGTAGGCACCCAGAACTCCGGCGATGGCGCCACTGGCGCCGACGGCGGGAATGGTGCTGGCCGGGTCCGACAAGACGTGGGCCAGGCCCGCGATGAGCCCGGCGATGGTGTAGAACCACAGGTAACGCCAGTGCCCCAGGCGGTCCTCGACATTATCGCCAAACAGCCACAGGAACCAGACGTTCCCCAGGACGTGGAACCAACTGCCGTGGAGGATCATCGTGGTGAAGAAGGGCAAGACGACGCCCAGAGGCCCCGCGGGGGCGTTCCCTGTGACCCGGGCGGGGGTCAGGCCATAGGCCTCGATGAACTGCCGCAGTTCCTGGCCCAGGGAGGCCTCGTAGGCGAACACCAACAGGTTCGCCCAGATCAGCAGATTGGTGACCAATGGGTAGGTGCGGGACGGGATGTTGTCTCGCAAGGGGAACATGGCTAGCACTCCGTGGCGCGACTGTCCGCGTGCCCGAGAGAGTGGGAACCGAGCTTGGCCGGTGTACGTAGCACCTAACGTTCCTTCGGGGAGGCGCGGTTCCTCCCTGTGGGGTGACGGCGCTTGGCCGAGGCACAGCGGGCCGGCCGCCCGGCGGACCCGGGGACTGCCGTTGCCCCGGCGGGCAGACGGGGTCTGTCCATGGCCGATACGCAATGGCACAGGAAATGCAGAGCCGGTTCACGGCGGCTCAAGCAAACATCGTTAGTGCCTGGGGCGCTACATGCCGATCTTGCATAGCTAGCCGAGGCCGTGTGGGGTGCATCAGAGCCTTGCAGCCACCTTCACAGTACAGCTCAGACACTTCGGATAACGGCCCACCACCGGCCGCTCGGTCGCCCCGCAGAGGCGGCCATGTCTGGTCGCGCCGCCGGTCGTACCTACCCGGCTCCCCGCCCATTTCCCCGATGGGTCTGCCCCCGTGGCTCGAGCGGGTAGGCGGTGTGGCCACATGACCCTGCAGCGCAAAACCCTCATCGTGGCGGGGCTCACCTTCACGCTCCTTCTGGCCATGCTGGTTGCCACATCGTACACGGTGCTGGGCCGCAAGTTCGCGGCTCTGGAGCGTCGGGAGATGGGGCGCGCCGTGGACACGGTCCACAGCGTAGCCACAGAGAGTGCGGCGGGGCTGGCCGCTGTGGCGAGGGACTGGGCACGGCGCGGCGAGATCCGCGACCTGATGCTCAGGCGTTCTCCGGTGGAGCACTGGCATCGCGCGGATGTCCGAGCCCTGATGAGCACGAGAGCCACGGCTACGGCCTACTTCGCCCCGGACGGGACCCTGCTTTACGGCTATGAGCCGGACGGTGGGCGCTACCTGATGATAGAGGAGGAGACCTCCACACGCCTCGTGGCCGCCCTGAGACTGAGCGGGCCCGAGGTCCAGCCGGTGTGGCACGGTCTGGTCGCTCTGCCCAGAGGCCCGGCTGCTGTAGCCTACAGCCAGGTCAAGGCGTCGGATGACGACGCGCGGGTGCTGGGGTTCGTCGTGCTGGCCCGGTACCTGGGCGCCGGGGCGCTGCGCCACCTGGGCAAGACCCTCGAGGCCGATGTCACCATCCACGCGGCGGATGCGCCCGAGCAACCCGAGGATGTGCGGGCGGTCGTTGCGGCCCTGGGGAAGGAGGGGCCAACGAGGCTCTTCCATCAGGGCCGGGCGCACCTGGCGGCCTATCTACTGGCCGACAACCCCGGCAGGCAGCCGGGGGTCATCCTGCGTGTGGTAACGCCGCGGGAGGTAGGCGTTCGCACCGCCGCTTCGGTGCGGCACATCACTCTGTTTCTGCTCCTGGCGGGCCTGTGCTCGATCGCGCTGGTCCTGGCGTACCTGAACCGGACCGTCCTGTCGCGCATCACGGCTCTGAGTCGGGATGTGCGCCGCGTCGGCGCCCGTGCGGACTCCGGAGAGCGGGTGCATGTGGACGGCACCGACGAGCTGTCCGGACTGGCGCTGGACATCAACCGTGCCCTCGAGTCCCTGGACCGCTCCCGTGCCGACCTGCGCCGCAGTGAGGAGCGCTACCGGGGCATTGTGGAGGATCAGACGGAGTTCATCTGCCGCTGGACACCGGACAGGCGCCTGACCTTCGCCAACGAGACTTATCGTCGTCAGTTCGGCGCCGGGGCGGAAGACCTCGTCGGCCACCGCTTCCTGCCCCTGATTCCCGAGGACGACCGGAAGCAGGTAAACGAGGCCCTCGCGGCCCTCGGGCCCGACAGACCGCTGCTGACCATTGAGCACCGCGTGCTCACCTCCGACGGCCGCCTGCGCTGGGTGAGCTGGACGCACCGCGCGATCGCGGACGCCACCGGGGGCGTCGTGGAGATGCAGTCGGTAGGCTGCGACATCACGTCGCGGAAGCAGGCGGAGCAGCGCCTGGCCAGTATCAACCGCTGCTTCCTGGGCTTCACGGCCTCGCCCCAGGAGAACATCGACAGCCTCACCGCCCTCTGCGGCGAACTGCTACCGGCGGACCACGTTGTCTACTACCGTCTGGAGGATGAAAAGCCGGTGGCGGTCTCGCAGTGGAGCGCCCCGGCTTTCGATGGCTGCGAGAGCCACGGCGACGACGACCTGTGCCGAACGGTGATGCAACTGGGGGCCGCCGACACCCTGGCGGTGTGTGAGCTGCCTCAGCGCGGCGAGCCCGGTTCTGCCCCAGAGCTCTCCGTCCGCGAGCCCAAGATGGCTCTCGGGGCCTGCGTGCGCTTCGCCGGTGAGGCTGTGGGGGCGCTGTGTGCGCTTTTCTGCAGCGACTATGCAGCCACCGACGAGGACAAGGACCTTCTCAGCGTGATCGCCTCGGCCATAAGCGGCGCGGAGCAACGCCGGGTGGCCGCACAGCGACTACAGACCAGCAATGAGACGGCGTGGGCACTGCTGAACTCCACGTCGGACCCGGTGGTGCTGCTCACTCCCACCGGTGGCATCCTGGGCATCAACGCGGCCTGCGCCGAGGGGCTGGGCAAGAGCATCGCTACCTTGGTGGGCACCGACCTGTCCTCCCACCTGACCGGTGAGACGCTGGAGGTGATGCAGGAGCACTTCCGCAGGGCGGTAGAGACCGGCCGGCCTCAAGTGTTCCTCCACGACATCGCCGACAGCCACCAGCGGATCTCGGTGTACCCGATTCTCGACGCCGACGGCAACCTGAGCCGCGTCTCGGTGTTCGCCCATGACATCACCGACGAGCTCCGGGCCCAGGATGCGCAGCGGCTGGCCGCCATGGGGCAACTGGCCACCGGTGTCGCCCACGAGTTCAACAACCTGCTGGCAAGCATGATGATGCGGGCGGAACTGGCGCAGCGGCGCCGCACGCAGGAGGAGTACGAGCGTCTCGTCGAGCTGGTGCTACGCGCCACAGCGCGGGGCAGCGAGGTCTGCGGCAGCCTCGCGGCCTTCGCCAGGCCTCGAGAGCCCAGCAGAGAGACCATCGATATCGCCCAACCTCTGCGGGCCGCCCTCGCCGTCACCGAGAGGGAGATACGGAGGGCCGGGATCGACCTGCGAGAGACATTCACGGCCGACGGCCACCGCGTGCACGCCGACGCCGGACAGATGGAGCAGGTGTTCCTCAACCTGCTCATCAACGCGCGCCACGCCATGCCCACCGGCGGCACCCTTGCCGTCACCACCGAATACGACCCGCTCACCGACCAGGTCGTGGCGACCGTCGCCGACAGCGGAGAGGGGATCCCCCCCGAGCATCTGTCCCGGGTCTTCGAGCCCTTCTTCACCACCAAGGGACGCCTGGGCGATAGCTCGATCCCCGGCACGGGTCTGGGGCTGTCGGTCTCGCACGGTATCGTCACGGCCCATGGCGGGACCATCGAGGTGTTGAGCCGCGTCGGTGAGGGCACCACGGTGCAGGTATGCCTTCCGGCGCGATCGTCGGAGGAATAGCTCGGGGGCCGCCCCCTGTCCCTACATCCGGCAGTCACGGCACACATACCCCGGCGGCCCGAAGGGCTCAGCCGGCCGCGCGACCGAGATCTGGTCCAGCGCCGCCCAGCGGCCACAGGTCGTGCAGCGCACGCTCCGGCTGCGCGGGTCCAAGAGGAGGCCCGCGGAGCCGGGCAAGATGGCCTCCGTCCGACACAGGCCCCGCAGCGTGCGCACAAACTCCACCTGCAGCTCCCACAAACCGGGGGGCAGGTCCCCAACTATCGTCAGTTTCGGCTCACAGCCCCTGACCAGCCTCTCGGCACCCCGCAGGCCCAGATTCGAGGCCTGAAGGAACGTGGCATCCGTGTGCTCCCGTGGGTCCGTCTCGCCCACGTGCAGGATGAGAATGTCGCAGCCCCCGAGGTTGTCGGCATCGCACAGCTCCGGGTAGAATCCCGTGTTCCCCGTGTAGCCCAGCGTCAGGCCCGGCTTCTCTGCCCCGTGGTCGTAGCACTCGATCCGCAGCCCTACGGCGCCGGGCGCGCCGGAACCGTGCTTCGCCTCGAAATACCCTACGTCGAAGGGGAGGTCGGCGATCTCGCCGAGGTTGATGAACACGGCCTTGAGGCCGCGGCGCCTCGCGAGGTCCATGGCGATGGGCTGAGGGCGTCGGTGCGTCGCGTACTGCGGATCCAGCACCGTGGCCTGCGCCGTGTCGGTGTCCCACAGCAGGCAGTAGGCCCACAGCTCGGGGGCCTCGTGCTTGGCCATCTCATAGCGCAGCCGGTCCAGCGCATCCAGTTCCCCGGAGTGGGAGGGATGGGCCCGCGTGACGGCCAGTGCCTGTATCTCCCTGCAGTGCAGTCCGGCGGCGTGCATGCCGGCAAGCAGCCCCTCGCCGGCGTCGATGGCCAGACCCTTGCCGGCCCACTTGAGAAGATAGCCTCCGGACTGCCCCCGCGGGGCGGGCGCCGGTGTGCCGTCGGCGCCGGGGGCGAAGCCTCTGGCGACAGCCAGGGCATCGGGAAGATCAGAGGAAGGCGTCTGTGCGTAGGCCCGGTGCGTGCGGTGGGCCCCCAGAGCGGTACGACGCAGAACGCGCTGGGCGGCCGCGCCCTGGCCGCCCTCGGTCCTGGCGATCTCGGTCCCCGCCACGAGCCAGGCGGCATCTTTGGAGCTGCGCACCTCAGACCCGATGCGCGCCCTGGCGATCATGGCGGTCGTCATCGCGGCCTGCTCATCATCGCCCATCATCTCGAAGGTGCTGAGCGCCTTGTTCCAGCAGTTCACGGCGGTCTCGTCATCGCCCTTGTGGCAGTACGCCACCCCGATGTTGTACCACGCGGCGCCCACGCCGTCGAAACCGGGAACATCGAAGGCCCGCTGGTAGCAGCTTATGGCGCTGTCGAACTCCTGCCGTCTGGCATACGCCAGCCCCATGTTGCACCAGGCGTCGCCCTGACGGGCGAAACTCGAGCTCTCCAGTGCGCGCTGGTAGCTGGCGATGGCGCGGTCGTGATCGCCGCGCTCGGAGTACGCATTGCCCATGCTGTACCAGGTGGCATCCGCGGCCGTGTAGTCCGGATCGTCCAGCGCCTCCTGGAAGCAGGCAATGGCCTCGTCATACTGCCCGATGTCGGCATGCGCCAGGCCCATGTTGTGGCACGTCTCGCCCAGGGCCGAATAGCCCGGAGCTTTCAGGGCACGCTGATAGTAGGCGATGGCGCGGTCGTGCTCGCCGACGAGACGATAGGCCTCCCCAAGGTGGTTGCAGGCCGCCCCGATCGCCTCGAATCCGCGGTCCTTAAGGGCGTTGAGATAGCAGGGGATCGCCCGGTCGGGCTGTCCCAGAGCCGCCAGCGCATTGCCCATGGCATACCACGACTTACCGGGGGTAGCATACCCCGGGTCGGCCAGGGCGCGCTCGTAGCAGGAGATGGCGCGGACGTGATCTTCCCTGGCCGCCCACGCCAGACCCAGATTGCTCCAGGTCGCCGCGCAGCTCTCATAGCCCGGCTCGGCCAAAGCCGCCTCGTAGCACGAGACCGCCTGGTCGTAGTCCTCCCTGGCCATGTGGGCCAGGCCCATGTTGCTCCAGGTGGCCCCGCGCGCCAGGTAGCTGCGCTCATTGAGTGCCTGCTGGTAGCACTCGATGGCCTCGTCGTAATCGCCGCGGGCCATGTACGCCAGGCCCATGTTGTTCCACGCGGCTCCCGGATTCTCGTAGTTCGGTCTGTTGAGCGCCTTCTGGTAACAGGCGATGGCCCGGTCGTGCTCCCCCTTGGTGGCGTGCACCAAACCCATGTTGTTCCAGGCCACTCCGGGGCTGTCATAGGTCGGGTCCCGCAGGGCCTGCTGGTAGCACTCGATGGCCCTGTCGTAATCGCCCAGGGCGGCGTAGGCGAAGCCCATGTTGTTCCAAGCCAACCCCGGGCTGTCGAAGCTCTTGTCCTCCACCGCCTTGCGGTAGCGCTCAATGGCGGTCTCGTAGTTGCCGCGACGCCCCTCGACGAGGCCCTGGTAGAACCTGGCCAACCCCACCAGACGCAGCGAGGGCAACCCGACGATGCCGTCCAGGCGCGCCAGGGCCTCGTCCAGGTCATCGGCGGCCTCGAGCCCGGCGGCCTCGGCAATCTGCGCTTCGGCGGCGAAGCCCATCTCGCGGGCGTACCTGGCGGCGGCGGCATACTGCTCTCTCGCCTGCTCGACCTTGCCTGCCCGGCGCAAAGCACGGGCATCCCAAAACAGGCCGCTGAAGCTCTGCAGCGCGGCACTTAGTTGCATCGCAATCTACCTCGGTAAGGGACCGAACGGCTCTTTGCCTTGCATTCCACCGCCCCGAACACGCCGGCCCGGCACATGCACCATGGAAGGTGGTAGTGTACCACGTCACAGCCTCGTGCGGTCAAGGGGCTGCAGTCACGCGGTCACGCGGCCTCGCCTGTACCGGCCTCGCCGGTCTTGACACAGCCGACAGGAGGGGTCACCCTTGGGCGGGCGCCCACAGTCGCGAGGCGGGGCGCCGATCCCATGCCCGCAGCCGGCATTCACCCACAGGAACAGCACCGCCATGGCCAATCACCTCTGTCGTGTCCTTCTCCATCCCGACCGGTACCCCACCAACGAGCACTACCCCTTCAACCTGTCCTTGTTTCGCAAGACCGCCCAGGTTGACCTCACCGGACCGGTAACCTTGTTCGTCGGGGAGAACGGTACGGGGAAATCCACGCTTCTGGAGGCCATCGCGCGCAAGTGCGGCATCCACATCTGGCAGGAGGAGCGCACGCGGTATCGCTACAACCCCTACGAGCACATGCTGGCCCAGTGCATCAGCGTCACGTGGCGTGACGGCACCGTGCCCGGCTCGTTCTTCGGCTCCGGTATCTTCCAGGACTTCGCCCGGCTCCTGGACGAGTGGGCCTCCGCCGATCCCGGACAGCTCAAGTACTTCGGTGGCAAGTCGCTCATGGAGCAGTCCCACGGCCAATCGCTAATGGCCTACTTCCGCGCCCGCTACAAGCTCCGCGGCCTGTACCTGCTGGATGAGCCGGAGACCGCCCTCTCCCCCCGGACACAGCTCGAATTGCTCGGCCTGCTGTCCGCCGCCTGCGAGGCGGGCAATGCACAGTTCATCATCGCCACCCACTCCCCGATACTGCTCTCCTGCCCCGAGGCCACCATCTACAGCTTCGACGAGGAGAGTATCGAGCCCATCGAGTATGAGGCCACGGACCACTATAGGGTCTACCGCGACTTCATGGCCGGACACACGGCGTGCGGAGAAAGGCAGGGGTGAGAAACGGCGAGAAACGGCCACGTCTCACCACGGAGACACGGGGAACGGCGGAGAACGGCCACGTCTCACCACGGAGACACGGAGAACACGGAGTTGCACGGAGAACGGCTTCCCGGGCGAACGACCCAACACAGAGACCCGGAGAACGACGGAGAACACACAGAACGGCAGGGGCGGGAAACGGCGGAGAACGGCCACGTCTCACCACGGAGAACACGGAGTTCCACGGAGAACGGCTTTCCGGGCGAACGGCCCAACAC